>Ga0315332_10002541_pt1 | contig 10184 bp, 12 predicted proteins | sample M110034915metaG_FD_203455 | JGI IMG/M metagenome (GOLD analysis project Ga0315332, IMG submission 203455) | Ammonia-oxidizing marine archaeal communities from Monterey Bay, California, United States - M1 100m 34915 | ecosystem: Environmental > Aquatic > Marine > Intertidal zone | place: USA... | reverse complement strand
TCCGCTTCTTCCGCTGGAGCTTCTTCCGCTTCTTCCGCTGGAGCTCCTGCTGCTCTCTCATCCAATAGTGCTTTTAATGCATACGCCATATTCTGTGGCAAAGCATTGAGTAACCCAGCAAATTTTTGAAGTGGTGCAGCCAGTGCGCCAGCAATTTGGGCAAGTAATACTTCTCGTGGGGGAAGTTTGGCTAGTGATTCAATCTGTGCTGGGGAAAGGAGTTCTCCATCTAATAAGCCACCTTTTACAACAAGAGAATCGTTGTCTTTCGCAAAATCTTTTAATGCTTTTGCAACAGCAGCTGCGTCTCCTTTTGTTCCGTCTGGTTTTTCGGCGACAAACGCAAGAGCTGTTGGTCCTACTAGTAATTCCTCAAGGTCTAGATCTAGTTCATGAACTGCTAGCCGAACCAAAGTATTTTTGTATACCTTGTATTCGCCACCGGCTGCTCTCAAGGCTGCACGTAATTCAGCAAGAGCGGGAACGTCTAATCCACGATATTCGGTAAGTACTAGTGCTTCTGTACTAGCAATTCGATCACGAACTTCTTCAACCACTGCGGCTTTTTGGTTTCGGATTTCTCCCATGCTCAGTTGCCTCCTTTTCGTTTCTCTAGTTCTTCCGGTTACTTTCACTCACCGAAGATCACGCTTGACTAATAGTCAAGTTAGAAACCTGAGGCTCTCCTGCTCGGGCAGAAGCACTCGTAAATGCTTCAGTTATGTCGTTCAACAACCCGGAGGTCTTTGGTGAGCAATTTAATTGTCAAGAAAGGTTAGCCGAACCTTGGCTTATCGCCACCCTCTAATGAGAAACTATGCACTTAGATTCTGTGGATCGATCAAAATACTTGGCCCCATCGTTGAAGAAATAGATACTTTTTTAAAATATCTACCCTTTGACGAGGAGGGTTTAAGCCTCTCTAATTCTTCTACAACGGCGTTGAAGTTTGCAACCAAACTTGCGGTTTCAAACGAAGCCTTGCCAATCGGAACCTGTACGTTTCCATAACGGTCAGTTCGAAACTCGACTTTTCCACCTTTGAAATCCTGAACTGCTTTTGCTGGATCGTCAGTTACTGTCCCTGATTTTGGATTTGGCATCAACCCTCGTGGGCCAAGAGCTCTACCAAGCTTTCCAACAGTTGGCATCATGTCTGGGGTGGAAATTGCTACATCAAAATCAAGCATTCCGCCTTCTACTTCTGTAGCTAAATCATCAGCTCCGACATAATCTGCACCTGCTTCTTTAGCAGCTGTTGCATCCGCACCTTGTGCGAAGACAGCAACTTTCACATTTTTTCCTGTTCCGGAAGGCAGAGCTACTGTGCCTCTTACCATTTCTTCAGATTTGCGAGGATCAACTCCAAGACGAACAACTAAATCTATAGTTTCATCAAATTTCGCTTGAGCTAAAGAACGTACAATTTCAATTGATTCTTGACCACCATGGTGATGTTGGGGATCATATTTGGTTAGTGCGTCGTTATAACGCTTTCCTTTTTTACTCATTTCGCCATTCCTCCTGGCTTCCTCAAGTGTCGTTAACTTGGATAAGACGAGGTATTTCTTATCTCAAACCGTCGAGTAAGACGGCGACTTCACATTTAATTAAGAAACTGAAATTCCCATAGAGCGGGCTGTTCCTGCAACCTGTTGTTTCGCTCCCTCAATATCTAAAGCATTAAGGTCAGGCATTTTAACTTCTGCGATTTCTTCAACCTGTGCCCAGGTAATAGATCCCGCTTCTTCCCGACCAGGGTTTTGAGATGCTTTTTCTAATCCAGCAGCTTCTCTCACTAGATAGGAAGTTGGTGGGGTTTTAGTAATGAAAGTAAAGGAACGATCTTCATAGATGGAGATCTCTACAGGGATTATTTGACCCCGCTTATCTTCGGTCTTTGCGTTGTATTCCTTGCAAAAATCCATGATTGCTACTCCATGAGGTCCAAGAGCTGTACCCACAGGAGGAGCAGGAGATGCTGCTCCAGCTGGAATCTGAATCTTCACGGTTGTTAATACTTGTTTTTGGGCCATTGTTATAACTCATCTTTCGAGTTGAAAGATTTCTTTCAACTTTTACGAACGTTCAAGTCTGCGAGCAGGATGTCATTTTGGCAACCTGTTTATTTAATCAAAGTTGCGCTACTTGGGAGAATTCAAGTTCTACAGGTGTCTCGCGACCAAAAATGTCAACTACTACCTTTACCTTTAACTGTTCTTCATTAATTTCTATGATCTCGCCTGAGAAGTCTGCAAAAGGACCGCCCTTGACTCGAACTGTCTCTCCAACGTCATAGCCAAGTTTTGCTTTAGCCTTCTTTGGAGTTTCTGGAGAAGATTCGTCTTCGTCCATTAAGAAATCTTCTACTTCTCGTCTTCTGAGCGGAGAAGGTTTCCCAGCGGCACCTACGAAATTGACTATTCCTGGTGTTTCTCGAATCGCATTCCAAGCTCTGTCATCGAGGCGGGATCTAATTAAGAGATATCCGGGAAATACTTTTTTAGAAACATTTACTCTCTTGCCGCTTCGGAATTCAACTACATCTTCCATTGGGACAACGATTTCAAGAATGCTCTGCTCTAGATGCATATTTGCAATACGAGCTTCAAGATTTTTCCTAACTTTATTCTCGTAGCCAGACTGTGTATGGACGACATACCATTTTCCTGGGCGGTCATAGGGGCTGTTTGCACGTTTTTTGGATTGTTCAGCCGCTTCGTCTGCTACCTCGTCTAACAGATCTTCAACATCTATTGTCTCCGGTTGATCTTGATCTGAAGTCCAAAGATTTTCTTCTGTTTCGGAAACTGTGTCTGACATCTCTACTGCATCTTGAGACTCAGTGCTTTCCGTTTCTTCGCTAACTTCAGCTGTACCGATGGGCAAAAGATCAGCGGCCTCTGCGACTGCGTCGGTTTGCTCTTCTTCGGTTGTAGTGGTTTCAGTTTCTTGTGGTGTATTCATTAGACATCAAACAATTCAAGTATGGAGTTAGAAAAAAGCCAATCAAGGCCAGCAATTATCGCGGTCAAAGCCACAATAGTTATGATTACAACTACAGCGTAATTTGTAGTTTCCGAACGTGTCGGCCAAGCAACTTTACGTAGTTCTGAACGTATTTCCCTCAGGAACTGGCGAAAACCAGTACGTTCTTCATTGCGCTGTTGCTGTTGCTGTCGTCGCTGACGAATTGGTTCGCCATCCGCGTCTACTTCGCCTTGCCGTTGAAGCATTCGCTTTTGTTCTCGGTTCATTGACATTGTCAAGCCTCTGATCGGTATGAAAGGTACAAACTAGGATAAGGGGGATTATGCATACTGCATCGCAGGGCAGGAGGGACTCGAACCCCCAACCGTCGGTTTTGGAGACCGATGCTCTACCAGTTGAGCCACTGCCCTATTTTTACTACCGACTCAAAATTGAATTCGGAGTACTGATCAGTGACAGGATAGCAGCGAGGTCGCCTCATAGTGCCTACAAACAGCATGCTATTAAATCAGCGTGTCTCCTTATGGGCAATATGTGTTCTACACCAGCGACAAAACTTTTTTAGCTCTATGCGCTCACGTGAGTTCACTTTAGATTTAGTTGTTATATAGTTCCGTCGCTTACATTCCTGACATTCCAGGGTGACCTGAACTCTTTTATCGGATGCCATTTGATCCCCTTATTTTCTCTCTATTTACTTTACTGGTAGCGACGGACAGATTTGAACTGTCGACCTCTCGATTATGAGTCGAGCGCTCTTACCTACTGAGCTACGTCGCCAGTGAGCTCCCTGACAGAATTGAACTGTCGACCTTCTCCTTACCATGGAGACGCTCTACCGACTGAGCTAAGGGAGCATAACCAATAATTGATCGTTTAAAAGGATGCCACGACAAAGAGGCATTCGCCAACATGATTAGTGATGTATGTCAGTTATCTCGCTACGATGCGCGCTATGGAAACTTCCATAAATATTCGCATTGCATCCATGGATGATTCTGAATCTATTCGTTCTATCTTCAATCACGCAGTTTTAAACTCCACTGCCTCTTTTGATTTAGTAGAGCGAACAACCGAAGAACAAAGAGTTTGGTTAAGTGAAAGGTCCGGCGCTTTCAGTGTTTTAGTAGCTGAAATTGAAGGCCAAGTACTGGGTTTTGCATCGTTATCTCCATTTAATAAAAAAGACGGTTACCGAACTACAGTTGAAAATTCAATTTATGTTGGCTCTGATGCTCGACAATTAGGAATTGGTAGTCGACTGTTGGAGGAGCTGCTTGTAGTTGCAACTCTTAGCGGTTTTCACACCGTAATAGCGCGTATAGGGGGAGGAAATGATGCGAGTATCGCTCTTCACGAAAAACATGGTTTTACTACAGTTGGCATTGAACGAGAGGTTGGAAGAAAGTTTGGGCGGTGGCAAGACGTCGTAGTTATGCAAACCATCTTGTCCGGAGACTCTCCGGACTAAGACGGTTTCACAATTTATTTGTGGGCCGAGGAGGATTTGAACCTCCGAAGGCAATGCCGACGGGTTTACAGCCCGTTCCCTTTGGCCGCTCGGGCACCGACCCAGAACTGAGAAGACTAGCGCCGCTGAATGCAGTGACCACCAGTAAAGTAGTTATATGCCTTCATTTGACATAGTTTCAGAAATTAATTTACAAGAAATACGTAATGCCGTTGATCAAGCTGACCGTGAGATACGTAATCGATTTGACTTCAAAGGAACAGAATCGTCTGTTGAACTTGGAGATGATGCCATCAAATTGGAATCATCTTCAGAGGACCGGCTTGCTGCGCTAGTGATTGTGTTGGAGGAAAAACTAGTCCGAAGAAAAGTTTCCCTAAAGTCTCTTGACTGGGGCTCCATTGAAGAAGCTAGTGGAGGAAGGGCGCGCCAAACTGCAGGACTTAAAGCAGGGATCAACACCGATAACGCACGCGTGTTAAACAAAATGATCAAAGATATGGGGCTGAAAGGCGTGCAATCCCAAACACAAGGTGATCAATTGCGGGTTACAGGAAAGAAACGAGATGTCTTACAGGAAGTCATCAGCGCTCTAAAAGAATCAGACATTGATCTTCCTTTGAATTTTGTCAACTTCAGAGACTAGCAAATCTTGTATTTGATTCTGGACAGAAAGAGATTACATGAAGAACATGAATAAGAAAGAAATAGCTGTAAAGCTTGGAAGGCTAATTGGGATATCCATCGGTGGTCTTGTAGGGGTCTTCTTTCTAATCAGAGATGTCATTCTCTAAGAATGTAACTTTTGTAACCACCTAAAACCATCCCTCAAAATGGTCAAGAAAAGAGATCTCCTCCGTCTAAAGTCTCTCCACCTTTATTCCACGCCATATCTCGAAGCCTCTTAACTCTTTCTTCAGTGGCTGGATGGGTAGAAAACCATCTAGGTCCTCGAGCACCGCGTGCTTCTGCACGTAAGGGATTGACAATATAAGAAGTCGCTTGGTTTAAATTAACACCAGAGGGAACACGTTGAGACGCGTATTCAAGTTTTTCTAATGCCTGAGCAAGAGGCTCTCCATCGCCCATTAAACGAGCCGCTGATGCATCAGCCTGAAACTCTCGACTGCGACTTACAGCCATTTGAATTAACATCACTGCTATTGGAGCGAGAAGAGCGAGAGCTATATCCCCAATTGGATTACGGTCACGGCCACCACGTCCAGCGAACATAGCGCCCCACATCACCATCCGGGCTACGAATGTGATTCCTGTCCCTATGGCTGCAGCAACTGAACCAATGAGAATATCTCGATTCTTTATGTGCATTAACTCGTGAGCTAATACTCCACGAATCTCATACCAAGTCATGTGGTCAACAAGCCCTTGAGTAATAGCCACTGCTGATTTTTTGGGATTTCTTCCTGTAGCGAAGGCATTGGGTTGAGGAGACGGGGAGATGTATAAACGAGGAATTGGCAACCCAGCATCTGAAGATAGTTCCATCATTGTGCGATGGTATTCAGGATATTCCTCTGGGGTGGCAAGCACAGCACGAGCAGACGAGATTGCAATTTTGTCACTGAACCAATACGACCCTCCTACGAGCACTAGTCCTATACCTAAACCAATAGGAGCCCCTCCAAACGCTCCCCCGACAACCACACAGAGGCCTCCGAGTAAAGCTAGAAGAATAAAGGTTTTAAAATTATTGAACATTGATTCACCTCGATAGATCCTTACTTAATGCTAGAGGATTTGAGCGGCCCTAAAAAGTCAGTACCCATCATTTTGTAATTGATTAAACGTCCTTTAGTTTCATTAGATACGGTTTGTATAAGTTTGATCATCTTGAACTAAGAGAGCAGCAACTATGGGAATTGAACATTTAAGTTTGTCAGATTCAGCGGAGTCCGCCCTAGAAGTTTTGAACTCGAATGGCGCGGTGATTATTGACAATATTTTGGATCAAAAAGACTTAGAAGAGATAAAAGCAGACTTAAACCCTTATCTTGAGTTGGCTTCTGTCGGGAAGAACGAGTTTTCCGGCTACCGCACGAAGCGAATTGGGGCCTTAATGGCACGTTCACCTAAATGTCGAGAACTCGCTTTACATCCCTTTGTTAATAGTGTCTGTGAACAATATTTATCTCCCTATTCTCAGGGTTACCAACTTCATTTCACACAAGCCATAGACCTCGCCCCTGGAGAAGGTCATCAAGATCTTCATCGGGATCGTGGCGTCTGGGGGCCATATATAAACAGATCTATTGAAACGCAGTTCAGTACGATTTGGGCGATATCAGATTTTTCTAAAGATAACGGCGCTACAAGAATTGTTCCCGGATCGCATACATGGGATCGTGACAAAAAGCCTGAATCTCGTGAAATTTCTTCAGCTGAAATGAGTGCAGGGTCTGTCTTGTTTTATAACGGTTCTGTTCTGCATGGTGGAGGTACAAATAGTACTGAATCCGCGAATCGAATCGCTGTATTGCTTCATTACACGCTTAGTTGGCTTAGGCAGGAAGAGAATCAGTATCTATCCTGCCCGCCTGAAGTAGCGAAGGATTTAAGTCCTGAACTGAGATCATTAATGGGCTATACCCAAGGGGGTCCTGTTTTAGGTTTCTATTCAACACCTGGGGCTCCGGGTGAGGGAGTTGAATTGGCAGCGCCAGAGAATCTATTTAAGTAACGCCAGTTTTATTCGTAGTAACCAGAGTGAATATAAACCGTAGGTATTCCTTCAGTCTGATACATAACTAAATTTCGTGGATCATCATCAATAGCTAATGTTGGCTCATATCCGAGTGATTGAAGTGAGTGAAGAATCTCTCTTTTTACATCAGGAGAGCTGGTGTAGATATCGTCGTCTTGTCGCATTTCTAACGCATCCCAGTGAATATTGTTTTGACTCATCCAATTTACTGTGATTTCTGTAAGCCTTTTTGGCCGTGCTGTTAACAGAATTACTGTGTGGTTTTGAGTTAGGCGATCAACAAGTTGGATGCTTTCAACGATCGGTGGGTCACCGATGGCGGCTTCGAAAAAATTCCACCATTCTTTATTCTCACCTAAAAGATAGTGTTGGCGCCCCGACGCATCTGAAAGAACGCCATCTATATCAACTAAGACCACCGGTCCGGGAGTAGGAGGAGCGTCTTTATAGATTTGTGAATTTACTAACACTCAATCTTCCTGAGGGTCAGAAGAGGCTCTTTCGCGTATCTCAGCTACAACGTTGGCATCAGCAAGTGTTGTTGTGTCCCCTAAATCTCTTCCTTCTGCCACATCTCTAAGTAGTCGTCTCATTATTTTTCCACTTCTTGTCTTCGGAAGGTCTGGCACGAGAAAAACGGTTTTGGGTCGAGCCATTGGACCAAGTTTCGTCGCTACATGAGCACGAATCTCTTCTCCTAAACTTTCTGAGGCTTCGTTTCCTCCTCGCAAGATGACGTAACCGATGATTGCTTGGCCGGTAATTTCATCTGTAGCTCCGACAACAGCTGCTTCTGCGACCGCAAAGTGATCCACGAGAGCTGACTCAACTTCTGCTGTTGCTATTCGATGCCCGGAAACATTCATGACGTCATCAACTCTTCCGAGTAGCCAGAGGTATCCATCTTCATCAATTTTGGCTCCATCTCCTGCGAAATAACGATTTTCATAGGTTGACCAGTATGTTTCGCGGTATCTTTCATCGTCGCCCCAGATACCCCGAAGCATTGATGGCCAAGGATGTGTGATTGTTAAATAACCTCCGCCTTGTTTAACAAGGTTTCCGTCATCATCTACTAGTTCAGCAAATACTCCTGGAATGGGGTGGCAGGCTGACCCAGGTTTAGTTGTTGTTACCCCTGGCATTGGGGTGATCATGTGGCCACCTGTTTCGGTTTGCCACCACGTGTCTACAACAGGGCAATTGTTTCCTCCGATATTTTCGTGATACCACATCCATGCTTCAGGGTTTATTGGTTCTCCTACTGTTCCGAGGACCCTTAAAGAAGTGAGATCGTGTGCTTTCGGCTCTGTTTCTCCCCATTTCATAAAGGTTCGTATTGCAGTAGGGGCGGTGTAGAGCTGTGTCACTCCATAGCGTTCAATAATGTCCCATAGTCGGTCTTTTGGCCATTCAGTTCGATCTTCACCGTTACGGAATTCCGGGCGAGGTGTGTCCGGTGTTCCTTCGTACATCACTGATGTACAGCCGTTTGTTAGAGGCCCATAAACGATGTAACTATGACCGGTCACCCATCCAATATCGGCCGCACACCAGTAGACGTCTTCTTCACGCCTGATATCGAAAATGGTTTTGTGTGTGTACGCAACCTGAGTGAGATAACCACCTGTGGTGTGCATTATTCCTTTGGGCTTGGCTGTTGTACCTGAGGTATAGAGGAGGTACAACAACTGCTCACTGTCCATTGGTTCAACGGGGCAGTCGGGAGATGCTTTTTCCATGAGTTCATGCCACCATAAATCTCTTCCAGCGGTCATTGTGACTTCTGTATCGCATCGATTTACAACAACAACATTTTGCACTGAAGAAGCGCCTTGTTCTAAGGCTGCGTCTACATTGATTTTTAATGCTGATGGAACTCCCCTTCTGTATCCTGCATCTGCAGTGATGATGAGTTTTGCTTCTGCGTCTTCACAACGGTCAATAATTGCATCAGGAGAAAACCCTCCGAAGATGACACTATGAGCTACTCCAATACGGGTACAGGCCAGCATGGCAACTGGTAATTCCGGGATCATTGGCATATAGATGGCTATTCGATCGCCCTTTTTGAGACCTAGCTCTTTAAGTACATTGGCAAAACGGCTAACTTCTTCCAATAATTCTGAGTAACTAATCTCTCGAGTGTCTCCGGGTTCGCCTTCCCAGAAATAAGCTATTCGGTCTCCGTACCCAGCTTCTACGTGACGATCTAAACAGTTATAGGAGACGTTTAGTTTTCCGCCAAGAAACCATTTTGCGTATGGAAGGTTCCATTCAAGTGTGGTGTGAAAATCTTCATCCCATGAGATCAGTTCTCGTGCTTGACGAGCCCAAAATCCTTCATAGTCTTTCGTAGCTTCGTCATAGTGTGTTTGATCTGATACCACAGCATCTTTTACGAAATCTGCTGATGGAGGAAAAGTACGGTCCTCAACGTAATAATCTTCGATCGTCGGTTCACTCACAACTTATTCTTTCTGCTTGGTTACTTGTAATTGAAACTTTAGCGAAGGGAAATCTTTCTTCAGTGACTGATCAGCCACTCTAGGGTTGTGAAGCCGCCTAGTCCATTTGGGTCAAGGAGTGCTTCAGATTCAGTTATTCGACTTCGTGCTTTAATTGCTTCTAATCCTCCGAGGTGAGCTTGCTTTTCCCAAATTATTCGACCTTCTTTGACAAGCTCTTCGATCCCATGGGAGGTTAAAAATTCTGCTTGAGAAATAGCTGAGAATTCACCAGGAAGTTGATCAAGCGCAACATTTACTGTTATGTCTTGACTTCCTGGGTTAGCAATGGGGTTAGTTCCTTTTTCGTGACCTCTGTAGGTGCGCAACCACTCACTTTGGGGTTCATTAGCCATTTGAGAAGTGGTTGAACAGTAGTCAAAAACTAGTACTGCGCCTTGGTCCACAATGTCTAAAACATCTTGTACCCAGTCGTTGGCTTTTGTTTGAATAGGGATTTTCGCTCCTTCAATTGGCGGTAAAGATACAGGTA
>Ga0315332_10002527_pt1 | contig 10209 bp, 7 predicted proteins | sample M110034915metaG_FD_203455 | JGI IMG/M metagenome (GOLD analysis project Ga0315332, IMG submission 203455) | Ammonia-oxidizing marine archaeal communities from Monterey Bay, California, United States - M1 100m 34915 | ecosystem: Environmental > Aquatic > Marine > Intertidal zone | place: USA... | reverse complement strand
GAGCAGAATCCGGATCATCCCTCAAAGGTGACCCTTGTTCAGATGTAAATATTCTGGGATGTCTCCTGCGGAGCTTTTCATGTATTCCTTTCGTTACATCAGCCAAATCGAAACGGGCATCGTCTGCCGCTATACGCGAGTGGAATACAATCTGAAATAATAAATCACCAAGCTCTTCTTCTAAATCTTCAGAACCTTCCCCTGTCTCTTCATTAAAATTCTCAATAGCTTCCAGAACCTCATAAGTCTCTTCTAGTAAATGTGAAGTGAGTGAAGAATGGGTTTGTTCAGAGTCCCAAGGGCATTGGATTCTTAATACTGCTACTAAGTCGACAAATTTTTGCAATTCAGATGCAATCGGCGATTCCAGATGCGGAATGAAACACGAAGTTAAATGATCCGGTTCAACTTTTTCAATTAAATCTTCCCATTGAAGTTCCTGCATCTTCTCATCCTCTAGGCCTAAACGTTGCAATACAGTTACTGGTTGCAGCGGCGGAGAGTCAACTGCCGCAACTATGTCAGCTAATATTTCTCTACTGTCTATTTGAGTTACTAGTAGTGGGCCTCTGTCCCCAGCTGCTTCGGTTGCAAATCTGTGAGCATCAACAATTCGCACTCCGCTTTCCATGGGGTCAATCTTTAAACATCTCCACGCTAAATCCACAAAAGAAAGACACGGAAATACTTCTACCTCAACCTCAGTTTGTTCAGTTAACAGCTGAACTGTTCTTTCAGCTAAAAATGGAGAACCCGGAACTGCGTAGAGTATATTTCTATTCTTTTTAGCAGCTGCTATCAATTCTTCAACGATAGTTACGTAAACCTCTTCGAAATAATCTGAGGACTCATAAATGTGATCAAATGAAACAACATCAGGCCCTAGTAAACAACTGGATGGATGTCTGGTCGTTCTCACATAACGGAACTCGTGTTCTTCTATAAGTTCAAGATTTTTTGCACTACAAAAAGATGGCTCCCCAGGACCTAAACCTATGACTGTCACCTTAGGTAAAGGTTTCAAATCAAGAACCTTTTCAAATTCATGCAGGTTCTATCTGTCCGATTACAGAATCCCACGTGCCATAACGACTATCCACGTCAACTTCTCTCGTAAGAGTGGAGAGGTGCATGATCGACATAAATAGTCTCTCACCTTGTTGTTCAAACGGTATTGGTTCCACAGCATTAATTTTGTCAACTCGTATCACGTGATATCCGAACTGACTGCCAACGGGACCTACTAGTTCTTTTGAAGCTTTAATAGCACCGAGTACAGCCCTTTCGAAAGATGGAACGAAGGCTCCTAAAGGCACACACCCTAAGGAACCGCCGTTAGCACCGGAACCCGGGTCAATCGAGAATGTTAAAGCCAACTCTTCAAATTTCTGTCCTGATTCAAGAAGTTCGAGCACTTCTAAAGCTTCCTGCCTTGTATTTGTAAGAATGTGGCTCGTACAAAGCTCATGCCCGAGGAGTTCTTTGTTAGCTTCGTAAGCTGCTTCAACTTCTGAACTGCCCTCTGCAGCAAAATTACGAATAGCTTGCCATTCACTGTAAATACCGAGACGTGGATCTGAATCCGTTATTCCTGCTGCTAGAAGTTGATCCCGTGCTTTCACAACATCCATTTCGTCAATGACAACTCCGTATTCATTCAAAAAATCAGCTAGTGCCTGATTCTGTATCCACTCGTTAGCCGTTTCTATGAGAAGTGACATCGAAGGATCAACTACACCGGTGCGTTCTTGATTCCATTTAATTAAGGAGTCCCTATCAATTTGTGTTTCACCAACCTCAATGTCAACTTGGGAACCACCGCAACTTAATAAAAGGCACACAAAAAATACAGTTATAAAGCCTTTTACGCTTTTCCTAAGTAAATCTGTCCTTATTAAACTCACTCCAAGATGCTACGTGATTGAAGTGGGAACGGGAACCAAATCTTTTAAGTACTCACTTAATACCCCAACCGGATTCCTCTCTGGTATAGGAATTTGCAACTCTGCAGAGCTCTCTTTCAAATAAGCTTCAGGATGCAATCTTTCTAAACGGGTTTGTTTGCTGAGCGGTAGCAAAACAGGTGAACAACGAGCTAAAAAACCTGAACTCAAATTTTTTCTTTTGGTGACCGTGACTTCTTTTATGCCGCGTTCAACACAGAGAGTTCGCAAATGACCTATTGCTAGAAGTTTTTCTGCTTCTTCTGGGATCGGACCGTACCTATCTTCCCATTCTTGTCTTACTTCTTCGACTTTTGAAGGGTCTGAAGTTTCTCCCGCCGAAGCAAGTTTCCTATACGCTTCAAGTCTTAAATCGCCACGAGCCACATAACTCTCAGGCAAATACGCGTCTACAGGCATTTCTACTCTAATTTCAGTTGCAGCAACTTCTTGAACTCCTGATGCTTCTGACACTGCCTCGTTCACCATTTGACAGTAAAGGTCATAACCTACTGAAGCCACATGTCCACTCTGCCCAGTTCCTAAAAGGTTTCCTGCGCCTCTTATCTCTAGATCTTTCATTGCTAAACGAAACCCAGAACCCAGTTCCGTTGTCTCACCGATTGTCCGCAACCGTTCGAAGGCTTCCTCGCTGAGTGATCGATCAATAGGCGTAAATAAATAGGCGTAAGCCCTCTGACCTGACCTACCAACCCTTCCGCGCAACTGATGCAATTGACCAAGTCCTAAGAGATCCGCTCTATCTACAACCAACGTATTTACGGTCGGCATATCAATTCCAGATTCAACAATCGTAGTGCAAACCAATACATCATATTTTCGTTCCCAAAAATCTATAATCACTTTCTCCAAAGAAGATTCATCCATCTGTCCATGAGCGACCGCTACTCGTGCATCAGGAATCAGCTGTTTGATACCTGCGGCTGTCTCTTCAATATCGTGGACTCTGTTATGTACGAAAAAAACCTGTCCCTCGCGCAATAACTCTCGTCGTATCGCTTCCACCACTGCACTTTCGTTATATTCACCAACAAAAGTAAGTATTGGTTGCCGATCTGCTGGAGGAGTGTCAATTAGACTTAGGTCCCTGATTCCCGTTAATGACATTTCTAGAGTTCGAGGGATTGGAGTGGCTGTCAAAGTTAAGATATCCACTTGCGCTTTCATGGCTTTAATGGCCTCTTTATGACTTACCCCGAACCTCTGCTCTTCATCAACGATCAATAAACCAAGATCTTTGAAGGAGACATCCTGAGAAAGAAGTCTGTGCGTTCCGATCACTATGTCCACGGACCCATCCTCTAAACCTGAAAGAACTTTTCGCACCTGAGCTTGTGTTAGGAATCTACTGAGAACTTCCACTCTGATCGGATAAGAAACTAGGCGCTCTTTAAAGGTTTCTCCATGTTGCTGAGCTAACAGTGTTGTGGGCACAAGAATCGCTACTTGGCAGCCATCTTGAACCGCTTTGAATGCTGCCCTAAGGGCAACCTCTGTTTTTCCAAATCCGACATCTCCACATATGACACGATCCATCGGGAAAGGTCTTTCCATGTCAACCTTTACTTCTTCTATGGCTCTTAATTGGTCAGGGGTTTCTTCGAAGGGAAATGCCTGTTCTAGTTCTGATTGCCATGGTGAGTCTTTTGCGAATGAGCGGCCTTCTGAATTGATTCTTTTTTTGTATAGCTCTACTAAGTCGGAAGCTATTTCTGAAATAGCAGATCTCACCCGGGATTTAGTTCGTTCCCATTCAATTCCGCCCATCCTTGAAAGAGTAGGAACATCACCAGCGCTATAAGGTCTTATCACTTCAATTTGGTCTGTAGGCAGGTAAAGGCGATCACTACCTTTGTATTCCAGTAACAAATAATCCTTCTCTGCTCCACCTAGTTCTTGGCTCACTAAACCCGCAAAACGAGCTATCCCATGATGTTTGTGAACTACATAATCGCCAATTGAAAAATCCTCAAAAATACGTACTGTTTCTTTTCCACGTTTCCTTATATGTTTATGTGTTCTGCGTCTACCTGTTATTTCATTTTCTGTAATTAATGCAAAATTTGAATTCTCTAGAATAAAACCTCGTTCAAGAGACCCGATTGTGATGTGAATTCCACTAAACCCATTAGTGAGGTTTTTCTTATTTACTGAAACTGTTAAACCTTCTTTTTTTAGAATTTCTTCTAACCGATTTGCACTTCCCTCACCGTCTGCCGCTACAACAACGAAATAGTTCTCATCTAATAACTTTGATATTCGATTTATTTTTCCGGAAACATCCATATGAAATGTGTCAGAAGTTTTAGTCGATTCCCACGTACTTGCTTTTACTTCTACAATATTTGTGACGTTGCGAGTGGAGTCGATAAACCAAATAGGTGCTTTGCAAAATTTCATCGACCTGTCAAAAGAAACATGAAGTTCTGGAAGTTCTGACCCTTCAAAGGACCATGTTTTAGCTAATGATTCAGCTAGTTTTTTTTCTTTTTCTAATAAATCTTTTACTCTGGAATCAAGGCGGTTTCTGTCTATTAACAACAACAAACCGTCCCTTGGAAGAATGTCAGCCAACACTGTGTCTTCCTTCAGAAGCCATGGCATAAACGATTCCATACCATCGAATAACTCGCCATTAGCGAGTCGCTCCCATTCTGTGGAACCCCAGTTCTGTCGGTCAACCATCGATTCTGCTGTCTCTATCATTTCAGAATTCAGAACCAGTTCCCTGCAGGGAAATATCTCGACTTTGTCTACAGAGTGTTTTGTTCTTTGATCTGCTACGCCAAATTCACACAGTCTTTCGACCTCATCTCCCCAAAGATCTACTCGGATAGGAGAATCAGTTGTCGAAGGCCAAATGTCAATTATTGAACCTCTTACAGCCACTTCGCCACGATGCTCAACTTGATATTCTCTTTTATAACCAAAAGCAATCAGCTTCTCTAAAAGCTCCCTCTGATCTATCAAATCTCTTGTCTTTAGATAAATAGGTAATATTTTCTCTTTGTTGGGTAACTTCTGCACGAGAGCACGTGCTGAGGTAACAATTACTTCTAGGCTTTCATCACAAGTAAGTAATCTGTGAAGGACCCGTAATCTTTTACCCATTGTCTCCACCCCAGGGCTGATTCTCTCGAAGGGCAGTGTTTCCCATGAAGGGAAAAAATCTACTTTTTCATGACCGAGAAACATTTTCAGATCATTAAAAAGTTTTTCAGCTTCCACATTCGTAGGAGCCACAACCACCAATGGTTTTCTTTCGCTTGAACGTGAAATAGTTGCTGAAACAATTGCATGAGCACATTCCGGTACGAAAATTTCAGCGTTAGGAAGCCCTAACGATTTAACTAATGACGGTTCTTCTTTTAAAAGTTCAGGCAGGGTCTGATAAATCTCATGGTTCATATGTTTTTAAGTTTTTTTATTGAAGATCTGCATTGCATTATCAAAATCTGTTTCAAGAATGCTCTCTACCGAGTCTGCTGCATTAATCACAGACAATAATAGTTCTTGGCTTTCCTTTTTTCCTGGCTTGGAAAGAACATACTGAGCACCTTTTTGATTTGGAAAAGGTTTTCCAATGCCAATCCTGATACGAGAAAAATCTTGATTTTTTATATGCTGTTTCACGGATCGTAAACCATTGTGCCCAGCTAAACCTCCACCTTCTTTTAGGCGGATAGCTCCGACTTCTAAATCTAGTTCGTCATGAACTATCAACAGTTTTTTTACTTCGCTTAGTCGGTAACGTCTCATTAATTTTGCCACTGAGATTCCTGAATCGTTCATGAAATTCATCGGGATGGCAAAAACTATTAACTTTTCGTTATGTCTAATTTCGGAAACAAGTGCTTGTTCTTTTCCCGCTTTTAAACTTGAATTCTTGCGTTTAACTAACTCGTCTATAACTTCTCGACCAACATTATGTCGGGTACCGGCATACTTCGACCCTGGGTTTCCAAGCCCGACTACAAGCAACTCTGCTGATTCACCCCTGCGTGTTAATGAAAGACGCTCGCCCCGTACTAATCGGGACATGCAAATACCTACTACCCGTCTTCAGCGGCATCTTCAGACTCATCACTGGCACCGCCTTCCTGTCCAGCAGACTCGCCACCTACACTTCCGTCAGTGCCAACTCCTTCTTCACCTTCTTCGAGAGATGCAAGCTCAGCGGCTTCATCTGCAGCAATCGACTCAAGTGTTGAACGAGTAATCATTCCTACTGCTATCGGATCTTCAGGATCACCTTCAGAGGTGACGCCCTCCGGCAAGTTAAGATCCCCCACTCTTACTGCATCTCCAACTGTCAAGGCGGAAATATCGACTTCGATCTCTGTTGGTATTCGATCGGGAGGAGCACTAACAGTAAGCGAGAACATATTCTGATCGACCATTCCGTCCGCTGCCGACACTTCACGTGCTTCACCGATCATTACTAATGGAATGTCTACAGTAACATTCTTATTTGGATCGATTCTAAGAAAATCAACGTGTAGGACGTCACGCTTAACGGGATGACGTTGGATGTCTTTAACGATGGTCATTTGTTTTTTACCATCTACTTCTAATTGAATAATTGCATTGATTCCAGAATCTGTAGTTAATGCACGCCTCAAATCAGGCCAAGCTACAGACAAAGATATAGATTCTTCATTCAGGCCGTATAAAACACCTGGAACAACTCCGTCTTTACGTACACGGCGACTTGAACTGCTCCCGATCTCTCTCGTTGTATTTGCGGTTAGAAGTATTTCTTCCATAAGATTTTTCCTCAAGTTCAAGTATTACGACCCGACAGGCGAGTCTAGCCACTGATTTCACAACCCAAACGGCTATAACTGGTCATTTGTTTTTTAAACTAAATTATTTCCACCAAATATTTCTGAAACAGAAGTGTCTTCAAATACTGCCCGAACAGCTTCTGCGATTAAGGGAGCTATCGAAAGCACTTCGACTTTATCAGTTTGCATATTTTTCGGAAGCGGAAGTGTGTCAGTGACAATGATTTTTTCTATTGGAGATGAGGAAAGCCTTTCGGATGCAGGTCCTGAAAAAACTCCATGCGTAGCAGCTGCCACAATTTGTGAAGCTCCTCTTTCCGCTAATTGTTCTGCAGCGGAACAAATCGTTCCGGCAGTATCAATCATGTCATCAACGAGAATACAAACGCGACCGTCAACGTCTCCAACTACCTCCCGTGCTTCAACAGTGTTAAATGAACTATGACTTCTTCTTTTGTGCACTATCGCCAATTCCGCCCCTAAAGTCATCGCATAACGTTCAGCTACTTTCACTCTTCCTGCATCTGGTGAGACGATAGTTAAATCACCATTTAAAGAAGAGAGTCTTTCAACTAAAACCGGCATGGCTGTCAGGTGGTCTACCGGACCATCAAAAAATCCTTGTGTTTGGCCCGAATGAAGGTCTACGCTAACCAATCTACTTGCACCAGCTTCTTTGAAAAGATTGGCTACAAGTTTGGCGGTAATGGGTTCACGTCCTGAAGCTTTTCGGTCTTGCCGTCCGTAGCCGTAGGCGGGACACACTACGGTGATTCTCTTCGCTGATGCTCGTTTTGCTGCATCAACCATAATTAATTGTTCCATTAGAGAGTCATTGATTGAAGAGTCTTCAGAACCACTGTGGGTTTGCACTATGAATACGTCACAACCTCTTATCGATTCAGAAAATCTGCAATGGACTTCACCGTTGGCAAATTCTGCGAGGTTAGGTTCGCCTAGACTGACACCTAATTCTGAAGCAATGCTTTCCGCTAATGGTTGGTAAGTTCTACCTGAAACCAAGTAGAGCTTCTTGTTTGTTACCAATTCCATGCTGAACTCTTACCTTCCATTCTTTGTATATAACGAGCATAGATCATGACGGGAAGGATTCTTTCTTAAAATAACTTTTAGCAGACATAAACTGGTTTAAGGGGAACTCTTACATCTATTTCTATTGGTGCACTTGTTTCTTGATTTTCATGATTTAACAAGCCATCAGTCTCTGTTTGGGTTTGACTAGGTGTCGTCGTGCAAGGTGCAGGTGGAGTCGCAGTAGTCGTAGTCGTAGTCGTAGTCGTAGTCGTAGTCGTAGTCGTAGTCGTAGTCGTAGTCGTAGTCGTAGTCGTAGTCGTAGTCTCGTCTGGAGAATTTTCGATCACTACTTGCGCTTCTGAAAAATCCCCAACCCCAGTTGGGCTGATTCCATAAATTCTAAATTTATACTCCGCACCTAAAGTCAAATCGGTGAATGTGTAACTCGTTACCACTCCTAGTTCAACAACACTTGAGGGTCCGGTAAAAATGGATTGAATAGCATCGTAATACCACTGCTCGACCCGATAACCAATCACAGGTGTTCCATTTGCCAAGGGGGGTTCCCACTCTAATTTAACGTTCTGTGCATCAACCTCGCTCTTCAATTCGCGTGGTGAGAGTAAATCGCTATATGGGGTGGATTGAATTGAGTCTGAAAAAAGACCATACCCTGCAGAATTTTTTGCTCTGACTCGAATTTCATAGACTTGACCATTTACCAGACCTGCAATCGTAACTGCCGTGCTGGAACCTGAAAGAACATAGCTTTCACTCGTAGATGAAGTGTTGACCTCGACTTCCCAACCTGTAATCATCGATCCGCCGTTGCTAGCTGGATGAGCCCAGGTGAGTTGTATTTTATTCTCGTCGGCGGTGGAGTTTAAAAACCCGGGTTTACCTGGTGTTGTTACTTCTTGTGCTTCTACTGCTATGGCAGTGAAAGACATTACTAGAAGCACTAAAAGAACTCTGAAAAGTCCCTTTGTTGTTTTTATAGAACTTGCATCTGTCATGATTAACGGCCTAATAGTTCAATGGTGGAAAAATGCTAACTGCTGATGACATTGTTTTCTGGACCATAAGGAAACCCGGTAAAGTTCTCATTCCCTTCTTCTGTGATGAGTAAAATATCGTGTTCTCTGTAACCCCCTGCCCCAGGTTCACCTTCAGGGATAGTGATCATGGGCTCCATCGAAATTACCATGTTGGGTTCAAGCACCGTTTCAATATCTTCTCGAAGCTCCAAACCTGCTTCTCGTCCAAAATAGTGCGATAAGACGCCAAAAGAATGTCCATAACCAAAAGTTCTGTATTTCAATAAACCATGCTCTGAATATATTTCATTTAGCTGTTTCGCTATATCACCACATACGGCACCTGGTTTCAAAAGTTCTTTCCCTGCGTCGTGAACTTGGCAGTTTATTTCCCAAAGGTGAATATTTTCATCTGATAACTCTTTGTAGAAAAGTGTTCTTTCTAGGGCTGTGTAGTAGCCGGAAATCATTGGGAAGCAATTCAAACTTAGTATGTCTCCCTTTTCAATTTGACGAGAGGTAACAGGGTTGTGTGCGCCGTCGGTGTTAATACCTGACTGAAACCATGTCCAAGTGTCCATCAATTCAAGATGTGGAAAAGTTTCAGCTATCTCGCGCACCATTGCCTGAGTTGAATGGAGAGCCACTTCGTATTCAGGCACTCCTTCAGAAATGGCTTCTACACACGCGAAGCCCCCTATATCTGCGATCCGAGCTCCATGTCGAATCAGTTCAATCTCTTCATCGGACTTGATCATGCGTAGTTTCATGCATTCCTGAGAAATATCTATGAATTCAGTTATTGTCAGTGAATTTTTCAGTTTTTCTAAAAGACTTAAGTTCACGTGATCAAATTCAATGCCGATTTTATTAGATTTTCCAACCAACTCGATTACAGCCTTCGTGTAGTTGTCTCGTTCCCAGTCTGTGTAAACCAGATTTTCTCCATAAGTTCTTCTGTAGGGCTGTCCAGCATCTATATTTGCCGAGATAGTAGTTGCTTTGTCAGCTGTGACTACAAGACCATACGGACGACCAAAAGAACAGTAAAGGAAGTCGCTGTAATAATTAATGTTGTGAATTGAAGTAAAAAGAACAGAATCTATTCCATTATCACTCATCACTGTTCTTAGGGAATCAAGCCGACTTTGCATCTCTTTTTCTGAAAAAGTACCTGCCACCTTTTCACCATTAGGAATTTCTTTTATATCTGGTAGATCAAAATTTTTGTTTTCCATCGTCAAGCCTTACTTTATGTGGCTGGCCGGGGAGGGCTCGAACCTCCAACCTCCTGGTCCAAAACCAGGCATTCTGCCGATTGAACTACCGGCCAACACCTACTACCGTAGCGTCGTCTTTTGCGGGCAGGTCGGGAAATGTTGATAA
>Ga0315332_10002526_pt1 | contig 10213 bp, 9 predicted proteins | sample M110034915metaG_FD_203455 | JGI IMG/M metagenome (GOLD analysis project Ga0315332, IMG submission 203455) | Ammonia-oxidizing marine archaeal communities from Monterey Bay, California, United States - M1 100m 34915 | ecosystem: Environmental > Aquatic > Marine > Intertidal zone | place: USA... | reverse complement strand
CGTGAAGACATCAAGTGGATGCCCAAGGGGCGCTACAAGATCATGCGCGATTACATGCCGAAAAAGGGCACCCTCGGTCTCGACATGATGCTTCGGTCCTGCACGGTTCAGGTCAATCTCGATTTCGGCTCGGAAGCCGACATGGTGGAAAAATTCCGGGTGTCGCTCGCGCTACAGCCGGTGGCGACGGCGCTGTTTGCGAATTCGCCTTTCGTCGAGGGTAAACCGACCGGTTGGCAGTCGTTCCGCAGTCACATCTGGGAAGACACCGACCCCGACCGTACCGGCATTCTGCCGTTCGTTTTAGAAGACGGTATGGGATTTGAACGGTATGTCGATTACTCACTCGATGTGCCGATGTATTTCGTTTACCGCAACGGCGAATATGTCGATGTCTCGGGCCAGTCGTTCCGTGATTTTCTCGACGGCAACCTGCCGGGCCGTCCCGGTGAAACTCCGACGATGAGCGACTGGTCGGATCATCTGACCACGATCTTTCCCGAAGTGCGGCTGAAGAAATTTATCGAAATGCGCGGTGCCGATAGCGGCCCGTGGCGCAGGCTCTGCGCGCTGTCCGCTTTGTGGGTCGGTCTGATATACGATGCCGATTGCCAACGCGCGGCCTGGGATCTGGTGAAAGACTGGACACCGGAAGATCATGCCTATCTGCGTCGGGAGGCGCCGATAACGGGTCTGCATACCGAGTTCCGTGGACGGACCATGAAGGATCTGGCGGCTGATGTTGTCGCGATCGCCGATACCGGACTTCGCCGACGCGCCATCGCCGATAAGAACGGCGACGATGAGAGCAGCTTCCTTAAGCCGTTGCACGAAATCATCGACCGGGGCTATTCTCCTGCTGAGCGGTTGTTACAGCGCTACGAGACCGAATGGAACCAGTGCGTCGACCCGATCTATGTGGAATATGCGTATTGATTTTGCGGCTGTTTTAATCGGCGTCCTGGTTGCGGGCGCACCGCTATCCTTTGTTGTCGCGCAGCAGCAGCCCAAACCGTTCCCCTGGGAAAGAAATGCGAACAAATTTTTAAATCGCGGAATTCCAAAGTAGAAAACCCGATCGACAAGCGCATCAATCGTGGTCTGAAATCGCTTGGCCTGCCGACCCAGCCTCAGCTCGAGATCACCAAGAGTGCCGAACCGTTGCCCGAACCGCCCGGGTTGTCCAAGGCGGTCATTCCGCGGCTGGATACGAATCGCGACGGTGTGGTCAGCCGTGACGAATACTTTACCGGGCGTCAGCGACCGGCCACTGCAGGTGCCGAGGGCACAAACCCGCATGTCCGGCGGATACAACGCCTGAATTCGCGCTTCCGCGCCGCAGACCGCAACCGGGATGGCCGCCTCAGCGGGCCGGACATCGATGCCATGAAAGCCGGCGGTTTTAGAACGCAGCGTCCGGCGTAATCAGGCCGCCGTGCCGCCTACCGTCAGGTTTTCAATCATCAGCGTCGGCTGACCGACGCCGACCGGCACGCCCTGGCCGTCCTTGCCGCAGGTGCCGACGCCGGGGTCGAGCTTCATGTCATTGCCGATCATTTTGACCCGGGTGAGCACGTCCGGGCCGTTGCCGATCAGGGTTGCCCCTTTTACCGGCGCGCCGATCTTGCCGTCCTCGATCATGTAGGCTTCCGATGCCGAGAAAACGAATTTACCCGACGTGATATCGACCTGCCCGCCACCGAAATTGACCGCATAGAGACCGTTTTTGACGGATTTCAGGATCTCTTCCGGGTCGCGATCGCCGGAATGCATATGGGTATTGGTCATGCGTGGCATCGGCGCATGCGCGAAGCTTTCACGGCGCCCGTTGCCGGTCGGCGCCATGCCCATCAGCCGCGCGTTCAGCCGATCCTGCATGTATCCGGTCAGGATACCGTCTTCGATCAGCACCGTGCTTGATGTCGGTGTGCCCTCGTCGTCAATCGCGAGCGATCCGCGTCTGTCGTTCAGGGTGCCGTCATCGACAACGGTCACGCCCTTGGATGCAACCCGTTCGCCCATCAACCCGGAAAAGGCACTGGTTTTCTTGCGGTTGAAATCACCTTCGAGCCCGTGGCCGATGGCTTCGTGCAGCAGAATGCCCGGCCAGCCGGGGCCGAGCACCACGTCCATCTCACCGGCGGGGGCGGGGACGGAATCGAGATTGACCAGTGCCTGGCGCAGCGCCTCGTCGATCTGGGCCTGCCATGCATCTGGTTCGATGTAGGACGCATAGCCCGTACGCCCGCCGGTGCCGTGGCTGCCGGCTTCCATGCGATCGCCATCCGCGCAGACGACCGAGACATTGATCCGGACCAACGGGCGGATGTCGCCGCGCCGATCGCCGTCCGCACGGATAATCTGAACCGCCTGCCATTCACCCGAAATAGACGCCGAGAACTGCACGACGCGGCTGTCCAGTGCGCGCGCGTATGCGTTCATGTCTTCAAGCAGTTTCACCTTTTGCGCGAATTCGAATTCACCAAGCGGATTGGTGTCGGTATACAGTGACATGTTGGTCTGCTGCGGTGTGATGTCGATGGTGCCGTCATGTCCGACCCGCGCTGCGCTGACCGTTTCGGCGGCGCGTTTGATGGCCGCCTCCGACAGTTCCGATGCATGGGCATATCCGGTCGCTTCGCCCGATACGCTGCGCAGACCGAATCCCTGAGTCGTATCGAAGGACGCGTTTTTGAGGCGTCCGTCGTCGAAGCCCAGCCCTTCGGACTGGCAGTATTCGAGGAACAGTTCGCCGTCGTCGGCGCCATTGAGGGCGGATCCGACCTCCGATTCGATTCGGCCGAGGTCCATCCCCGTGCGGTCGAAAAACAGATCGTCGGTGCTGCTGATATCGGTCATGTCTGGCTTTCAGTGCGGTTGAGCACTCAATATGGTACGTTCCAGTGGCTTCGTCACCCCCTGGGCGCAATTGCGAGGTATTGGCTCGGGGTCCCGGAATTCCGCCACAATTCTGCGACATTAGGTCGCGAAAATAGGGCTGTTCCCCGAATATCGTGCGCCTACGTCCAAAAACTGCCGGAATTCCGCCACTTCGGCCGATGGAGAACCCGTTTGCCTGGTTTTCTGCGACGATGCGCCCTTCTTGTTAAGTAATTGTGGAATAGAGTAGTTTTCCGATGTTGGAGGGGGCTCTGACCGACAGAATGCGCTCTCACACTGCGACGTGCGTTAACATTGTATTAACGCTGTTCGATAACACTGTATTAACTATGTGCGCGCCGATCACACTATGAATGTTCGCCGACCTCATCAGAACGGATCTCACATGATGACGATTGCAACTAGAATTATCCGCTTCCTTGCGATGCTTGGAACGCTGGCAGTGCCGGGCGTGGCCCTGGCCGCAAAGCCCCGGCCGTGGCAGACCGATTTTCAGGATGCCGCAACCCCGCTTATGGAACAGATCACCAGCTTTCATAACCTCCTGCTGATTATCATTACACTGATCAGTATCTTCGTGCTGTTGCTGCTTGTATGGGTAATCGTAAAGTTCAACGCCAAGGCGAACCCGACCCCGAGCCGGACGACGCATAACTCGATGATCGAAGTGCTGTGGACGGTCATTCCGGTGGTCATTCTGGTCGTGATCGCGGTTCCGTCCTTCAAGCTGCTGTACTACTCCGACGTCATTCCAAAAGTGGACATGACAATCAAGGCGACCGGTAATCAGTGGTATTGGAATTACGAATATCCCGATCATGGCAAGTTCTCGTTCGATGCAAATATAGTCGAGACCGCCGATCTGAAGCCCGGCCAGCCCCGTTTGCTGGAAACCGACAACCGGATCGTCGTGCCTGTCGGCACCGTGGTCCGTGTCCAGGTTACCGCGGCCGACGTGATCCATGCATGGGCAATGCCCGCCTTTGGCGTAAAGGTCGACGCCGTTCCCGGACGGTTGAACGAAACCTGGTTCGGACCTGTCGCGAAGGAAGGTATCTATTACGGTCAGTGTTCTGAACTGTGCGGTATCCGGCATGGCTTTATGCCGATCGCGGTTGAAGTGGTGTCGAAGGCCAAGTTCGACGCCTGGGTGATCAAGGCGCAAAAAGAATTCGCCTCAAACGATACTCAAGACAGCACGACCATCAAGACGCGCATGCTCGCGTCCAACGAAACGAAATAGGGTCGAGGGAATCAATTATGTCTGACGCACACGCAGCCCACGATCATCACGAAGACCACCCTACTGGCTGGCGCCGGTACGTCTATTCCACCAATCACAAGGACATCGGCACGATGTACCTGATCTTCGCGATTATCGCGGGGATTATCGGTGGTGGGATGTCGGTACTGTTCCGTATGGAACTCGGAGAACCCGGCGATGGCGTTCTCGGCGGCGATTATCACATGTACAACGTGCTGGTGACGGCCCACGGCCTCATCATGATCTTCTTCATGGTCATGCCGGCAATGATCGGCGGCTTCGGCAACTGGATTGTGCCGTTGATGATCGGTGCGCCCGATATGGCGTTTCCGCGTATGAACAACATCAGCTTCTGGCTGCTGATTCCGGCCTTCCTGCTGCTGCTTGCATCGCCCTTCGTTGGCGGTCCGGCAGGCGGAAACGGGGTTGGCGGCGGCTGGACGATCTATCCGCCATTGTCATCGAAGACCGGTCAGCCCGGTCCCGCGATGGATCTCGCGATTTTTGCACTGCATCTCGCGGGTGCATCGTCGATCCTCGGTGCGGCCAACTTCATTACCACCATCTTCAACATGCGTGCGCCGGGCATGACCCTGCACAAGATGCCGTTGTTCGTGTGGTCGATCCTGGTCACCGCGTTCCTGCTGCTACTGTCGCTGCCGGTCCTCGCGGGCGCCATAACGATGCTGCTGACGGACCGCAATTTCGGTACGGCATTCTTCGAAGCGTCCCAGGGTGGCGATCCGATCCTGTTTCAGCATCTGTTCTGGTTCTTCGGGCATCCCGAAGTTTACATTTTGATCCTGCCTGGTTTCGGCATCGTCAGTCAGATCGTGTCGACGTTCTCGCGCAAACCCGTCTTCGGTTATCTCGGCATGGCCTACGCGATGGTGTCGATCGGTGCTGTTGGCTTTATCGTGTGGGCGCATCACATGTTCACCGTCGGCATGAGCGTCGATACCAAAGCGTATTTCACGGCGGCGACAATGGTGATCGCGGTTCCGACCGGCATCAAGATATTCAGTTGGATCGCAACGATGTGGGGCGGCTCTATACGTTTCACGACGCCGATGCTATGGGCGATCGGGTTCATATTCCTGTTCACCGTTGGTGGCGTGACCGGAGTGGTCCTCGCCAATGCCGGCGTCGACCACTCCTTGCATGACACATACTATGTGGTCGCGCATTTCCATTATGTGCTGTCGCTGGGGGCCGTGTTCGCGATCTTTGCAGGCTTCTACTACTGGTTCCCCAAGATGAGCGGCAGAATGATCAGCGAAGGCCTCGGCAAGCTGCATTTCTGGATTACGTTTGTCGGCGTCAACGTGACGTTCTTCCCGATGCACTTTGTCGGACTGGCGGGCATGCCGCGGCGTATTCCGGATTACCCGGATGCCTATGCGGGCTGGAACATGGTGGCGACATACGGCTCCTATATCAGCGCCTTCGGCGTACTGATCTTCCTGTGGGCGCTGGTCAAGGCGTTTTCTTCGGGTGAGAAGGCGACAGACAATCCCTGGGGTGTCGATGACTCCGTGATGACCCTCGAATGGACCGTGCCGTCTCCGCCGAATTTCCATTCCTATGACGAACTACCTGAAATCAAGGACGAGGGCGCCCATTAGGGCCTGATATGACCGACCGGCCCATCAACGTGACTGGCGGCCCCGCCGCCGTTTCCCCTCCGATGTATGATGCATCGGTGAAGGATTTTGTCGCGTTGTTGAAGCCGCGGATCATGTCCCTTGTGGTGTTCACCGGCTTTGCCGGAATGATTGTTGCCCCCGGCAGCATTCATCCCGTCATCGCGGCGATCGCCATCCTGTGTATCGCGATTGCCACCGGCGCGTCCGGTGCGATTAACATGTGGTACGAACAGGACCTCGACGCGAAGATGGAACGCACCAAGGACCGCCCGCTTCCGGCCGGTCGGATGGAGCCCGAAGCCGCACTCGCCTTTGGCTGCGTGCTGGCCGGTGGATCCGTTATGGTGATGGGGCTTGGCGTCAATTGGGTGGCCGCTTCCCTGCTCGCACTTGCGATCGGGTTCTATGTTTTTGTCTATACGATCTGGCTGAAACGGCGTACGCCGCAGAATATCGTGATCGGCGGTGCTGCCGGCGCGTTCCCGCCGATGATCGGCTGGGCCGCGGTGACCGGTGACATCAGCCTGGGCGGGATTGCCCTGTTCGCTTTGATCTTTATGTGGACACCGCCCCATTTCTGGGCGCTGGCGCTGTATAAATGCGGCGATTACGAAAAAGCCGGCGTGCCGATGCTGCCTGTGGTGTCCGGCGTGCTGGAAACCAAAAAACAAATTCTGCTCTATACCGTTCTGCTGTTGCCGGTCTCGCTTGTCCCCTGGATGATCGGTACCGCGAGCATTGCCTGGGGGGCGCTGTCGGCCGTTCTCGGAATTCTGTTTGTTGTCTATGCCGTGAAGGTTTGGTTCGACGACACGGATAGCGCACCACGTCAGATGTTTCGGTATTCGCTGCTCTATCTGGCGCTGTTGTTTGCCGCTCTGATCGTTGATCGTCTGGCTGTCCAAGCGGGGCTGCTTGCATGACCGGAACCGGCAAAAAGCCTCTTTCCGAATTGCACCGCAAGCGGCGCGGTCGCAACATCGCGTTGGCCTGTGCGATCTTCGCGCTTGCCGTATTGTTTTACGTGATGTCGATCGTGCGCATGTCTGCCGGGACCGGGGGCTGAGATGGCGGGCAATCTGCAGCTCCGTAATCGCCGCCTCGCGATGATTTCCTTTACGGTGGCGGCCGGCATGGTCGGCGCGTCCTATGCGGCGGTGCCGTTATATGAAATTTTCTGTCAGGTCACTGGCTATGGCGGGACCACCCAGGTCGCCGAAGCGGCGCCGGATAAGGTTCTTAACCGACAGATGACCGTGCGGTTCAACGCTGACGTGGGTAAGGCGATGCCCTGGCGCTTTGCGCCCGCCCAGGACCGCGTGCAGATCAAAGTCGGCGAACAGGCGCTCGCGTTTTACCGGGCAAAAAACAATTCCAACCGTACGATTGCCGGCACGGCGACCTTCAACGTTACACCTGCGAAGGCCGGCCAGTATTTCAACAAGGTAGAATGCTTCTGCTTTACCGAGCAGGAACTGAAGGCGGGCGGCGAAGTCGATATGCCCGTCACGTTCTTTATCGACCCGGCAATCGCCGACGATCCAAATCTTAACGAAGTAACGACGATTACGCTTTCCTATACTTTCTTCGAAACGGAACCCGATCCCGACCGCACTGTGCGGGCCGGGTCAGATTCCGGAAAAACTGACGGCTAAACAACGGAGCGGAAACATCATGGTCCCGCCAGCAGACTCAGGCGCCAGCGCCACAGACTACGATTATCACGGCCACAAGCATCCCTACCATCTGGTAGACCCAAGCCCATGGCCCTTCATTGGCTCTATGTCGGCCTTTATCATGGCGATCGGCGCGGTGCTTTATATGCACGGCGAAGTCAGCTGGGTGCTGATCCTCGGTTTCGTCGGGGTCCTTGGCACCATGGCGGGCTGGTTCTGGCAGGTCATCAAGGAAGCTGAATATCAGGGTTTCCACAATCCCGTCGTTCAGGTCGGCATGCGCTACGGCATGGCGCTGTTCATCGCCTCGGAGGTGATGTTCTTCGTTGCCTGGTTCTGGGCCTATTTCAATGCCGCGCTGTTCCCGACAATCCAGATCGAAGGGAAGTGGCCACCGCCCGGTGTGCAGACGTTCGACACATGGGACCTGCCGTTCCTGAATACGCTGATTCTGCTGACATCGGGGATCACGGTTACCTGGGCGCATCACGCATTGCGCGAAGGCGACCGCAAGCACTTTATCCAGGGGCTGCTACTGACGATCTTCCTCGGCATCTGCTTCACCTGCGTTCAGGCCTTCGAATACAGCCATGCGGCGTTCGGTTTCCGCGAGGGGATTTATCCGTCGACGTTCTATATGGCGACCGGTTTCCATGGTTTCCATGTTCTCGTCGGCACGATCTTCCTGATCGTCTGTTTCTTCCGTGCGCGTGCGGGGCACTTCAAAGCCGATCACCATTTCGGCTTCGAAGCTGCAGCCTGGTATTGGCATTTCGTTGATGTCGTCTGGCTGTTCCTGTTCGTCAGCATTTACTGGTGGGGACGCTAGTCTACGTCACCGGCCAAATATAGCGGGGCGCGATGGACGCGCCCCGCTTCTGGCCTCCCTTATCTCCGTTCGGCACCGGTATCGGCTGCAAATGCCCACGATGCGGCAAAGGTAGCCTGTTCGCCGGTCTGCTCGATGTCCGCGATCAATGTGCGCATTGCGATCTCGATCTGACGCCCCATGACACGGGCGATGGGGCAACCGTGTTCGTTATCCTGATTTTCGGCGCCATCACTGTCGTTCTTGCGTTGCTGATGGAGAGCGCGCTGGCACCGCCGATATGGCTGCATCTTGTCGTGTGGATTCCGGTCATCAGCATTCTGTCGGTAGCGTTGTTGCGGCCGTTCAAGGGAATCCTGATCGGGATGCATTACAAAAACCTCCGGCATAAATACGAACACGGCCATGACCGCTAAACGCGCGCCGTTCCGGTTGAATTTCTGGATGACTGTCTGTGCCGTACCGTCATTGATGGTGTTGCTTGGCCTCGGGTTCTGGCAGGTCGAGCGGCTGGTATGGAAACAGGCGATCATTGATGAGCGCGCCGAACGGCTCGCTGCCGCGCCGATCGATATTGCCGCGGTATCTGATACCGGCTGGCAGGATATCGAACATCGCCGGGTAAAACTGCGCGGCAGATTTGGCCATGACCGCGAAATCCTGCTGCTCAACAGCGTGCGCCACGGCCAGACCGGATTCGACGTGATTACCCCCATGATCCTGGAAACCGGCGGCAGCGTCCTGGTCAACCGCGGCTGGGCGCCGAAGACCTGGACCGAAGGCGACCTGACGCGTCGTCGCCCCGACGGTGTTGTTGAACGCACCGGTGTGTTGCGGGCCGGCGGCAAGCAGGGAAACCCCTGGATTCCCGACAACGAGCCCGGCCGGGATCAGTGGTTCTATATCGATGCCGCGCAGATGGCGGCCAAGGCGGGCCTGACCGACACCCGGCCCTATGTCATCAAGCTTACGCCGAGCCGCGATCTCGCCGGTTACCCCAAGGGGCCGCATGCCAGCTTCAAGATTCGCAACAAACACCTGGAATACGCGATCACCTGGTTCGGCCTTGCCGCGACCCTCGTGATAATCTTCGTAGCGTATCATGTTCGTCGGCGAGATTAAGCGCCGGAGAGATTAGGAAACCAATGTCACCTTATCAGGAACTGGAAAGCCGTTTTAAGCGGATGGCCGCCCTCGGCGAAGCCGCAGGCATGCTGCACTGGGATATGTCGGTGCTGATGCCTCCGGGTGGCGCCGATGCCCGTGTCGAACAGCTCTCGGCGCTGCAACTGACCACCCACGAGATGAAAACCGATCCAGTCCTTGCCGACCTCCTCGATGCTGCCGAAGCATTGGCGGACGACGATCCGTGGCGGGCAGCCAACCTGCGGGAAATGCGCCGCAGCTGGGTGCATGCAAATGCGGTCGATGCCGATCTGGTTGACGCCATGACCCGGGCGTCCTCGGCGTGCGAGATGGTGTGGCGCGAAGCCCGTCCGGCAAACGATTTCGCCCGCGTTCTGCCCTATCTCGAAGAAGTTCTGAATCTCAGCGTCCAGACCGCGGTGGCCAAGGCCGAGGCGCTTGGCCGGTCGCCCTATGAAGCGCTGCTCGATCAGTACGAGCCCGATGGCAGTACCGACCGGATCGATGCGTTGTTTGCCGATCTGTCAGATTTTCTGCCCGGTTTCCTCGATAAGGCGCTCAGCCGTCAGACAGCCCAGGGTGAAGGGGTGATGCCCGAAGGGCCGTTCCCGTCGGACAAACAACGCGCGCTCGGTGAACGCCTGATGGGCGCACTGGGGTTCGATTTCGATGCGGGACGTCTGGATGTCAGCCTGCATCCGTTCTGCGGTGGGGTGCCGGGCGATGTCCGTATCACCACTCGCTATACCGA
>Ga0315332_10002509_pt1 | contig 10240 bp, 7 predicted proteins | sample M110034915metaG_FD_203455 | JGI IMG/M metagenome (GOLD analysis project Ga0315332, IMG submission 203455) | Ammonia-oxidizing marine archaeal communities from Monterey Bay, California, United States - M1 100m 34915 | ecosystem: Environmental > Aquatic > Marine > Intertidal zone | place: USA... | reverse complement strand
AGGAGATGTGAAAGAGTTTCAAATGCAAATGTATGGCAATCTTTATCCCACACAATACAAATTCAAATATCCAAAAGCAGGTGAAAACAATTCGGTAGTATCTATTTTTGTATATGAATTAGATCAACAAAGAACAACACCTTTTGATATTGGAACAGATTCAGATATATACATACCTAGAATAAAATGGTCTAAAGACCCCAATGTTTTAACTGTTCAAAAAATGAATCGTTTACAGAACAATATTGAGCTATTAGTAGGGAATTTCTCTTCTGACAGACCAAATAGTCATGGTGTTAAAACAAAGACGATTTACAAAGAATCTTCAAAAACATACATTGACATACACGACAACCTTATATTTTTAGAAGGAGCTTCCAAATTCTTATGGACATCAGAAAAAGACGGGTACAATCATATATATCTTATTGAAGGTAAAACACAAACACAAATTACTACTGGTAAATGGGAAGTAACAGAAGTTTATGGATACAATAACTTAGACAACAGCATTTATTTTCAAGCTGCAAAAGAGCATCCCACAAAAAGAGAAGTTTATTCCATAAAAATTGGCTCTAATGATTTAAGAAAATTATCCCTAAAAAGTGGAACCAATAGTGCTGAATTTAGCAAGACTTATGACTATTACATTCACTACAATACAACTGCCAATACTCCTCATTACATTACACTTCATGATAATTCTGGAAAACTTATTAAAGTTCTTAAAGATAATCAAGCACTAATTAAGAGAATGGAAAAGTTTAATTTATCTAAAAAAGAATTTTTCACAATTAAAAATGATGAGGGTCAAGATCTTAATGCATGGATGATTAAACCAACTAATTTCAAAAAAAATAAAAAACACCCTCTTCTTATGTTTGTTTATGGTGGTCCAGGAATAAATACTGTAAATGATTCTTGGGAATGGATGAACTATTTCTGGTGGCAAATGTTGGCTCAAAAAGGTTATATAGTTGTATCTGTTGACGCAAGAGGAACTGGTTTTAGGGGGAAAGATTTCAAGCACTCTACCTATTTACAGCTTGGAAAGCTTGAAACAGAGGATCAAATTTCAGTAGCTAAAAATTTAGGTAATTTCAAATACATAGATAAAGATAGAATTGGAATATTTGGATGGAGCTATGGAGGATACATGTCTTCATTGTGCATAACAAAAGGTGCTGATGTTTTCAAAACAGCTATTGCAGTTGCTCCTGTAACAAATTGGCGCTATTATGACAACATATACACTGAAAGATTCATGAGAACTCCTCAGGAAAACGGCAAGAATTACGACATCAATTCTCCAATAAACCATGTTGACAAATTAAAAGGCAATTATTTACTTATTCATGGAATGGCTGATGACAATGTTCATTATCAAAATGCTGTTGAAATGGTAGACGCTTTGATAAAAGCCAACAAACAATTTGACTCATTTGCATACCCTAATAAAAATCACGGGATTTATGGAGGCAATACTAGATGGCACTTATATGATATGATGACAAATTATTTACTTGAAAATCTTTAAATATGTTGAAGTATTATTTCTTAACCTATTTCCTTTCTATTTTCTCATTTCATATTGCTCAAGAAACAATTAATTGGATTTCTTGGGAACAAATGGTCGAAAAAAGAGCTAACGACTCTTTAAAAAAGAAAGTATTTATGGACATGTACACGGGATGGTGTGGTTGGTGTAAAAAAATGGATGCTTCCACATTTAGAGACCCCAATATTGTTAAATACATGAATCAAAATTATTACAGTATTAAATTCGATGCAGAATCCAGAGATACAATAAATTTCAACAATCATCAATTCACCAATACGGACCCTAAATTCATAAAGTCAAGTCCAAATTCAAGAGGGAAAACTCATTGGTTCGCTCATTCTTTGCTTGATGGATCTTTATCATACCCAAGCTATGTCATTTTAGACGAAAATTTATCCAGACTAATGATATACAAAGGATATAAAGACACTGAAAATCTATTTGGAATTTTACTGTTCTTCTCTACAGATCAGCACAAATTTTATCATAATTATTTAAACGAAACTTGGCAAAAGTCACTGAAAAAATAATACAATATAATTTCACTATATTATAGTCAATGAAAGTAAATAGAGTTATTCATACATATGCAGTGAAAATCACAGATGAGCCTTTTACTCTTTTATCTGGAAGAGTTTTAGAATCTACAGCGAGAATAACTTACAGAGATATTAATAAAAACATCATAGAACGTAAAAAATATGGTGTTGTAGATTTAAATAATTTGTATGAAAAAATTCACAACAATGAATCTATTGATTTATCTAATTGTTATGTGAATAATTTTTCTTCTGTTCATTACAGGTCCAAATTTAAAATAAGCCATGAAAAAACAATAGAACTTAAAGATTTTGTAGCAAACGATTCTATTTTTGAAGCAGATAGAATTGTAGATTTTTCTTATTGTAAATTCACTGGAAAGGAAGTGAATTTTTCTAATTCTCATTTTGGCAATGGAAATTTAAGCTTTTACAGTTCCGTTTTTTCAAATGCAAATGTTGACTTCAGTAATACAAGCTATAGTGAAGGAAATAACAGTTTTCAATATACAAAATTTGGAAATGGTGATTTGAGTTTTGAAAATGCCTCTTTCATCAATGGTAATTTATCATTTATTAATACAAAGTTTGGTAACGGTAATGCCAATTTTAAAAACATCAACTTTGGAAATGGAGATGTTATGTTTTCATTTTCAATATTTGGCAAGGGTTCAAAATCTTTTGATCGATGTGTTTTTAGTGGATTATATGTTGATTTCTCAAAAGTAGAGTTTGGATCAGGAAAATTAGATTTTAGGAGAGTTGATTTTGGCAACGCTGAAGTGAACTTTCAAGAAATTGAACACGAAGGTTTTGAGAAAGTTAATTTTAGAAGAGCAAAGTTTGGAAAACGTACTGTGAATTTTGAAGAAGCCCTTTTTGGGGATGTTGACGTTCAGTTTGATGAAGCTGAATTTGGGTCCGGTAAATTATCATTATTAAATGCCAGAGCGAAATCATTTTCTTTTTCAAAATGTATTTTATCTAATTATATAGACCTCAGAGTTTACAGGTGTCAAAACATTGACCTATCCTATTCAATTATTCGAGACATTGTTGATTTAAAACCTGGCATTGCTCCTGTCAAGGTGAAAAAACTGTATTTACAAGGAATCAGAATACTTGGGAAAATATTTATTTCTTGGGATCAAAATCATGTTCAACAGCTCATTTCAAATCAGAATGACACTGATGACTACGAAAAAGCTGAACAATTTAGAGTTCTTAAAGAAGATTTTAGGAGCTCAGGTAATTACAATGATGAAGATAAAGCATATGTGTTTTTCAAAAGATATGAATTGAAACACTTATCAAATGTCAGATTAAAAAGACATTCATTAAATTTTATTTGGAACTACCCACTTAATCTTTTTCAAAAAGTTGTTTTTGATTTCCTAGGTCTTTACGCAACAAGTCCTTTGAGAGTTTTGTTCAGTATTTTAATTGCAAATATATTGTATGCCTCTTTCTATTTAATGTCTCTATTAATTGGGTTTGGTCAGATTTCATGCATAAATGATCAAATGAACATAATTGACAAGGGATTAAATTCATTTTATTTTAGCGCAATTACTTTTTTCACTATTGGTTATGGTGAATGCGTACCAACTGGGCTACTTAAAATAATATCTCCAATTGAAGGATTTACAGGTGTTTTTTTAATGTCTTATTTTACTGTAGCTTTTGTAAGAAAAATATTAAGGTAAAATAGCTTATTCAATATTTTGCTCTCTCTCTAAAGTTTTTATCTTTACATCTCAATTTTTCCAATTATATATAGTAGACAATGAGTGAGACAGCTAAAATAACAGTAGAAGGTAAAACTTACGAATTACCTGTAACAACAGGATCAGAACAAGAAAAGGCGATTGACATCTCTAAATTAAGAGCACTATCTGGTTACATCACTATTGATACTGGTTTTAAAAACACAGGGTCTACAAAGAGTGCAATTACTTTTTTAGATGGTGAAAAAGGCATTCTACGTTACAGAGGTTATCCAATCGAACAATTGGCAGATAATGCTGAATTTCTTGAAGTTGCTTACCTTTTAGTTTATGGGGAATTACCTACTAAAGCTGAATACACTTTATTTAAAGAAAGTATAACGCACCACACTCTTGTTCATGAAGATATGAGACAATTTTTAGAAGCTTATCCCGCTAAAGCTCATCCTATGGGCATTATGGCCGCTTCTTTATGCACACTTTCTACTTTTTACCCAGAATCCCAAGATCCTGCAAGACCAACAGAAGCTATAGATCTTACTATACATAGATTAATTGCAAAAATACCTACTCTTGCTGCTTGGGCGTATAAAAACGCAATGCGTCATCCTCTAATGTATCCTCTAAATAAATTTGAATACTGTGAGAATTTCCTTTACATGATGTTTGCTAACCCTTCAGAAAAATATTATGCAGACCCTGTAATTGTAAGTGCATTAAATAAATTATTAATACTACATGCAGATCATGAACAAAATTGTTCTGCATCTACAGTTCGTATTGTTGGTTCATCTCAAGCAAATCTTTACGCATCAATATCTGCTGGAGTTTCAGCTCTTTGGGGACCACTTCATGGAGGCGCGAACCAAGCCGTAATTGAAATGTTGGAAACAATCAAAAATGATGGTGGTGGTCTAGATAAGTGGGTGCAAAAAGCAAAAGACAAAAACGACCCATTTAGATTAATGGGATTCGGACATAGAGTTTATAAAAACTTTGATCCTAGAGCAAAAATTATTAAAAAAGCAGCTGACGATGTTCTAAGTAAGCTAGGTGTAGTTGATCCTGTTTTAGATATTGCCAAAGAATTAGAAGAAGTTGCTTTAAACGATCAGTACTTTATTGATAGAGGTTTATATCCAAATGTGGATTTTTATTCAGGAATTATTTACAGAGCTCTTGGAATACCAACTGAAATGTTTACTGTAATGTTTGCTTTAGGAAGATTACCTGGATGGATAGCTCAATGGAAAGAAATGATGGAAGATAACCAACCCATTGGAAGACCACGACAAATCTATACTGGTGAAAACGAAAGAGATTTCACACCTTTAGAAAAAAGATAAGTTTAAATTAGTTTCAGGATTGATTCTAAACTTATTTCATTATGAGAATAATTTCCCACACAACTTTCATTTAAAATTATAATTGCTTGTGGAGATTGATGAATAACATTAAAACGTTCAGCAATTTCATTTGATACATCTCCATATGCAATTAAGTCAATATAATAAGGTTGTATTTTAGTATCATTAGTCCATTTATCTTCTAATCTTGATTTAGCCATAGTACTTATAGAACATCTTGTAGAATGCTTAAATAATAATACTGCTTGTTCATTTGAATTTGAAATAGCAACATTTAAATCTTCAATAGAATTAATATGATTCCATGACAGCTCAGATTTTTTAGAAGAAAACCAACTCATAATTATACATTAATTAAGTAAAAAGCCCTGAAATAAATTTCAGGGCTAAAAAAGGGTGGAAGACGGGATTCGAACCCGCGACCCTCGGTACCACAAACCGATGCTCTAACCAACTGAGCTACATCCACCATATTGGGGTTGCAAATATATATATTTATTCAGAAATATTATTTTTTTTAAATCCAAAACTTTTAATTAATCTATTTTTGAAAGATGGAATTATTAAAACAAATGTGTAGTATTCATGCTCCCTCAGGAAACGAGGGCAACATGAAGGATTTTATTTTAGATTATTTAAAAGAAAACAACAAAGAATTTAAGGTCAATCCACAAATCATTCAAGGAGAAGAAATTCAAGATTGTATAATTCTAAAATTTGGAACTCCAAAAGTTGCTGTTTTTGCTCATATGGACTCCATTGGGTTTACAGTTAGGTATAATAAAGAGCTCATTAAAATTGGTGGACCTAGAACAAATGATGAGTTTCAGCTAATTGGAGAAGACTCTCAAGGTTCTATAGAAGCAGGAATGATGGTCATAGAAGATGAAAAGGGCAATCAAAGCTATGAATATGTTTTCGACAGAGAAATTGAAAGAGGAACAGAGCTTGTTTTTAAAGCAGATTGGAGAGAAGACAGAAACTATGTTCAGTGCTGCTACATGGATAATCGATTAGGAGTTTACAATGCATTAAAACTTGCTGAAACTTTAGAAAATGGTATTATATGTTTTTCATGTTGGGAAGAAGTTGGTGGTGGATCTGTTGGTTATTTAGGTAAATACATTTATGAAAGATGGGGGGTAAACAATGCCCTCATTTCTGACATTACTTGGGTTACAGAGGGAGTTAAACACGGAAACGGAGTTGCCATTTCCATAAGAGATTCCGGATTACCAAGAAGGAGTTATATTAATAAAATAATTGAATTAGCTAAAAAAAGTGAAATTCCATTTCAACTAGAAGTAGAGTCTTCTGGTGGAAGCGATGGAAATCAGCTTCAAAAATCTGCCTATCCTTTTAACTGGTGTTTTATTGGTGCTCCAGAAAATTTTGTTCATTCACCCAATGAGAAAGTTCATAAGAGAGATATTAAAGCTATGTTAGATTTATATAAATATTTAATGAAACATTTAGATTAAATTTAAAGATGGAATACGGAATTTGTAATCTTGGAAATGTACCAATTAGGTCAAGCGCAAAAGATCAAGCTGAAATTGTTTCTTTTTTATTATTTGGTGAACATTTTAAAATAAGTGACTTTAAAAAAAATTGGATTAAAATAATTACTTATCATGACAATTATGAAGGTTGGATTTGCAGCAAACAGTACAGAGAAATAACTTATGAAGATTACGACCATCTATCAATAAATATATTCCCTATTTGTGGATCTAAAAGTGGTGAAATAATCAACCTATCAACTGGAGATGTTACGCCAATTAACTTAGGTGCTATTCTACCCTACTATCAAAAAGGGAAATTTAAAATTAGAAAGCAAGAATATTCAACAAATGTGAATTTAGCTACTTTAAACAAATCAGATTTAGAAGCCTATTCAAAATCTTTACTAAACACTCCATATTTGTGGGGAGGAAGAGGTCATTTTGGAATAGATTGTTCTGGTTTTAGTCAACTTGTTTTTAGGTTATGTGGAATTAAATTACCTAGAGATGCTTACCAACAAGCTGAATTAGGAGAAATAATTAAACCTACAAAATCAATAAAAGGTGATTTAGCATTTTTTGAAAACAATATGGGGAAAATTAATCATGTAGGGATTGTTCTTGAAAAGAATAAAATAATTCATTCATCAGGGAAAGTTAGAATCGATGAACTAAATGCTAATGGCATTTACAATTCAGACTCTAAAAGTATCACTCATACACTCGCTTACATTAAAAGACTTTTTTAAGAAAAACTAATATTTATTAAATAATAAGACAAATTGTCTCTATAATTATTCATAAGCTCTCCCATATATGAAAAAATGACCTTTTTTCGTGTTCGGACTAAAAATTGATGTTAATTCATTATAAAAGCACTCATTATGGATTACAATCAATTTACACACAAAACTCAAAAAGCAATAAGTAATGCTCAAAATTTAGCATTAACTCAGGGGCATCAAATGATTGAAAATGGTCACCTCTTAAAAGCTATTTTCGAAGTAGACAAAGATTTCATACCAAACTTAATAAAGAAATTTGGAGCTAACATCCCCATTCTTATTGATACCGTATCAAGCATTGTAAAATCGTATCCAAAAGTGTCTGGAGGGGATGTTCAGATGAGTAGAAACATTCAAAAAACATTAAATGAAGCATTAGTTGAAGCAACTAAATTAAAAGATGAATACATTTCTTTAGAACACATTTTAATTGGGTTATTAAAACCCAATGACTCTGTAGCCCAACTATTAAAGGATAATGGAATAAACAAGAAAGAACTCATTGAAGTGATTAAAAATCTTAGAAAAGGTGAGAAAGTAAATTCTACCAATCATGAAGACAACTTTAATGCTTTAAATAAATATGCAAGAAATTTAAACTCATTAGCTAAGGATGGAAAGCTAGATCCCGTAATAGGAAGAGATGATGAAATAAGAAGGGTGTTACAAATCTTAACAAGAAGGACAAAAAATAATCCAATTTTAATTGGTGAACCTGGTGTTGGTAAAACTGCAATTGCAGAAGGTATTTCCCATCGAATAATTACAGGTGATGTTCCAGAAAACCTAAAATCTAAAATTATCTTCTCATTAGACATGGGAGCATTAATTGCTGGTGCTAAATACAAGGGAGAATTCGAAGAAAGATTGAAATCTGTAATAAAGGAAGTTGTTAGCGAAGATGGTGAAATAGTTTTATTTATTGATGAAATTCACACTTTAGTAGGAGCTGGTGGAGGACAAGGAGCTATGGATGCTGCTAACATATTAAAACCTGCACTTGCAAGAGGAGAATTAAGAGCTATTGGTGCAACAACATTAGATGAATACCAAAAACATTTTGAAAAAGACAAAGCTTTAGAGAGAAGGTTTCAAAAAGTTGTAGTTAATGAACCTGATTTTGAAGATGCAATAAGTATTCTTAGAGGAATTAAAGAAAAATATGAAAACCATCATAAAGTACAGATTAAAGATGAAGCCATAATTTCTGCAGTTGAATTATCAACACGATACATAACTGATCGCTTCCTTCCAGACAAAGCCATTGATTTAATGGACGAAGCTGCATCTAAATTAAGAATGGAAATAAATAGTAAACCAGAGGAATTAGATGAACTTGAAAGAAAATTAATGCAACTTGAAATAGAAAAAGAAGCAATTAAAAGGGAAAATGACAAAAAGAAAATAAATCAACTTTCAAAAGAAATAGCTGAAATAAGTGAAAAAAGAAACGAGCTTAAAGCTAAGTGGGAAAATGAAAAAGGAATTGTAGAACAAATTCAAGCTGCAAAAAAAGAAATAGAGCAATTAAAAATAGAAGCTGAGCAAGCAGAAAGAAATGGAGACTTTGGAAAAGTAGCTGAAATAAGATATGGTAAATTAAAAGAGTTAGAACAATTAATTATAAATGAAAAAGATAATTTAATTGTTGCTCAATCTCAATCTAAAATGATTAAAGAAGATGTAGATGCTGAAGAAATTGCAGATGTAGTATCTAAATGGACTGGGATTCCAGTTAACAAAATGTTAGAGGGGGAGCAATCAAAACTATTAAGATTAGAAGAAGAGCTTAAAAAACGAGTAATAGGGCAACAAGAAGCAATTACAGCAATATCTGATGCAGTGCTAAGAAGTAGATCTGGGTTACAAGATATTAATAAGCCCATTGGCTCCTTTATTTTTCTCGGAACTACGGGAGTTGGAAAAACAGAATTAGCAAGAGCTCTATGTCAAGCTCTATTCGATGATGAAAATGCAATGGTAAGGATTGACATGAGTGAATATCAAGAAAAACATACTGTTTCAAGACTTGTTGGAGCTCCTCCAGGATATGTAGGCTATGATGAAGGAGGGCAATTGACTGAAGCCATTAGAAGAAGACCATACTCCATTGTTTTACTTGATGAAATTGAAAAAGCTCATCCTGATGTATTTAACATATTATTACAAGTCTTAGATGATGGAAGGTTAACAGATAATAAAGGAAGATTAATAAATTTTAAGAATACCATTATTATTATGACTTCAAATACTGGGGCTCATATTATACAAGAAAATCTTGAAGAGATAACTTCAAAAAACCAAAAAGAAATTCATCAAAAAACTAAGCGTATGGTATTTGAGATTCTCAAACAAACCATGCGACCAGAATTTTTAAATAGAATTGATGAGACAATAATGTTTAACCCACTAAACAAAGATGATATTAAAAAGATTGTTCAAATTCATTTAGAAAAAGTAAGTCAGATGCTTTCTGAAAAAGACATTAAAATTAAAACTACTAAATATGCATTATCCTATTTAGCTGAAAAAGGATACGAACCTCAATATGGAGCTAGACCAATTAAAAGAGTAATTCAAAAAGAGATATTAAACGGTTTATCTAGAAAACTTATTAGTGGTGAAATAAAAAATGGAGATCATGTTCTAATTGATTCATTTGAAAAAAGCATAGTATTTAGGAAAGAAAAGATTTAAATTAAATATCTTTAACAACTGATATTCAAAAACATATGAAAAATATTTTAATCTTATTT
>Ga0315332_10002508_pt1 | contig 10240 bp, 9 predicted proteins | sample M110034915metaG_FD_203455 | JGI IMG/M metagenome (GOLD analysis project Ga0315332, IMG submission 203455) | Ammonia-oxidizing marine archaeal communities from Monterey Bay, California, United States - M1 100m 34915 | ecosystem: Environmental > Aquatic > Marine > Intertidal zone | place: USA... | reverse complement strand
AAGATAATCTTGTGATAACGAAAACTGGCTGTCTCAATCTTTCCAGTAAAATTCCTAAAACTGTAAAGCAGATTGAAAAATTAATGGCCGCGAGAGTAAAGGTTTAGACCAATAGTTCAATGAATGCAAAGCTAGAAAACCAATTATAGAGCACTTGTTTTTCATTAAGAGGCAGTTTTGTATAACTTCTTCAGTTCGGAAAGTACTTCTTCAATATGGTTTTTTACTTTAACCTTTGGGAATATTTTTTGGATAGTGCCTGCCTTATCAATGATGAAGGTGGCTCTGACAATACCCATAAAGGTTTTCCCGTATAGTTTTTTTTCCTGCCATATCCCGTATTTTTGAACAACTTTCTTGTCGATGTCGGCTATTAGAGTAAAAGGAAGGTCGTATTTAGCAATAAACTTCTGATGTCTTTCGCTAGAATCGATGCTAACGCCCAAGATGACAGTATCTTTGAATTTTTTGTACTGATCACGAAAGTTGCAAGCTTGAGTTGTGCAGCCGGGAGTCATGTCTTTGGGGTAAAAATAAAGCACGACATTTTTTTTAGCTTTAAAAGAGCTGAGCTTGACCTTTACTCCGTCTTGGTTAATAGCTGTAAAGTCCGGCGCTTTAATTCCTTCTTTCAAAACAGCCATGGTTACTTAGCTAGTTAATTGAGCAAGTAACTCATCAATATTTTTGCTTAAACCGTTCAGTTTTGCCAAAACTTTTTCTTTGGATTGTCGGTCTGCCTCTCGGTTGAAAATCATTCTTGCATCACCAATCAAGCTTAATATTAAACCATGAAGTTTAGGTGTAGGAGTTTTCCCTTCATCGCAAAGGTTTTCAAAGGAAACTATTAGGCGTTGCAGTTTGCCGTCAATTTGTAGACCCATTATGGACTTATCTTTCAAGGCTGAGGATTGTTCAAGGTATCCCCAGATACCTCCCTTACTTTGAATGACTCCCTGGCTGCTTTCCAGTTCTTTCAATCCACCCTTGCAAATATCCGCTGCAAAAGTTTTTGGAGTTTGAATTAGGAAAAAACTTAATACTATATAAGCCATGAAAATTGCAAATACTTTCCAACCCTTAGATGCCTGTAAAATCTTTGTCATGTGGGACTCCCCGTAGTTTGGTTTCAAGGGGTCTTTACGGAAAAAAATAAAGAACCAGCATACTGATCTATTAAACAGGAACGAAAATTTAAAGTCAAACTTAACTTCTTGCGGGGATAAAGGACTAAAAAACAGTCTATTGGACTAAAGCTCTAAAAGATTCGAGAGCTCTTAACTTCTCAAATGTTGGGTCTGAGGTGATAATTTTTTTCACTCCCGGGTTCATTTTTAAAACCATTTCAAGGTTTTTGATTCCGTCCCCGAGGTCCCCTTTCATAACGTAAGACCGGGCAAGTAGTAGTCGGTGGGCGATGATGTGCTCATGGTTGGGATGAATGACAAATAGTCTTTCTAGGATAGAAATGACACGATTATATTTTTCTTTTTTGTAATTCACTGTAGCAGTATTGAGTAGAGCGGTAAGGTTGACTTGGTCCATCCTTAAAATCATAGAATAAATTCCTAAGGCTCGCTGATACATTCCATAGTGCGCAAAAACTTCTCCTTTTCTGTTCAATGCTTCGATAGGGTTAATGAATAAAATATTTGGGTTTAGGGGTTGTTGCTTAACTTTGTTAACTATCTCAGGAAATTCATCCAGCGTGGTCTTGGCAATTCCATTTGGATCTCCCATATCTCTAGCTTTTTCATAGAGCTTTTTGGCTTGATTTAAATGCCCGCGTAGAACCTCTATATCAGCTAGTTCCTGGTATCCTCGGCTCTTAAATTTCTCATTATTTTTTGCATATTCAATATACTTCTCGACGGATTTTTTCGCCATGTCTAACCGGAGAAACATGCTATGGAGTCCGACAAGAACCTCTTGGACTTTAAGGTCACCGGGACTCAGGCGAGCGGCGGTTTCCGCTTCAATGAGAGATAAACCAAATTGTTTCGCCTTGTAAAGAGACTTGGATCGGCTCAAATGATACTGCCCAGGGATAACTTTCAAGGGCAATTTGTTTGTGGCATTTTTATAAATATACTCCTTAAGGAGTTTTGCTGAGCTGGACTGGGATTCACTGGGCTGGTTGTCTATAATATGGTTGATATAGAACTCTGCCTGTTCTTTGTCATTTCTTTTGGCGTAAATATAGGCGAGCTGATAAGCTGCTTCAATATTATCTTTATCAAGTGATAAAGCTTGTTTGAAAGATTTTTCAGCCTCATCATTTTGGTTTAGATAATTAAAAACCATCCCTTGTTCATAAGGATATGTGGAGTTTTTGGGGTCTAGTTTGGCACTTTCTGCCAGCTCTTTGTTTGCCTTTTTTGCCTCGCCTCGTGCCATCAGAGTTAGAGCAAATTCATAATGTGACAAAGGATCTTGATGGTGTTGTTGGGCTGTAATGATACAAGCTTTCTCTGAAACCAGGGCGTTGCCGAGTTTGCGATGGATTTGGCAAAAAGCGAAATGTATACCTGGGTGCTGGCGTTCTTTTTTAAACCCAGTTAGCAGGACTTCCAGAGCCTTCAGAGTTTTATCCTTCTCATTTAAAATAATTGCTTTTAGAATTTCAGGAGTCGCTTCTTTGGGTTGATTATTTATTTTCTCGTCAAGAATTGTTATGGCTGCATCAAACTGTTTTTGTGTAACCAGGTCACGAACCTTCTGGTAGCCCGGATCATTTCTATCATTAGAGACAGAAAGATCCCAGTGAGCTATATTCAGCGAAGGGTAGGTTGCATTTGCGGGAGTAACCGCTATCAGAAATAAGACGGTTACTAATATCGATTTTTTAAGAGATACCATTTTTTTGTTTTCTACCTCAAGGCCATATTAATTCGTATTGATTCGCACTGCCCGTGTGGCCTTTCTGGAGCGAGATTTTTTATTGCTATTAAAGACTGACCCCGTATTGAAGACCACTCCGAACGCGTTGTAACGCCCATTTTCTTCAGCTGACCATAGGGAACCGCTACCGTTTTTTTCAAATATCGGATCGGTGTGTATCTTCATTTCTCTTCCTACCTGGGAACTATTTATCTTTTCTGGTTCGTAGAGGGTTATTAGTTCCTTCTTAGTGGGCAATTCCCAGTCAATGTATTGTGCAAACCCTTCCTCGTTAAGTTGTCGGACATAATCGTGAACCTCTGGCCAACTAAGCCAGTGCCCGGAATGAAGATAGGAATCTTTTTTCATCCACATGAGGTTGGTTTTAGTGTCAGTGATTGTACCATCGCCATTATCTAAGAAACGCTTGTCGTCAGATTCAACAGGAATCGCAAAAACGCCTGAGCTTAAAACTCCTAGTAACAAAAATAGTGTTAACAAGAAAGAAGACTTCAAACTCAAATTTCTGAATGAATCGGAAATTGCTTTGGTCATTAGCCTATTTTTTCTTTGAATAACTTATTAACCACGCCAGGATTAGCCTTGCCTTTGCTGGCCTTCATGACTTGACCAACTAGAAAACCGAGCACTTTTTCTTTGCCTCCCTTAAGCTCCTCGACCTGGCTAGGGTTGGCCTGAATGACCTGGTCTATAATGTGTTCTATGGCAGAGCTATCGGTAATTTGTTTAAGCCCTTTTTCTTCAACGATAAGGTCAGCAGGCTTTTGCGTTTTATACATTTCTTCAAAAACACCTTTTGCGATATTGCCACTGATCACCCCCGAATCAATCAGTTTAAGCAGGTCTACCAGTGCAGAAGGCATAACTGGACACTCTTTAATATTTTTACCATCTTTTTTTAGTTCCCGTAACAAGTCTCCCATTATCCAGTTGCTGATAATTTTGGGCTGAGAAAATTGGCTTGTGCACTGCTCGAAGTAGTCTGCCAGAGGCTTAGAAGAAGTTAAGACCCCAGCATCATATTCTGGGATATCGTAACTGCTGGAGAAACGTTCTCGTTTCTGTTCGGGAAGCTCAGGAATTGTTTTACGAATTTTCTCCACCCACGCATCATCGATGACAATAGGAACTAAGTCCGGGTCTGGGAAATAGCGGTAATCATGGGCTTCTTCTTTGCTTCTCATTGGAAATGTTTCGCCCTTATCCGAATCATAAAGCCGGGTCTCCTGCTTGACCTGTTCTCCTTGATCTAAAACCTTTGTTTGCCTTGCCACTTCATACTCAATGGCCTTCTGTACAAACTTAAAGGAGTTGAGATTTTTTAATTCGGTACGGGTTCCAAACTCTTTTTGCCCAATGGGACGAATGGACACGTTGGCGTCACAGCGAAGACTTCCTTCTTCCATATTGCAATCGCTGACCTCGGTATACTCTAAAATGGATTTCAGCTCCGTCAGATAAGCCCGGGCTTCTTCTGGCGAACGCATATCAGGTTCGCTGACTACCTCGCATAAGGGTACACCGGTCCGATTAAAGTCGACATAACTTTTGCCTGGACTGCCCAGGTTTTCACCATGAATAAGTTTCCCCGCATCTTCCTCCATATGAATTCGGGTCAACCCGATTCTTTTTCGTATACCATCCAAATTGATGTTGATGAACCCATTTGTTCCCAAAGGGTGCTCCATTTGGGAAATTTGATAACCCTTGGGTAGATCGGGATAAAAATAGTTTTTTCTCGCGAAACGGTTCATCGGCTCAATCGTGCAATGTGTTGCAAGGCAGGCCTTCATTGAAGCATCGAGAAACCGCTTATTTAGAACGGGCAGAACTCCGGGCATACCCAAGCAGACAGGGCAAGTACTTGAGTTCGGCGGTTTGCCAAATTCAGTAGAGCAGGAACAAAATATTTTCGTTTTTGTTTTAATTTGGACGTGAACTTCTAGTCCAATGACCGTTTCGTACTTCATAAATGAATCCGTATCCTCAAACCTTATTGATTGAAAGAGTTGATGTATGTTGAAGTTTTCAAGTGACTATGATTTTAATCAGCACAGGGGTTCTCGTCAAGTACTGTCCTTAATGAGCTGTAAAACCGCCGTCTACCGGAATAACTGTTCCAGTGATAAAAGATGATTCATCGCTAGCCAAAAAGAGACACGCATTCGCCACATCCTCAGGTTTTCCAAACCGACCAAGAGGGTACTCCTTACTCCATTCCTGCATGAGTGTTTCATCGTTCATAAGGTCGGCGGTCATATCGGTTTTTATCAGGCCGGGACAAATCGAGTTGGAGCGGATGCCATAACTACCATATTCAACAGCTATTGACCGATTGAGTTGATTCATTGCTCCCTTAGAAATATTATAAACTGCTACCTGAGGAACAGCGATAATTCCGAGGATGGAGCTTATATGGATGATACTTCCGCCTTTTTGCTCCATCATCACAGGCAGTACCTTGCGGGTTAACTGGAATACTGCTGTCATATTGACATTCATTATTTCATCATACTGGTCATCAGAAACTTCGTGCAGAGGAGCCCCTTTGAAAATACCGGCATTGTTGACTAGTATATCTATGCGTTGGAAAGTACTCCGGGTTTCCTGCACGAGTCGATCCAGGTCTGTGCTCCGAGTCATATCTCCCTCGATCGCTAAAGCCCGAGTGCCTAGCTCCTGAGCTGTTTCTTCTAACTTATGTTTTCTCCTGCCAAAGAGAACCACATTGGCGCCTTCCCTATGAAAAAATTTTGCAGAGGTTTTACCTATTCCAGATCCGCCGCCGGTAATAATGGCTGTCTTATTTGCGAGTCGCATTTTACGCCTTACTGATTTTAAATAGTGTAAATAAAGTGTGTATAATAAATATCATAATGATGTTTTTTACTATAATAATTGAAGTCTTACAAACTTTTCCAATTGAATCGATCCTTGGCGACGGTAGAAAGAAATCATGAAATATGCATATTATGGTTTTGGGGGTTTTATCGGGTTTGTTTGTGGAATGGGCATCAACCTTATTTTTTACTGGCTGGATCAGGCAGGGGTGAAGTTTGCAGGGTACCTAATCAAAAACTTCGGGTTTCTTGGAAAATACTTACTCGAATTAATTAATGCTCTGCCCATTATTGGGCTCGCATTGGGTATTATTTTGGTCAAACTCATGTTTGAAAGGGAGCTTACTGACCACTAGTTGCTGCTGGCAGTGAGCATGCGTATTCTCCCTGAATATTTACTCTTTGAGTAGAGCTTTAGGCTGTTTAGGTGCTACCGGATTAGCCCTTCTACAAAATAGAATTAATGGTAGAATGAAATCCGAATAATTATCACTCAGGATCGAGAATGAGCAAGAAATTCAACGATAACATATTGAAGGCGTTGGAAGCTTCTCACGAGGCTGTGAAAATATGCAAGCAGGCTATGATTGACGCCAATGATGAAAGTTGCAGAGCCATGTATTCTGCGATCCAAAAGGATTGTGAAAAACATGTGGAAATGTTGAAAGGAGAAATAAAGCTTCATAAAGTTCAAAAAAAATGGGATGGCTAAATGCGTATATTGATTGTAGAAGATGAAAAAAAGGTCTCCGGTTTTATTAAAAAAGGTCTTGAGGAAGAAACATATGCTGTGGATGTGGCAACCGATGGAGAAGAGGGTCTGCTTCTTGGCGAACAGAATCAGTATGACCTGATTATTCTAGACCTCATGTTACCTAAAATTGATGGGTTGGAAGTTTTATCTACCCTAAGAGATCAGAAAATCGAAACGCCCATCCTTCTCCTTACAGCTAAAGATTCGGTAGAAGATAAAGTGAATGGCCTCAATCTAGGTGCAGATGATTATCTGACGAAGCCCTTTGCTTTTTCGGAGCTTTTAGCAAGAATACGGGTTTTGCTTCGAAGAGGAAAAGCAGAAGTTCAGACGACATTGGAGATCGCCGACTTGACCCTGGATCTTGTCAGCCACAAGGTGAAACGAGAAAGTCAGGAAATCGAACTTACTGGAAAAGAATACAGCTTGCTTGAATATTTTCTGCGAAACCAAGGAAAGGTCCTGACAAGAACTATGATCGCTGAGCATGTATGGGATTATAATTTTGATACCTTCACCAATGTAATTGATGTTTACGTAAACCATTTAAGAAAGAAAATCGACAAAAACTACTCTCAAAAGCTTTTGCATACCCTTCGGGGTGTTGGATACATCATGAAAGAATAGCTATGGTTTTTCAATCCATTCGGTCTAGGCTGACCGCCTGGTATATCTTATTACTAGGCATCATCCTCATTCTATTCAGCGTTTTTCTTAATTATTTTCTATCCAAACGTCTTTACGAAAGTGTCGATAACTCTTTGAAGGTTTCGGCGACTGTTGTTGCTACATCGGTAGTGATGAAATTCAATCGTTCGCCATTGCCTGGAGTCGACCGCTTATTTAAACAGTTTCTAGGGGCTGGTGATCTTAACAAGTTTTATAGAATTTATGATGGCTCCGGAAATGTTGGTTCGCGATCGAGAAATATTGATGCCTCTCAGTTTCCATTATCTCAAGTTGCTTATGCTGATGCCCTCAAAGGAAAAAACTCCTACGAAACATTTATCGTAGATGGTAAGCACCCTATCAGGGTTACTACTATGCCCATTCTACGAGAAAAAAAGCTGGCTAACCTGGTGCAGGTAGGGACTTCACTTGAAGCAGTGCAGGAAACTCTACGTAACCTAAGAATATTCCTGTTCACCGCTGTTCCCTCAGTGCTTATTCTTGCTACACTGTTAGCACGATTTCTGGCTCGGCGAGCTTTGAAGCCCATATCTAAAATTATTCAAACCGCCCGGAATATTGGTCAGGGGCAGGTGTTGAGTCAGCGTATTCCGGTCTTTAAAGTACAAGATGAGTTGGGCCAGTTGGCTCTTACTTTTAATGAAATGATGGATCGACTAGAAAACTCTTTTGCTCAGATGCGGCAATTCAGTAGCGATGCTTCGCATGAGTTGAGGACACCATTAACGGTTTTGCAAGGACAAAACGAATTGATACTTAGCAAACCACGTGACCCAAAGGAGTATCAAGAAGTGATCATTAGTAATCTCGAAGAGATTAACTATATGTCTAAAGTATTAGAAGATTTGTTTGCTATATCAAAGTCAGATGAAAACCAGATTCTTCTGAATTGTAAGCCGATGGACCTGAGTGTCTTAGCGGAAGAAGTTTGCAAGCATGCCGAAGTGTTGGCTGGTGATAAAGATATTGCCATAATCATTGCATTTTTGGAGCCGGTGAAAATCAATGGAGATGAGGTTCGTCTCCGACAAATGATCTGGAACATTTTACACAACGGTATTAAATACACGCAATCGGGAGGAGAACTAAAAGTTTCTTTGTTAGAAGAAGCGGGATTTGCCTTACTTTCGATTCAAGATACAGGCATTGGAATACCAGAAAAAGACCTGACATCTATCTTTGACCGGTTTTACCGGGTGGATAAAGCCCGGTCACGCGATGAAGGGGGTAGTGGGTTGGGACTTAGTATCTGCAAACATATTGCAGAAGCACATAAAGGAGAAATCAAAGTTGAAAGTAAATTGGGCATTGGATCTCGCTTCAAAATCCGTATCCCAACTACTGAGTGTGAGGCTATTAAACAATAGCTTGAAAACTATCCTAGATCTTAGCCCGCAAAATAGAGACTTTGTTTCAGCAATTTGATTCTTTCTAAATTAGAATATTGATTAAGAGTGAAATAAGTTTTTTTAATTTAAACTGAATATTGATGAAAATAGCAAATGAAATGGGTTACTGAATCCACACCAGAGGATTGTATACCCATGCTTTGTCCCCTGCCGCGTCTTCGACATGCACCCAATTATTTTTAATTCTGAGAACTTTCATAGAGAAATACTTGTCCACTGGAGCCCAATTAACTTTAGGGTGCTCGGTGCTAGGCCCTGTTCTTAGGTTGGTTTTATCTTTTCGGATTACTGCACATTTATACTTCTGAGTAGTTAGTCGCGCGTGGACCCAATAAGAGTCGCCGTCCAAATCTTTCACCTTTTTCCAGTCACCTTTGGTTGTTAAAAGCTTGAAAGGCATGTACTGATATACCTGCCAAATTTTTTCGTGCTTAGTGCTGGGTCCTTTTCTTAAGTTGGCTTTTTCTTTTTTAATGCAAAGAGCCATCGCAGCGTCTGCCCCGACGAGAAAAAAGACTATGGTTAGTATTGAAAGTGATAAGGGAGTTTTAGTCATAGCGCTGTAATGAGAATTGCTAGTAAGTGGAGTGATGACTTTGAAGATTGAATTGTGAGTATGCTAAAATTTATTAGTGCTTTAGTTGAAACCTGTTTGCTTGTGCCATCACTTCTATAAATCATAACAAATTATTTAACCTTCATTTGGTTTTTTTGTCTTAGTTAAGGAAAGGTATAAATTAGTTTGCTGCAAATACTTACATTCTTACAATTGGTGCTAATCGTGGCGGTAATTGTTTATCTAACTGTGAACATGATTTATATCGTTCGTCTTGAACCTATTCTCAAGGAATTGGATAACCCGCCGATGGTTTCTGTCTGCGTTCCCGCTAGAGATGAAGAGAGGGGAATTCGGCTGTGCCTAGAATCTCTTTTAGGACAGGACTATCCCCATTATGAAGTGATCGTGGTGAACGATCACTCTACCGATCGTACCGGCCAGTTGATTTGTGAGATGGCAGAAAAAGACCCCCGCTTGATTGCTTTTGACGGAGAAGACCTGCCAAAGGGCTGGCTGGGCAAACCCTTTGCATTGTATCAAGCGTTTCAAAAGTCTAGAGGAGAAATTTTATTATTTACCGATGCGGATCCTGTTTTTGAACCTCATGCACTACGTACAGCTGTTTTTACTATGAGACAACGTAACTTGGATGCTTTGACCTTGATGCCGAAAGTAGAGTTTGGCTCGTTTTGGGAGAGGGCGGTGCAACCAACTATTTTTGGTTTTATTGGATCACTGACTCGGTTTCGGAAAGTGAATAGTTCGAATCATAAAACTGCAATGGGGTTCGGTGCGTTTTTGATGTTTAAACGGTCTTCCTATGAAGCCATAGGGGGGCATGAGGAAGGCAAGGCTGATGTCCTAGAAGATGTGTTGATTGCTAAACGGCTGAAAAAGGCCGGACTCAAACTTCTTGCTGCCGATGCCAAATGTCTGTTTTCTATTCGTATGTATTATGGACTCCATGAGATCTGGATTGGCTGGCGTAAGAATATTTTTTTAGCTATGAAGGGGTCAATCTTTCGTGCTCTCTATTATATTTTTATGGTACTTTCGTTTTTGCTGACACCTTATCTGGTTTTGGGGT
>Ga0315332_10002506_pt1 | contig 10243 bp, 7 predicted proteins | sample M110034915metaG_FD_203455 | JGI IMG/M metagenome (GOLD analysis project Ga0315332, IMG submission 203455) | Ammonia-oxidizing marine archaeal communities from Monterey Bay, California, United States - M1 100m 34915 | ecosystem: Environmental > Aquatic > Marine > Intertidal zone | place: USA... | reverse complement strand
CTTGGATCATCCGCACGAGATACAGCACCCAGCGTGACGGACACGAGTTGGCCGAGCACTTCGTCAATGATCTCGGTCGCGACACCGTAGAACAAGAAGTTGATCGGCGTCATGTTGGCGAGCGCAACCATGGTTCGCGGCTCACGGTCACCGGCAAATCCAACGATCCAACGGTGCCCGTAGACTCGCGCCGTTCGCGGATCAATCAACTCCTCAACCTCAACACTCACAGGCGTCCCCCCGAGAGTCGGCTCGTCTTGGCTCAGCATCCCGTCGAACCACTCCATCACGTCGCAGAACTCAACCTTCTTAGTTGAGCCGCTCACTAAGACTAAGGAACGCTTGGAGCTGTGGAGCAACCAGTGCTCGAGGTCTTCGCCAGTCAGCACACTGTGCCCGATCACACCTATTACCAAGTCGACATCTAACCAACGGCCACTAGGCAACTCTGCCAGCGTCGCCGCTTCATAGAGACCACTCGCCTCGACAGGATCTGTGACGACACAGTCAATGCCGGCCAGATTACGTTCAGGGCTATCAATCCTAGACCGCAAGCTACGGCACACTTCACGACCAATGGCACCCCGCGAACCTAACACCAGACAAGTTCGACGCGCCAACACACGGCCGTCAGCGTTAAGCACTGCCTCAATCGCATTCAGCACCGAGGCCGCAACTTCCCGAGACTCGACTTCGCGCTTCAATCGTGAAATCGCAATCGAATAGGCAGGCAACGGCAAACGGCCATGCTGATCCTGCACGCGGATCATCCGATCAAATCCGTTACGCGTATGCTCGACGGTGCCTAGCAAGCGACTACCAACGACCTCCTGCAAAGAGCGATCATCATCAATGTCATGACCAAGCTCGCTAGCAAACTGCTTAACGCTGAGATCGCGCAATAAACAATCATGCAATACCGGGGCAAGGTAGCCGCCATCTTCAACCAAGAGGCAGCGCTGCCCGCTGGCTTCCGCACGCGCAATCTGGCGCAAGAATGGCACCACGCCTGCAGCCCGCATTGCATCTAGGAAGTGCGACGATGACTCCACAGCTCGCTCAACCTCTTCACACTCTTCGAGCGCCGAATACTGACGAGAGAGACGGTAGACGCCTTCTACGCTGTCACGCTGCGGCACATTAACGAGCGCTAGCGCACAAAACTCATCCGCTGGCAAGTCGAGCACTGCATCAAGGTAACTCGCTGGAGGGTCGCTAACGTAGCTGACGAACAAGACCGTCAGGTCACGGCAGCCGAGGGCCCGCAACGCAGCGATCAGCCCGACGATCTCGCCAGTCATGTGATGCACCAAGAACACCCGCGTCGACTTCAACGGCTGTTCGAGTGCACGGTTCGCAGTGAGTTCGCTAAGAACTGGCATGCGCGCCAAAAATGCATCGGCATCATCACGCTCACGACGCTGCCCCAACGACAGCTCTAGCACTCGCCCTAGCTGTGAAGTGCCGATATAGACTGGTACGGATCCGGCATCGATGCGCACAATTTCGCGCTCGGCTAGGAGGTCGCGCAAACCACGGTCTTCAAGCGCAAGCAGCACGCGCTTTAACAACTCCTGCATCACCGACGGATCGTTCTCGAGCACAAAGGGCAATACTCGCTCTGACCACTGCACCGAGACGCACTGCAGCACACCGAGCCCCGCTTGATCTAACTGACGGAACAAGTGGCTATATGGATCGCGGTGCTCAGAGAACGAACGGCGACCCCGCAGAGCTTCACGTCTGAGCGATTCGGTCCACGAATGAGCGATGCGCGTCGAACCGGCGATGAACTGACGATCGGCGACATCATCGATCAAGAGGTGCGGCAACAGCTCTAGATCAAGGCGAGGATTAGCCAGATCGTCGATTGTAATCCGCAAACCACCGCGCCCCATGCCGTGCCGGATCGCTAAACGCTCTAGCACATAGCATTGCTGAATCGTCCCCACCGTAGACTTAGCGTCACACTCGACATCAAAGCGCGCTACGAGTGCTTGAGGCGCACTACCATCCTGGGGCATGACGGCATCGCGATATCGCTGCCTCTGCAAACTACCAAGTAACGCTCGTAAACGAGTCTCGAGAACTTCTGGGCAATCAACAAAGGCCGTAACAGACGAGACCTCGGCAGCGACCTTGGCCGTCTCGATGCCAAAGATCTCGATCAATTCCGGAGTCTCGCCAGGACGCAATTTACGCTCGATGGTGACATCAACCTGATCACCGCGCGCTTGCGCCAAGAGCATTTCTGAAAGCGCACGCGAGATAACCGACAAGCCATGCAGGATTGGCAACGACTCGAGACCAAGTTGCCAGCCTCCGTCGATGTGCACGAGTGGTGGGCCAAGCGAAGTCTCTAAACGTGATGAAGGATCAGTCACTCGTGACCTCCCGCGCCATGGGTCACAACCGCTTTCACGCAAGCACGAGAGCCAGCAACACGGAACGCCGCTTCCAGATCATCCGCGACGAAATGATGAGTAACGAGCCGATCTCCGATGCAGCGGAGTTCGCTGTCAGAGGCCAACAGATCAAGCGCAGACCGAAAGTCACCACATCGCGAACTCGTCAGTCGCAGTCCACGACCAACCACAGCCTGCAATAACACCGAGTCGCGCACGTTGGCATCGGGATGCACAAGCACCGCACCCCGCGGCCGAACTAAGGACGCCTCACTACCACTATGTGGCCGGATAGCGGCATCGGCTGCCAACGGAGTATCAACAACCGCGACATCTGCTCGCGGCAGACCGCTGGGGAGTCCAGCATAATGATCGGCTAGAGCCTCAGCAGGGCCGCGCACCACATCGGCGATCTCTTCAAGCCAACTCGGCGGGTCCTGCACAGCCAACCAAGCAACACGCGGCCGCTCACCGATAGCCAGACGCTGCCAAATGCCGCTATGCGCCTCGCGCTGATCCATTGGGAATGGCTCAATCGACAATTCGTCAACAACAAGTTCGGTCAGGTGCTGAAGACCACAAGCAGGTTGACCGTGCGTTGATTTCAGATGAACCTCACGCTTGGCCAACCGGACTGCCGTTGTCAATCCATCGGGATTACCCGTCGTATCAACAACAACGTCAAACGAATGGTCCGCAAGAGCTGGAGCATCAGGGCTCAAGTGATGTGTCTGGGTCGCACCAAACGAACTAGCCATCGGCAGCAGAGCGGGATCTCGTGCAATCGCAGCGATACCAAAGTCGCGCCCGGCTTGTCGCTCGCGAGCGCGGACACCGGCTAAGGCCGCAACCACCAACATCCCCAACCGCCTTGGCCCCAAGACTGCAATGCAATCTCGATCGCGCGGTGCAATCTGTTGCACACCGTGTAAGGCTGCGGCAAACGGCTCGACCAAGACAGCCGCGCTATCAGGCACGCTATCAGGAATCACTAAACATGATTTGATCGGAGCTAAGATCCACGGGCCAAATCCACCAGGAAGATCATGGATGCCCAGCACTAACCGCTCAGGGCAATGGGTTGCTAGACCGGCACGACAAAACGGGCAGTCATGGGCAACACCTCGCGCCTCATGCGACGCGTTGATCTCAACAACGTAGCGACGCCCCTCACCATCGGTCGCGATGACTTCATGACCAATCACCTGCGGCAACGGAAACGGCAAAAAGTGGCGAGCCAGATCGGTCGAACAAATGCCGCACTGATGCGTTTGTAGCAAGCGGTAGCCAGGCCCCAGTTCGAGGACCAAATCACCATCTCGGTGAACCCGCCAACCGCTCGCCTCATCCCCGTCTATCAGGTAACGAGCCGCCGCAAATCGCTGGTCGGCGCTGTAGTCCAGGGCATCAAACTCGATCGTTCGCATCGGCACATTTGGCCGGCAAATCGACCACTGGCAATATCGTAACATTGCCATGCCCAGCTCTAGCCGACTTCACGAGAAGTAGCACCCCGAGAACACTTTATGAGCACCGCCGGCGCCACACCCGTGGAGCCCCTGCCACAACGCCTATTGCTGCTTCTCGAAGCACACAGGCAGAACACCCCTATCCCGCCCTGACGACCCGCCAAGACAAGCCAGAACGGCCATGCTACTGCGGTCATTCGTCATTGCCCGTCCGCCCTCCACCAATGACGAGACCAGCAGATCCCAGCTGATCGTGAAATCTACCTGCGGTGTACGGCCTCAACGAGACGGTGGCGCCGGCTCACAAAACACCAAAAATGTCGGCAAAGGCAGCCCCAACCGAAGCCATGAGCAATCGGCCACAGGTGCGACCAACTCGGGCTAATCCGCTCGTTCTCAGCGGGTAAACGGCACCATCACGCAGCTTCAAAAACGTCGATGGGATCGGCGGCACGCGCTTAGACATGACCACCATCACTAAGCGGCCCCAGGAAGGGGATTCGGATGCTTGACAACGGTGGTGCAGATCCATACAGATGTGCGCCCTCGGTCGCGGGTCGAACCCCCAATACTGAATCCGCAGACAGCGGATTCGGGTGGTAAGGTTGCCCCAGACGAGCTTTGGATGCGGGTGTAGCTCAGTGGTAGAGCATCACGTTGCCAACGTGATGGTCGTGAGTTCGAATCTCATCACCCGCTCCATTTTTCGCCTTATCGACCAGGGTTGGGCCGTTCGCCACGCAGGGTGAGCCCCTGGGCGCCCCATGTGAGTGCGCCCAGACTTCCTGAGGGCCAATACAGCAACCCCAAGGCGGGCCCCCAAGCCAGCTCAGCCGTAGCACGCTGGGATCAGGCAGCTAGCGCTCAGCCGATACCGGTAACTTTCGAGGGGCCAGCCAGCAACTCGAAATCCGTCGTCGTGACATTCGTAAATGCTGGGTTGCTCGCAACCCCATCAAAGACCTCTGAGGCTTTGTAGTCGACCATGGCCTGCTTGCCCTCAAAGAGGTAGACACCGCCGTAGGTGTTCGTCTCCTCGTTCGCAAGCCACTGCTTCGTGATCAAACCAGGAATCGCAGCAAACGTCGGAGCCAGCCCATCACAAGCCTCTTCGAATTGCGCGCGCGTGATCCCTTCAAGATTGAAGTTAATGATTAATATATGCACACAATGAATATACCCAGGAAACGAACCTGGTCCACCCCGACATATCGGTCGATTCAAAACACACAATCTGAGTAACGCAAAAGCCAATACCAAAGATGTGCGTGGCTGATCGGCGGCTCACACTTTGCGACAACCCACACCCCACTCGCAGCCAAGGCAGTCACTCATTCAGCTCGGCAAGGCACAGACACAAACCCCTCGGACCGAAGCCTCGCCTCGCCACTCCAACGATATGCACACAACCGCCCGTTCTTCGCGACACTGTAATCTAGACACGCGACGTTTGAAGTCAGCGGGCCAGGCTCGCGATCGCCTGGCATCCAATAGTGACCGAACAACACAGGCGGCTCATCCGCGCCATATGGTCGTGCATCCTGGATGGTGGCAGACGACAGCGGCTCTAGCGGCACGTTCGCGAGTTCGTTATCCCGGAAGCTAAACATGTAGTCACGGTACGTCGCGCCCGTCACAGAAGGGTCTAAGTACCACTTCGTCCGCACATTGCTTCGTGGGTTACCATCCTTGTCTCTAAAGGTGACCCCATCCGGAAGCTTGGTTTCACGCCCTTTCAGCAGTACTTCCACCGCACGGAAAAGCGGCTCGCGTGGCTCGGAGGCGAGATGAAAGAACCGGTCATCAAAGCCTCCAAACATCTCACGATGCTGCGTAACAAGCTGCATGGATGCGGGGTCCCAGCAAGCGTGCACGACACGCATACCACCGAGGTCGAGCCACATCGGTAGGGTCTGGAACCAACGCGTGTAGCCCACGAGTTCTTCGTCCGACAGTTGCGCCACCGTCTCCCGATACTGCCGGATGTTCTTATATGTACGCTCACGCAAAAACCGACCGCTGTTGCCCGGCCGCTGCAGATGAAAAGCGACCGCATTAAATTCATGGTTACCCATCACTGCCAATGCAGTTCCGCGCTCAACCATGACTCGCGCAATCTCAAGCACGCCCCGGATCTCCGGACCACGATCAACAAAATCGCCGACGAAGACCGCCTTCCGCTCTGGGTGCCAATAGCCGCCATCCCGCTGCTCATAGCCGAGCTTCACCAACAGTCGGCGGAGTGCATCGGCGTGACCATGGATATCCCCGATTACATCGTACATAGGCCCCATCCTACTTGAGACAGCATCGTGATGCGCCATCTAGCGCCTCGACACCTATCGCTATCGATGCAATCACTAAACACTAGCGATCAAGCTCACTGAGAGCTCTCTCTCCAAGAGGAGCAGTGCGCCAGGAACAAAGAGGCTGGGCATGATCACCACAATCAGAACGATGCATTGAACACATCGATTAGTGATAAGCTGGATCAGAGCAGACGTCGTAGCTACGTACAGAAACCTCAATACAGGCAAGCGCAAATGATGCCACCCGATTGCTGGCTATGTGACAAAGGTCAGAACACACAGGATGACTGTGAACTGATCTGCTTTGCCAGAACCGCGAGTGACCAAGAATGGCACGATCAAGCGGCCTCTCCATTCGCTCGCCCCGATCACCCACCTGATTGCGGGTGGTTCTGCAACGACCATATCGAGACTGCAAGATCCCTTGTGCACTGCGATCTCAAGTCCGCGCTCGATCACATTCGAACTAACGAGTCGTGGCACCTTATCTACATCGATCTGTTCGATCGCGAGACCCCGCCCATGGTGCAAACTAGCGGCGTCGGCCTTGAGAGTGGCTTGCTGAGGTTCTGGGATCAAATACTCGCCACCATCGAAGTCAGCGGGGTCCGCTACCCCTCGGATTACCGCCTGTCGCTCACCTGCGGCCTCCCTGACTATTCCCTGAATCGCGACGATTCAGAGCTACTGACGATCAAACAGTTTTTGTCAGATCAAAACGACGCAGCCAAGGTCGAGCGACACATTGTCCAGTCTCAGGCAAGTGTCATGCGGGCAAATGGGCACCAGGCGGCCGTGCAGTGGCTCACGGAATTGTGCACGCAGATCACCGAGCAAGCAGATCCCGACTTACTTAAGGACCAAGGTCAGTAGCTCACGGAAACCGCTCACGACACAACCGAGCGCGATCGGAACTGGCACCACTTCAGCACGGGCATCGATGCCTATAGAGCGACACCTGCGCTCAGCCAAACCACCTGTGAAGCTCAGGTGATCGTCAGCCAACGAATACGCTATCGCTCGGCGTCGAGTTTGCGCCGGGATGCCCGTCGGCCTCGTATCCCACTGAGTATCAACCACAAGAAACTCGGCGGGCCATACCAGAGATAACGCGCGCCAAGTCGCCGTGGTGATTGCGCTAAACGATGCAGCCATTCGAATCCAATGCGCTGCACCCAAGACGGCGCACGGTGAATGGTGCCAGCAACGAAACAAAAACTACCACCGATGCCAATCCACCAAGCCTGCGGCAATATCGAGTGCATCTGACTAATCAGCTCTTCTTGCTTCGGAGAGCCTAGCGCCACAAAGACAATGTCAGGCTGGGCATCCTTAAGGGCACACCGCAACGCCTCCATCTGCTCAGGATCACGCTCAAAGCCCAATGGTGGGCAACAGGTGCCCGCCACTCGAAGACCGGGATGCTTCTCCGCCAACTTCTGAGCCGTCGCGTCGGCACTGCCCGGAACGCCTCCGAGGAAAAACACACTCCGTTGTGTTGCCGATGCCCCCGCAGTCAGGCTGTATATCAAGTCTGACCCAGCGACCCGCTCTGGTAGCGGCGTTCCCTGCAACCTAGCAGCCCAAACGAGCGGCATGCCATCTGCAACCACTACCGACGCGCCACCGTAGATGCTCCGGAAATCAGCCGAATTGCGCAACCGGCGCATGTGATCGAGGTTAGCAGTCGCGATCCAACCGCCGCGATCACGACCCAAACATTCAAGCACATAAGACACGCACTGCGATTCCGAGATCGCATGCAAACGCACGCCGCCCAACTCTATTTGAGGCAGTGCGCACGAAGGATCAGTTACAGGAGATGGAACGTCTATCATCGGCACTACGGAAGCGACGAACTACGCTACGCAAGCGCTCGATCTTGCTCCAGTAAAACACCGAGACAAACGAGATAACTGGACCACCAAACTCACCGCAGACCGTCAAGATGCTGCGCAAGGAACCGTGCTAATTGCCCCTGATCAAGACAAACCCGACAACGCTTGTCGGCAATAGCAATGGCAACTAGGACAGCCGCAAGCACTCAGTCGTCGGTCTACTGAATGTGCTTTTCCATAATACGGTTTATCCGCCGCCTATACGAGTTCGCGCCCGGCAGCCACGGAAACAGCTCAAACGGCCTACGAAGCAATAGCGAGAGCACCCCATATCGCTTGATGAAGAACCGATATCGATAAGCTCTATTAGCGATCCACAGACGCGACCTCTCGATCACTCCAGGCACGCGAGGATTATCTGACGCAAGCTCATAGCCCAGCCCAACGATCAAACCTCTCGCCTTAGATTCGACTAATTCGACCTCACGACTGTGCTCAACCTTACGCCACTGATACGCATACGAAATGTCCGGCGGATGATATGTCGAGTGCTCATGATACAGAGACACCTCCGACTCATACTCAACTCCAATGAACTGACACAAGCGCCCAACATGCCCCCGAAAGTCTTCGAGTAGATCTTCATACTTCAACTCATGAGTATTCGCCGGGCTCACGAGATCGACCAATCTGCCCCAAGACTGCTCGGCACGGATCCAGTGATCGACACCGTAATACGCGACCCCAACCCAACCCATCTTGACGGATGAACGAGCCACATCACGCGGGTCTCGGACTAAATGAACGAACTTCGCATCGGGGAAATAGTGATGCACGAGATCAAAGTTGCGATGCACATTCATGCATAGCACACCGCCATCACCAAACTGGCCCACCATGTCATCCAGTAGTTCACGTGGACTACCGCAGTCACGATTAATGGCTAACCCCAGCCCCTCAAACATGCGGCTTCGCTCAAGGAACGCAAACGCCTCGCCCAATCCCGACTGACCACCTACAGACTCGATGCTATCGAACAAGCAGTCCACTTCTCCGGGATGCCTAATTCTCGAATGCGCATCAAGAATCAGGTGCATCAAAGTTGTGCCTGACCGCAATGCGCCACAGATGAATATAACCTTCGTCACATCGCACCTCTAGTTGGACTAACACGACGAATTTGCCGCAAGACGCCACCAGAGCGTCAGCAATCGCCATTTCAGGGACTAATAGATCTTAACGCCCCAGAGTCGCAACGATGCCATTCGATGTGCTAAAGCCAATTAAGGTCGCGGACGAGGGAGCTGACACCTGCGCCGTGAGATACGCCCCGACCAGCGATGGGCTATTTGGAACAGCGATGGCATGGCTACTACCGCCGCCAGATGCCGCCTCCACAAACGCATAGATATTGCCATTCGTGTAGGCGAAGCAACCAGGGGCTCCGATGTAAACGAGGTTATATCCTGGGGATATCATCTGATCCCCGAGCCAAAAGACACACAACGACGCCGACGACTCAATCGCAGAGGCGCTCAAGACCCAAGACGTGCCAAGTTGCGGCAAGCTGCTAGACAGCGTCAATCGTTGCCCAGCGGGACATCCAGCACCGTATGCCTCAACCGAAGCCATGATTGGATTACCCCGGGCCATCGTGTGATTACCGCCCGCAGCCACATCAACATAGATCACGCCTGTCGGCACACTGCACTGACCCTCGATGTTACGACCCCAGGCAACAAGTGATCCATCGCTTCGAAGTGCAACGGTGTGAGCAGCGCCAGCGGCCAACTCTCTATAAGTTAGACCAGCAGGCAATGCAGGCACGTTCGATTGACCATCACTATTCGACCCCCAAGCAACGACCGAGCCATCACTGCGCCGGGCAAGGCTATGGAACAATCCTGCCGCAATCTCGACATTGTCTAGACCAGTAGGCGCCGAAGGCACGTTGCACTGACCAGCAAAGTTCGCGCCCCACGCTTTGATTTGCCCATCACTACGACGCGCTAGAGTGTGCGACATACCTGCGGCAATCTCGTCGTAAACGAGGCCTAAAGGCAATGAAGGCACGCTGCACTGTCCATCATAGTTCTGACCCCATGCGACGACCTCGCCGTCACTCCGACGAGCCACGCTGTGGTCGCTACCAGCTGCAACCTCGACATACGTCACTCCTGCAGGGAGTCCTGGCACATTGCATTGGCCATCCGTGTTGCGAC
>Ga0315332_10002505_pt1 | contig 10243 bp, 7 predicted proteins | sample M110034915metaG_FD_203455 | JGI IMG/M metagenome (GOLD analysis project Ga0315332, IMG submission 203455) | Ammonia-oxidizing marine archaeal communities from Monterey Bay, California, United States - M1 100m 34915 | ecosystem: Environmental > Aquatic > Marine > Intertidal zone | place: USA... | reverse complement strand
GGAGTATTCGTGCCAGTTACGGAACGCATAGTGGCAGTTGCTGTAGAGCGGAACCCCGCCGCCGTAACCTTTCCGCATTTCAGGCAGTGCCCGGTACGGAACTTTTGGGGCAGGTCCGAGCCACAAGTCCCAATCGAGTTCCGCTGGAACCGGCACGACAGGAAGTTTGGGTGAAGAGCCAAATCCGCCGATGCCACAGGTGACCTTCTTAACCGTGCCGATTCGCCCGGCTCTGACTAGAGCGATTGCCTGCAGGAATCGCTTTCCCGACTCGCTTCGCTGCATCGTACCGACCTGGAAGACTCGACCGGTTTGTTTGACGATTCTCTCGATCAACTTGCCTTCGGCGATGGTTAGTGTGAGCGGCTTTTCGCAATAGACGTCTTTGCCTGCGAGCATCGCTTCGACCGCTATCTTTGTATGCCAATGATCCGGGGTCGCGATCATGACCGCGTCGATGTCTTTTCGATCAAGGATCTTTCGATAGTCCTTGTAGGAATCGGGCTTCTTCTTCTGTGCCTTTTCGGTCTTTTTAACATTGGTGCCCAGCACATTTGAATCGGCATCAGCGAGTGCTGCAAAATCGGCGAACCTGAACGATTTCGAGGTGATAGTCCACCCTTGGTTTCGCAACCCGATAGTTGCAAAGACCGGGCGATCGTTCGGCGACTGGTAGCCATGGGCTCGATCCGTCGAGTGGCAGAAAATGCTGGCGGCCCCCGCGGCGGCGGTTCCCTTAAGGAAACTACGGCGAGTCGTTTGATGGGATTTAGACATAATTCGAATTCCTTGTGATTAAGTTATTCAGTGCTGAATGCCAGAACTTTTCCCGGGACAAGCGTGGCCCCCCGCTCAGGATGCTCCCGTACTTTGAACAGGGAAGTTACCTGAAAACGACGTTCAAATACACATACTCAGATCGTTGAACTCTCATGCCGGGGTCGGCCTTCAGGCACCTGTTGCATTCGCTCGTGCTGACATCGAGGGTAAGACACATCGACGTCACCGCAAACGAGTCACAATATTGCTTGTTCTCTGCTTATTTCAATGCGATTCCTTCGCGAAATACGCCGTGGCTTTTTTAGATTTAACGTTCCATTTCCGTACGTTGCAGACGTTTACTGAGACGGCTGATCCCATCCTGCAGCAAAAGGTCGAGGCGTCGTCATCGCACGGTTCAGACTCTGGAGCCAGCTTCTCGTGCCAATCGCTGAGACTCTTCGCCATGACACCAACGACATCCGCTGCATCCTTGAACGAATTACCCTGCTTACCAGGAAGATAGATTGTGTCCTGCTTGAGTTCAGCGCTGAATGAACGACGTGGTCGCTTTGAATTCTCTGACATGATGTATTCCTGAAGAAATTCGTGGCAAGCCTTCAGCCTTCCATCAGCCATGGGGTACTGCGCGATTGATCAGCAGCCTGTTGCTCGCCAGAGCGTCGGTATTCCGAGTGACTGCGATGTCGGAACCGTGAGGAACAGGTCTGGACCTCAAATCGTCGATCACGATGGACAGAATAGTTCAGTCTGTCAGCGGCGGCGACGGTCAATGCAGAGGCCATGACGCACGAGATTGGACAACATGAATTCCATGAGGATGCTTCGTCGGAACTCGGGAAGTAGTGTGCTTCCGTCGAGCCAGATCGGCATTATCTACCGATGCTTGATCTTCAGCACGTCGGCGAAGTTGGTTGGTTGTTCCGGAATGGTCGCGATAATTCTCAGGTCAGCTCTCGAAGAGCATGGTGGCCTGCGTGTGTTACCTTCAGGTTTTCGCCTGGCAAATTGATGACGGATCGCTATCACCCCGATTCGGGATGTAGCAAAGTCAGAACAGCAAACTGTCTGGGTTTGCAGATATCGATGAAGTGGCAACACTGTGGGATCGAACGCCGAACTTCCGGTTGCGAGGCGACGTACTTTTGGGAAGTAAGTTCGCCGGAAGGTCGGAGGTAGTCCTTGCTCTTATACGGCAATTGTTCCCGTTTGAAGGGGTTTTAAACACCGCTCATGAACGACCTGATGCTTCAATTCAAAACGGCAGCCGAGGATGACTCGTTCATCCAACTTGTCCTGAGTCATTCAGTTCGTGGAGTTGATGCAGCGCGAAACGACGACGATAGTAGCAGGCAGGATTTGATCGAGAAGATCGTTGTGCGGCCGGTAGAGCTCAAATCCGGACGGCGTTTTCAGTTTACGTATTGCGAAGTTCGACGTGAGAAACATCGCAATTTCCTGTTGAACGAAGCGGTTATTGAGATAGAAAGATTAATCTCAAGCCAGTTTCGCCGCGGCCATCTCTTTACGACGGAATTTGATTTCACGGTTAAAGTCAAAGCGAGTGGGAAAGTCCGGGCTCATCAGTTTTCACCGTCGAAGCAGAAGCCAGATTCGGCTGAACACGATCGTCAGAAGCATTATCTGATTGCTGATGGAATTTCGTGTGATTTTCTGGAAGAGATCGGCGTCATGACTGCCGATGGTCATGTCCGGAAACAGAAGTTCGACAAGTTTCGGCAGATCAACAGGTATGTTGAGTTTGTTGAAGATGTTTATGAGTCGTTTCCGAAGACTGGTCCGATCAGAGTCGTCGATTTTGGTTGTGGAAAGAGCTACCTGACATTTGCCCTGCACCATCTGCTCAACCGAATTCACGGTCGGAAGGTCGACATCGTTGGTCTGGACCTGAAGACCGAAGTTGTTGATCACTGCAACGAGATCGCCAGGAAACTAAACTGCAACGGTTTACGTTTCGAATCTGGCGACATGGCGGGATACTCGCCGCTGGCGTCTGTCGACCTGAGTGTCTCGCTTCACGCATGCGACACGGCGACGGATGTGGCTCTCTCGCGAGCTGTCGAGTGGGGTGCGAAAGTCATCTTCGCCGTTCCGTGCTGCCATCACGAAGTCGCGTCAAAGCTGAAGACGGACTTCCTTTCGCCAATCATGCGGCGAGGCATTCTCAAGGAACGGTTTGCAGAAATGCTGACCGATTCGCTGCGTGCCGAGCTTCTTGAAGGTTGCGGATACCGCACGCAGGTCCAGGAATTCATCAGCCTTGAACACACGCCTAAGAATATTCTCATTCGAGCGATTCGTGACCCGGCGGCAAAGTCGGTCGTCGTTCCGGATAGCGTGAAAACCGTCCGTGAATCGTTCGGACTGGAACCATGCGAATTTGAATTACTACTGATGCGACAGAACTAAAGCGATCCGGCATCGCTACTTGTTCGCTGGATGTCCAACTTTGGCGATTTTGCTTTGTCCCGTGATTTCGATTTCTGCGGCCATGCCAGGCAGGATGGTCAGCTTTGCGTTGTCGAATTCAGCTCTGACCAGAACGTCTTTCTTGATTCGACTGACTTGAGGATCGACGAAAGTCAGTTGGCCAGGCAGTGTCACTGATTTTCCGTTCGGTGGGCGAATGGTGATTCGGACGGGGCGGCCTATCATGGACACGTCGACCGCGTCGGCTCCGACACGACCTTCGCAGCCCAACCGGTTCAGACGCAGGACTCGTGCGATACTTTTTCCGGTTTCAACCCATTCGCCTGGGTGGAAACTAACCTGGACGACCATGCCCGAGATTGGGGTGGAAATTCGGTGTCGGTCCAGTGTGTGTTGTGCAAAGTCGAGTTGATTCTTGCGGAGGTCTGCTTCGAGCTTCGCCAGACGCGTGGTTTGCTCGGACTGTTCGATCAATAATTCCGCGCGTTCAGTCGTCAGGCGAAGCCGATCCATTTCGGTTTGTGAGATGGATTTTGAAAACTGTTTGTTTGCTACCTGGGCGCGTGCGAGTTCTGCTTTAGAGACGTCGAGTGACTTTCGAGCGGCACGACTTTCGAGATTGCTGCTGGCAGCTTCCACTGCCTTGTTGTATTGGATTTGAGCTTCCTCGACTTTGAGTCGGGCTTGCGTTGCGTCCAGTTCGGCGAGGACTGCGTTGGCGTCAATGAATTCACCGGCTTTGAAGTGGACTTTGGAGATCAACCCGGTCTCACGAGCGGCGATGTCGCGATCCTGCAGGACGGTCACGAGGGCACCTTTTACGGTCACCGTGCCGTCAGCCGCGGTGGCGGGTTGATTTGAAAAGACAATCAGTGCCACGCAGAAGGCACCAGTAATTGAAGTCGTTGAGAGACTACGGCGCATGTGCTCGTCTTTCGGTTTGTTTGCAACCGGCAGGAATGCCGCAGCGTGACTAGAACAGCAGTTTCGTCCGGACAGTATGAATCAGTTCGTGAAACCACACAAAACCAATTGGTCGTTGTCCGGTGTGGATGTGCGGAATGACCGTCGCGCCAGGGCGGAGCTGAGTTTTCGGAATACGGTTTTGATCGATTTCAACGGTCACTAGAACGGTCGGCCCGGATTCTCCAAAAGATCGCGTGTCTTTGGCAACGTCAGTCACCCTGCCGGTCCAGGTTGTTTTGGGATCCGTTGCCAGCACGAATGAGACGTCAAGGTCTGGCTTGAGTTCCCGGCGCGCGTCGTTGACGTAACCGATATGCTGGTCAGGGACTCGAATTTCCAGAACCCACGGCCCGTCGACATCTGCAACCTTGACCAGTAGATCACCACGGCGGACAGGTCGGTTTTCGAGGATTCGTGCGGCTTCCCAGGTTAGGAGCTGGCCGTTGATTGGGCTTGTGAGAATCAGGTCGGTATGTTGCAGTTTCAGCGCTTTGTGTTGAGCTTCCAGACTGGCGATGCTGACTTCCAGTTCCTTCTCCTCAGCTGAAAGTTTTTCTAGTCGTGATTCCCAGTTGGGATCAGAATCGTCGACGTTCAGGCGTTGGACCTCTTTTGTGCTGAGACTTTCGCGAGCCGTCCGAATTTCCCCAAGGACTCTTGTGAGTTCGAAGTTGAGATCAGTGTTTGAGAGTTCGGCAAGTGTGTCACCCGCAGACACAGAGACCATTTCGTCTGTCGTTAAAGCCGGTGCGAGGGTGGCGACGATGCCATCGCTGGACGCGAAGACCCCTCGACGAACGGCGGGCTGAAGTTCGCCGTGCCCTTCCACATTGAAGTCAGCCGGGACGACAACCATGGCGACTGCTGTGCCAATCAAAGTTCCGACGACAAGTACCGTTCGTGGAAGTTGCCGGAGTCGCAGATGCCAACCGATTTTTTCTACCACTTTGAGCAACGGAAGGAACGGCAGGTTGTAATGCTCAAGAGCATTTTTGAGTGCTGACGCGCTTTGGCGTGCGACGACTTCTGAGCGATGACGCGTCAACCTGGATGAGCTGTCCCCTTCGAAGCGTTCGATCAGAATTGCACCGATCGGTTGATCTTTGCGTGCGCTACTTTGCCTGGAACCGACCTTGCCGTCAGTCGAATACGAAGCTGGTATCAGAGGGAAGACTGCCAGAAGTCGGGCCGGTGATTCATCGAGGTATCGGTGCACCGAGTCTGCCAGTTGCGGAGCGATTTCGACGTGTGGCTGAGCGTGATCTTCGTCTGCCGAATCCTGATACCAGAATGCCTCTTTCGTGACGACCACTCGGCGTATTAGATCTTTGGCTGCCCTTAGAACGTTTGACCGACGATCGATCGAATCAAGTCCGCTGACGGCATGTATCGGAAATTGTGACCCCTTGCGGACGGCAACGGTCACCCTGTCGCAGCCGATTAAATGTCGACCGTCGTTGGCAATTGACGCGGCGATCTGGTCCAGGTCGAGGCCTTGGTGGACGCGTTCAGTGAACTGTTCGAATTGGCTCCAGAGTGTCGCTCGATCCTGCAGTTCGCGGAGTTGAGAATTTCTCAAGTAGTCAGAAGCAAGATCGGCGAGTGCTGCCAGAAACCTCAGGAATCCCTGAACTGCGCCGGGCGAGGCGTTCGGTCGCTGAAAGATTTCAAGAACACCGTGTACTCTGTCATCGACAATGACCGGACAGAAAAGAAGCAGAAAGTCCGTTGGATTTTCGGGCATTCCGTCAGGGGCTGATGCGGACGTCGTTCCGGACTGCGGTGACACAGCGTGTGTGTCGGTTTGACGCGAGATTCGATCCAGCAGACGTTGATGTTGTTGTGATCGCTGCTCGACATTCTGAACGTCATCAGCGTCGGGGCCAGTCACCAGTCCAGTCCTGACAAGGTTGACCTGGTATTCAAGCCGCAGGCTTTCCGGCTGTCTCAACCAGACCGCGCCGCCGGTTGCCGCTAGAGTTCGTACGGAGCCTTCCAGCAGTTCAGTGAAAAAGCGATCTGCAGGTACTGCGGCTCGCGATTGCCGAGTGACCTCCTGGACAACTTCTTCGATTTCCCGCCATGTTTCTTCGTGAGCGGCGGGCTCTGTGGCTGGAAAATCCTGACTCATGAAACCGGGGCAAACTCCATACGGCCGGCGGCGGGGGACAACGCAAGTTAATCCACAAGCCAGCAAAGGAACAATACGCCAGCAGGTAATCAGCGGCGAATGTTCAACATTAAAACTGCAGCTGTACTATAGCTGTTTGAGCGGCACAGAGCGGTAGAGCGGATAGGCGAATGTTTCAATGTGGTCAACGATCGGACCAATGGGAGAAAAATACGGACTGGCGAAAGCAGGTGTGGCTCTCGCGGCTGCGTAGAGGTTTCCGATAGCACAACCTGTTGAAATCGTATCGGTTATTCAATCGCGAAATGGCGTGGTCGTTAAAATGAAAAAGAGCGGCACATGAAACTGGATGTGTCGCTGGAAACCGTCTGTTGGTTTAACGACTCGTCAACCATGCCTCGACTTTCGCTGTCAGGCGGGGCGAAAACGCAGCATCAAAGATCGTATCGATTTCGTCAGGTAGAGTATTGTGCCGCCGCCTGTTTCCCCGAGCATGGATGCTCTCATGGACAGGATACCAGACGCCGTGCACAATTTTTTAGCGACTTTCTTGCGAGAGTTTTCGCCATCAGTGTGGGAACTGATGCATGGGCTACTGGTTGTCTGGCTGCGCTGGTCAGCAAAATTGCACCCGCTGCAGTGCAGTGCTACGCGACCGACCGCCAGTCAGCAGCGGCGTTCGCGTGTTGTCGGAACTCGATTGGCCAGCCCTGAAGACGTCGTGGACTCAAGCAGTTATCGTAAGCGACTGACATAAAAACAGTACGGCGGCGGAACACGAAGAATCGAGGTCGTTACCGGTACGGGGCACTGGTGACGACCAGACCAGGTGCGCGTCCCGGTGTGCTGGAGTTACGCCCGTGATTTGTCGGCAGACCTCAAGATGAGTACTCCCTTCGGTACTCAAATTCGCATGAGCGTCAGACGCATCGTCGAAGCGTTCGTTGGTCGCTGGGATGATCGAAGCCACGTTTTTAAGACAATCAGAGACCACTTGTCGCTGCAAACTACGGGGGACGATTCCACAATACAATACTGCGAGTTGAACCGTGCCTGTTCTGTCTCTACACACTGATCGTTTACTGGTTCGATCATCTGCCCTGGCGAAACAGAGAAACGATTCAAGGTAACCTGGTCGGCAAGACGTTGATCACTTTCTCCGATGTCCTGCCAACCGTCCGATGCAACGCCTGGGATAAGTACCTTTTCGCCACAGGCGATGCCACGGACCACCGTCGAAAAAACACACCACGCAGGAAGAAGGTAATACTTAACGCACTCGCACTTTTTACCTGACTGCAAAAGTCGAGGCTAGCGGGTGTCTTCGGTGCCGTCGTCATCACCACTGTCAATGTCATCGTCCATGACGTCATCGTCTTCCAGTTCTTGGTTAGCGTCCGAAATTCGCACATCGGCAGCATCCTCGTGCCCGTCGTGCTGGAGGACGATTTCACCCTTACGGCGAAAGTCCAACAGCGAGTCGATGGCCGTACCCAACCACAGCGAGGCGAACGGGACGTTCTTAAAGTGTCGATACCCCTTGCGGGTCCGGTGCTGAATGTCGCCGGCCCCAAGCAGGATCAGTTCGAGAATGTCTCTTGTTTCTCTCTTCAATCCGCGAGCAAAGATTGGCTCGCGAGTTGACGTCTTCATGAACTGATGCTCGTAGACGTAGGACTCGTCGATTTCCACTCGGTGAAACAACCAGGCCCAGACAACTTCTGCTGAGATCAAAGCGGTGAATATATAGGCCGCTGCAACGAAGAATCCGGGTGATACCGACGCGTCCAGACGTCGAACATGATCGGCCACCGCCGTCAGCGGATTCCAGGCGAGTTCAACGGTGGAAAAGTGTGCCAGTCCGAAGAACGCGACGATGCCTGTTGCCAGAATGGAGCAACGGATGATGTCGAAGTTGTAGAGGATCGTGATGTAACAGACGAATAGCGCGACGAACCAGGCAAGCAATGCCCATCCGGCAGTGAGTACGCCTCCGGCTGTCAGTCCGAACAGGGCCAGGCTTCCCCAGATCATCGGGTGCAGGTAAATCGAGTCGCCGTACCAAACGAATCGGATTCGATAGATTCGATCGCGGTCTCGGACAACCTGTCCAATAAGGTACGACAGAAAGTGGGTGCTGAAACCATTCCAGACTTTCGCCAGTGGCCAGATGAGTACCGCCAACGGAGTTAGAATTGCGGCTTTCACCACTTGAAAAAACATGCCTGATGACTTCTGCGAACCTTTCGTCATGGTGGACCTGGTGACTGTAGACATGGCTGTATCCTTTCTCAGAACCGGTCATAAAGGCTCGCTCGAAATGAACTGCCTTGCCGGATTCAATCATGCCCGAGAAAACGCGGCAGATTCATGAAAGATCATCAGCCCTGCGCGGATTGTGAAGTCTGAGAATATCGGTCAGAATCCCGGAATCCGGAGATCCATCTGCAAAAAGAAAAGCCTCCCAATGCGATGCACGGGAAGCTTTAATTTTTAATTCAGTTTTGAGCGTTGAGGATTACTAAGGTGTTGAAGACGCAGTCTCGACTGCACCGGCTTTCGGATCGCGTGTGTCATCCGGGCGATAGATCCAGAGCGGTTTGGTTTTCTCTTTAATCTCTCGCTCGTTCTGATCGAAGCTGTCACCCGGGCGCCAGAAGTCTTGAGTCAGTGTTTTTCGCCAGACGATCACTCCGTCATCAACACGGTCGTTCGTCACCGTGTAATACCACTGCTGGTCAGCAGAGCCGTCTGGTGGGAATTTACCATCGCGAAGCAGGTCACCAACTTGAGCGGCCGCTCGCCATTGCTGTGTGAGCACTCCGTTCCAGACTTGATCGCTAACAAGAAGGTTTCCTTCGTCAGCACGAGCCTTTAGATCGTCGTAAGAAACCGGCCCCTTCACCAGCTTGTATCCGTTTGAGAAGCCTGCCAGAAAGATTGTGAAGAAGTCAGTGTCAGCGGGGACGGCCCGAAAAATGGCGACGCCGTAGAAGCCTTCCGGATCTTCGGCATCTTTCGGGACAGTTGACGGGATTGGCTGTGAGGCTTCGACTGTGTTCAAGAGGCGAAGGCGTTCGCGACGGCTGATTACGCTTTGTGCTTCTGGTATCACTGAATCGTTGATGACAGTGCGTTTTCCATTATCAGTTGTGATGAGCGAAATTTCCGGAACGAAGAAGCCGACCGTCGGATTCTCTCCGAGATCGTTGATTGGAACGCGGTCCTGTTCCTCTTGCTTTCGATCGATCTCTCGATTGATCGCTTTATAAACTATGTAGTAAAGCAGTTCCGGTCGTTTAGTACCCGTGCGGGCGTCAGTGATTGGTACTTCAATCATGCGAAGGGATTTGAATTCAAGCTCGAAGATCCACAGGTCCGGTTGGGCTTGTCGTTCTTCGCCGGTCGCGACAGGTTGCGCTACCAGGTTGAATCCGCCTTTGGTTTCGACTTTCTGCGCGACGGCCACGCTTCCCAGCATGGCAAACGCAGCGACGCACCAGGCGGCAATTGGGAAGAGATGTTTTCGAGGGCTGCTCATCAGTGGTGCTCCGTCGGCCAGGCCGGACATACAAGAACTGATTGGAAGTGTAGAATCTTGTTCGATTAGAAAGAATTAAAACAGCATCCGGGTACAAACGGAAAGTATGCGGGATAGTTGCTACACCGCGCGAGGCCGTCTTCCACGTATTTTCAGGATCGACTATATCAACGCAAGATCTGCAGAATCAACGCGTTACTGTCTCAACGACCGAGGTCGTCGCAGGTTGCCGCTTTACTTTGACGATTGATCTGCAGATTCAATCGTACCTGCCTTACCGGCACCTCTCGCGTAAGTTCGCGCAAGAAGACGTTGAAACCGGGTTTATCGGATCAATTGACGGACCACGAAGGTCAGCATTCGAAATGCTTGAG
>Ga0315332_10002503_pt1 | contig 10253 bp, 7 predicted proteins | sample M110034915metaG_FD_203455 | JGI IMG/M metagenome (GOLD analysis project Ga0315332, IMG submission 203455) | Ammonia-oxidizing marine archaeal communities from Monterey Bay, California, United States - M1 100m 34915 | ecosystem: Environmental > Aquatic > Marine > Intertidal zone | place: USA... | reverse complement strand
GGAACAGTTTCTACAGGCCGCCGAACTATTCGACGGCGCCTGGGAACTGGCGATGCGGCACGAAGATCCGTTGTTGACGATCAATACGGACGTGGAAGACCAGTTGACACCCGGGGAACATCGTGTTCGTGCCGGTGCGCGTTCGCGGCTGGAACAGTTGTTTCAAACGGCTCCGGAAGCGTTTCAACGCACATACCACCAGCATGTCTCTCAGCGAGCTGAAGCGGCAATTCAACGCGCCTTCGGGGCCACCCGCCTGAATGATGTGGTCGCAGCAATTCTGCGATATCAATTCACGCCTGCGGCGCAGCGGGCCATGGAAGCTGTTGTGCAGGTCCGAATCAGTCGCGGTGAATTTCTCCAGGCGGCTCTTCATATGGGCAAACTGCTGCGTCTGCGCGAGGATGCATCGACGGAACAAATGGCTCTCCTGTCGGTCCTCTGGTGGAAGGCCGGACTGGGCGAAGAGGCGAAGGACTACCTTACGGATGTTGTGAGACAACAACCCGGGAAACAGGTGACCATCGATGGGCATCGTTACGAATTACCAGAGTCGGTGCCACAGATTGCGACGTGGTTTGAAACTCACTTCAAGGGAGCAGGTCGGACGTCCGGATGGCACCAGCCCTGTGGCAACTATCGACGGACAATGACTCAGGACACAGGGCCCGCGGAGCTGGAACCCCGCTGGTCTCAGTCTGCGTTTGAGTGCGTCGTGAACGAGCAGTTGGCGGCATTTCTGGAGCCTCTGGCTGATCGTTTGGATGTCCTTGCGGAAGATTTGCTGCATTCCGGAAACTCAGTCATGCCTGTTGCCGTTCCGCTGCTGGTTGGGGATCTGCTGATCTACCGCGGAGTTGCCAACCTGAGAGCCGTGCACCGCGTCACAGGCGAATTCGAATGGGAAACGTTCTCGGTTGACCAGCAACTTATGAAGGCGCTCGCACTTCAGCAACGGATGGACACCGATAATTCGTCACGCGTTCAGGGTGTCCTGAGTCAACCGTTGTTTCAACATTGGTTCCGGGCGAACGTTGGCGGTCAGTTGACGACCGATGGCAGCCTGGTTTTTTCTGTTGAGGAGTCAACAGCAGAAACCATGCAGGTGGACCTGGACGACCATCCTGTTCCGTCGGCATCTCCGGTTAACTGGCTGCGAGCTTACGATCTGTCGCGGGATGGCAGTCTGGCGGGGCGAGCGGGCGGACCAATCGGTCTGGGGACGGGCGACGGCGCTGTAAACCCGTTGGCCGGCATGTACTTTCTTGGCGCACCGCTGGTGATGGGAGATCGAATCTATGTGATGTCAGAACGAGATCAGGGAATTTTTCTGTTGCAACTGCGGGCCACCAAGTCGCGCGGGCCAGGTGGCGAACTGGACATGCTGCCCGTTCGCTCACAGTTGTTATCGACACCGCGCCATCCGCTGCGTGCTCATCCTGTACGGAAGTATGCCGGTCTGATTCCGTCTTACAGTCGAGGCCTGCTGGTCTGCAGCACCTGTGACGAACGGGTCATCGCTGTTTCAGCGGAGGACCATTCTGTTCGGTGGATTTACCGGTATCCGACCAATGTCACAGAACACGAGCTGGGGCGCGGTCGCCCGGTCGTTGGAAACGCCTTTGATGCACGGCAGTCGACGGCGTACGATCTTCTGGAAGGCTGGCGCGACGCACTTCCGCGAATTTCGGATGGGCGAGTGCTGCTGACACCGCGTGATTCCAACCGCCTGATCTGTCTGGATTTGTTAACCGGCAGAGAACTCTGGACGCGGCCTCGTGGTGGCCTGCGAAGAATCGCCATGGTTCGTCGCGGGGCGGTTCTGCTGACGGGCCGGGATTTTGTGGAATCACTTGATATCGAATCCGGAGAGCGAAACTGGGTGACTCAGCTTGAGGAGGGATTGACATGTGGCATGCCGACTGCAACCCGTCAGTTGCTTCAGATTCCAACATCAGCACCAGGTATCGTGACCCTGGACGCAGAAACGGGGCGTGTGTTGCTGGTGCAGGATCTGGCAGACGGTGAACTGCCGGGGAATCTGCTGGCCAGTGACGGAGTCCTGTATTCTCAGTCCGTTTCAAAGGTCCGTAGCTTCGGCGTTGCGCGCGACGATCAGGCGTCGGTTCCAACGGTCGCTGCCACGCACCTGCTGAATCGCGACGTGGCCGGTGCGGTGAGCGTCCTGGAAGAGGCCGTACAGCGCGACAGTCTGCTGAGCCCTGTTGACCTGAGGCTTTCACAGCAGTTGTTAATCGACACGGAATTGGAGTCGCTGCGTCTGGATTTTGCGGCGACAGCAGGTCAGATTCCCAGGTTGCGCCAGTTAATTTCCGATATGGCACCAGGCGATGATCAGCTTACCAGGCTTATCCAGATGATGGTCGGCATGACACTGGGGGACGTTGCTTCACTGCCGGCACAGTGGAATCACGCCAATAAAGCTCAGAGATCTCTGAATCGGTTAAACGATCTGGAATCACGAGGCCAGTTACATGACCCAAACGTCGCTCCCGCGACGCTGGCTGAACGGATCGTTGTGATGCTGAGCGATTTAGCCGGAACACGTGATCGCTATGTTACCACTGGTTCGCTGATGCAACGGGGCCATCGTGTTCCGGCGGCCGCCATTCGGGCAGCAGTGACGCTGCGAAGTGCAGCGGATCAGCAGAGTATCCGTCGCATCGTTGAGCCCCGACTTATGGAGCGCATAGCGACGTCAGCATCGCCTGAAGAATCAGTCTGGTGGATCGATATGTGTATGCTTACGGGATTCTCAGAAGTCGCTCGGCAGTCCGTCATGTCCGGCCGGCTTGACCTCCCGACGCCGTTCGAGGAGGCCGTGCAGGATATTCTGCTGATGCTTGCCGTCGATTCCGAATTAACACCAGCGAGCCAACAGCAGGCAGTGGGCTTGTTGCTGTCGAACTGGACCGCTTCGGAACGCTGGCTGGACATTGGCGACCTGCTGCAGCGAAGCCGCGAAGAAACGACGCGTGGCGTTCAGAACACGCCCGAGACCGAAGGCAACGACCACGCGTCGGGCGACTCCGGTGATATATCACTCATTTCTGACTTCAGGCTGCCACGTGGTGCAGTTGACTCTGAAACGCGTCGAGTACTGCAGGAAAAAGCGGCGCGGCTGTCGCCGCCGGTGCCATGGCGGGGACGTCCGGCTGTTGTGGAATCTGAGGCCCACGCCGGAGGCACCCCTCACAGAACGGCCGAGTCTGCCCATGGCAGCATTCCGTTGTATGGTCCGGCCGGCGGATTCCCGAACTGGAACTTCCTACGAAATCCCGGCGCCGCAGGAATCCAGTCAGACGCATCGATTCACGCATACGACGCAGAAGGGAGACATCGGTGGACATTTGATCCAGGTGAGTTGCCGAGGGGCAGCATTCGTCCTTCCGCTCGAAAGTACAATAAGCTGTCTGCTAACTATCTTTGTGCGCACGGCTGCCTTCTTGCCGCCAAACTTGGCCCACAGCTGTTCATGATCGACTGCTCAGGTGCCACGAAGAAAGTGGCCCCCAGAGTCTTGTGGAGTCGGAATGTTTCAGAAACGGTGGGTAATAATCTGCCTTCCCAGTTCTTTTCCCAGGCATGGCAGCGAACAACGCAATACGACATTCAACCCGGGGGATTGTTTCCTGCGGGCCCTGTGACGCGCTACGGTATTCCTCTGTACAGTGGCCGACAGATAGTGATGCTCAACACTTTGACCGGTCAGCAGGAATGGAAAGCAAGTGGGTTGCCGAACGACTGCACGATCGCCGGGGACGACAGTTCGTTACTGCTGCTGAGTGAGTCTGTCGGTTTAGTCGAGGTTCGTGATCCGGTGGACGGAGCATTGCTGCATTCCCACCCATTACCGGATTGGTGGACTCAGGCAAACGAGAATTCCAATGCTTCCGTTCAGACGTTTCAGCTGGAACCGGGGGAACAGCAACGGTTTCGCATTGCGCTGCGAGGACGTTGCTGCCTGGTGTTTCGGCTGAGCACTCAGAGTTCTGCTTTGGAATTGTATGACCTTGCCGGAAACCGTTTCGCATGGACGGTGGATCTGCCGCCTGACTCGGTCGCATCGAATATCGTGAACGACCATGTCGCCGTCCTTTCGGGCGGTAACCGGCTCAGAATATTTAATGTCACGGGTCGGCAACTTGTGTCTGACGTCTTGGTGCCTGCCGCTGAAAAGTGTCAATACCTGTACCTGCGGCCCGGCCGGGCGAACTGGCTGGTTCTGACCTCGTGCCTTGATCAGGAATTCGATGAGCAGAATCCCGTGAATGAATCGCTTCATGTTAACGGTTCGTTGTACGCGATAGGTCGGTCCAGCGGTGAAGTCGCATGGGCCACGAAAATTGATCACGAGTGGATCCGCAGTCTGCACCCCGCTCGCAATCCTTCGCCTACGGTCAGCCCTTTGCTGATACTGCTGAAACGCCCGACGGAGCAAACGGTTCCCTACGCCTACAACGCACGTATCATTGACGTGGAGTCCGGCGAGGTCCTCTATGAAGACAAGGATCTTGGACGAGACTTGTCGTGGCACAGTACAACACTGAGAGACCAGCAGGATTCCATCGACATCGCATTCAATAAACGAACGATCACTTTCGACTACAGCACGAAAGCAGCCAACTAGAGACATGTCTCCGACGCCGCTGTCAGCCTTCGAACTGCTCGAGAAGCTGCCTCACGGCGGCTGTGAAGGCATGGATGTGTGGCGCGCTCAGTCCACGGCGCTTCAAAGCGATTTACGACTGACGCTCTTTTCTGTGGATACGTCCGGCATCACCGGGTTCCGAGCGGCATTTCGTAAAGACCAGATGACTCTCAGTGAAGCGTCACATGACAATGTGCCGGAAATGCTGTACTGGGGTGAGGATGAGGGACGGTTGTTTTTTGTGACTGATATGCCACAGGGCATTCCTCTGTATGAGCGGTTTGATGCAGGCGAGGGGCTGTCGTGGGATGAGTTGGCGGACATTGGCTGGCAAATTGCTTCTGCTCTGCAACATGTTCACAACCGCGGCGTGAGTCACGGGGCGCTGACAGCTTCCTCGGTGTTTGTGTCCACGGATGTACGTGTGAGTGTCGCGGACTTCGGAGTACACCGGTGGCTTGGCGTTGATGATTCATCCGGCAGCTTTGCGGACTTCGCCGCGCAGGACCTGCGAGACTTCGGGAAATTACTCACGGTCGATGCCAATGGGACACTCTGTTCTGATGGTACTGCAGTTACGACAGGCCAGGTCCACGCGATGGACACGCTCATCGCAGATCTGTCGACCGCCGACGCGTCGGTGACGGCTCGTGACGTTCAGGGTAGGCTCGGGCGAATGCTGCTGGACGTGGCCGGTGATTCCATCGAACTGGTCGACGAACGGAATGGTCAGCATCTGGCTCGGCGTTCGATCGTCGATGAGCTTTTTGACGACGAATCCACCACGTCTCGCGAAACGTCTGTTCTGCGGTCCGCAGTTCACCTGCCTTCGATGTGGCTCAAAGTTCTTATTGCTGTAATTGTCATCGCTGTCGTTACAGCGATGGTCGTCCTCAGGGGACTGTAATGACGGCAGGTGCATTGTTGCCATGACACTGGAGGCCTCCAATACGCTGAAACGCCTTGCCAGACGCCTGTTCCCGGATTTGGCGCAGCAAGATCCGTTTGTGCAGTCCTTGTTGCGTCCGGCTGGTTATCCCGTAGCGGTGGTGTGGATGCGTGATCGCCCGGTTGTCCCGGCCTTTAATACTCTTCCGAAACCTCGCTGGATGCCGGATTATGTTGATCTGGTCTCATTTGCTCAGCGTCCGGGCCGCCACGAACTGCACGACCAGGGCGCCTTCTACTGCGTCGACCCGTCTTCTGTGTTTATGGGGATTGGGATGTCGTCGGTGTCTGAACCGGATACGGTCATGGATGTGTGTGCATCTCCGGGAGGCAAGTCAGTGATGGCGTGGCGAGCGATGAATCCCGCCGAGTTGTGGTGCAACGAGGTGATTGGGAAACGTATTCCCGCCCTGATTTCCAATTTAAAACGCTGCCGCGTCTCGCCGGCGTTTGTTCTGAATTCTGACACCAGGATTCTTGCGGAAACCGCGCCACAGACTGCCGACGTTGTTCTGGTGGATGCTCCGTGTTCCGGACAGTCGCTTGTCGCTCGAGGCAAGAAGTCACCGGGCTGTTTTCATCCCGCCACGATCAACATGAACGCCAATCGGCAGCGTCGAATTCTGTCGAATGCGACAGCCATGGTAAAACCGGGGGGACGTCTGATCTACATGACGTGTACCTACTCACTGAAAGAAAACGAACGCAATGTGGAATGGTTGTTGAAGAATAATTCGCAATTTCATCCGGAAACTGTCGACGTTGTGGCTGATTATCGCAGCGAGCACACGGATCTCCCCTGTTATCGACTTTGGCCTATGCATGGTGAAGGCGCCGGCGGATTCATGGCTGTGGTAAAACACAATGGTGCGCCGGGGCACCATCCGAAATTTGATGACACACTGCGACGGTTGCGAATTCGTTGGTCTTCCGAATAGGTGGAGTTCTGTTGCACTGCGTCCGACACATGATTTGCTCTGTGCCGGCACGTACAGGGGAGAGAATTGTCGGTGCAGTTGCTTTCGGTGACCCGGTACATGAAGATCAGGAAGTGTCGCAGCAGTCGTACGACACGTGCCTTGGAATGTCACACACCCTCGGCAGGACCGACCGTCCACTATTGGATCCTTACGATGCGTCGCGTTATCCCGGTTTGCCTGTTGCTGCCTGCCATACTGGCCGGCACAAGGGCACATTCACAGGAGCCGCGACCGGCTCTCCTCGATGGACGATTCTTTGCCGCAGACTTCGACGGGACTGAAGACGCAGGTCTGTTCCCGGCGAACGGTGATGGACACGTTTATACAGCTGACTCGCTGGCAATCAGGAAGATCAAACGCGGCAATCACATCGAAAATGTACACATCGCGAAAGGGGCCGGTTATACGGGCGATGCGCTGTACTTCGCTGCAAAGACCACGCAGGTACTGTTCTTCAAGGCCAGTGCGAACGGAATACAACCTCGCGACAACTGGGCGGGAACAGTTTCCGTCTGGTTGAAACTGAATCCGGACACTGACCTGCCCGCAGGATTCTGCGATCCGATTCAGATCACTTCAAAGAAGTGGAATGACGCATCGTTTTTTATCGATTTCGACAGGCAGTTGCCACGCGATTTTCGACTTGGGGTGTTCTCGGACTACGGTTTCTGGAATCCCATGGACGTTAAATTCGAAGACGTTCCCGTGACAGAACGGCCTATGATTACGGTGAAGAAGCCATCGTTTACAAAAGACGCCTGGACGCACGTCGTCTTTACGTTTGGCAATATTAACAGTGCTCAAGGCACGGCGTCCGCAGCAAGTCTGTACCTGAATGGTGAGCCCCAGGGGGGGCTGCACCAGCCGATGCATTTCACCTGGAATAAAACTGACGATCGCCCTGATGCTGCCATTATCATGCTGGGCATTGGTTACGTCGGGTACCTGGATAACCTGTCCATTTGGGACCGAGCGTTAAGTGCAGATGAGGTGCGAAAATTTCATACTCTGAAACATGTTTCGACGCCGCCAAAGGACAGTCTGCAGCAATAGAAACACAGAAGGTCAAACGGTAGGCCGGAAGCTGAGCCCGCAGTGTTCTGCCTGTTGAATCCCCGACTGGGCGGATAACGCGAATTCTGTTTTGCACACTCCTTATTTATTTCCTTTCTGTTTTACTGAATCGCGTGACATATGTATCCCGGACTGGTGTCAAACTGCTGGCGGTCCCAGTTAAGTTCCGGTGTGGACCTGGTTGAGTTAATCGCGGAAGCCGCTGATCGTGGTCTTCAAGTGATCGAACTTCGGCAGGGCTGCCTGGGTTCTTACGAGTCCGGAGATACCGACATACCGGATGCGTTGCGACTGTCCGAGCTACCGCAGCGATTCCCGTCGTTATCGTTCAGTATTGCGATGAGCGTGCCGTTTCTGTGCGAACTTTCCTCGGCTGATGATCTGCTGCTGGACGCAGGCCGCAGCGCGGCCGTCGCGGTTGCCGGGGTGCGACAACCACACCTGCGTCTGGTGGACCTGGACTCTCCGTTTGAAATTGACGGCGCTGTTGCACGTACCAACCTCGTCAGAATGTGTCAGGGAATGGAATCATGTGATGGCGTGCTGTCGGTTGAACACGCGTTCCAGAGTTGGCATGGCTTTATAGGCGCGCTTCGATCGGCACGAGGTACGCTGGGACGACAGCAGCACCGTCTGCGTCTTTGTTTCGATCCCTGTAATTTATGCATAGCGGATGCCGCTGTGGATGTTGCCGTTGCGGCGCGTTCGCTGGAGCCGGACGAAGTCTCGATGATTCATTTCAAACAATGTCGTGATGGCAGTGTTCTGTCAGACGTATCCGACGGCTGTGTCAACTGGCGAGCAATCGGCGATGTTCTGAACAGCATGCCGTTTCAGGGGCCGGCACTGTTTGAAGTCAGTTCGGGGTCAGAGATCTGGACGCAGATTAGTGCGAGCCGGAAGTATCTGGAACAGTTGGGACTGCTGCTGACACCGCCTCACTAGAGTTTGCGGGCGTCCGGGCTCAACGTCAGGGAAAATCGAATGCGTGGTGCCGGATGTTGCCGCAGATCGCCGGCAATCCGTTCGATGAGCAGGCAGCGGACGGATCCTGGCGGCTGGCGAATGGAAACGAAGGAAAGCTCGGGGCGACGTACACTAAGTTGCTGACCGTGCTGGCGTTAACTCCCGCATGCCCGCTTCTGCCGATTTAACGGGGTTGAACTGCCTGCAGGTGAGACAGAACGATGCGGTTGTTTTCAGCCACCACGTTTTCACATTTCGTGTCGCGTGCTTCAGATCCGACTGATAGCTGCCGGCAGCGATGCAGCAGGCGGTTGAATTAAAGACGGCGTTTCAACGTCGTCGCAACAGGCCGCAAAATACCGTTGCGCTGTGCGGAGCAGATTCCCGGACGTCAGAATCGGTGTGACTCGCGACGGCAGGCCGGTTACATGAACCACAGCCGTGAGTCGGCAGGATTCGCTTCACGTAACGCACTGCTGACTGCCGCTATCTGTTCGACCCAATCCGGCAGTGAACTGCTGAGGCCACGCGGAGTATGTCGTTGCGTGAATTACCGACACCACCCTCACATATTGGTAAAAACGCACGGCAGCGAAGCGGGCCTGCAACTCTGCCGTGCGTGGCCAGCACAAAAAGACGCGCGGCCTGTTCTCATCATAGGACTCTCACAGAGACAGTCAGTCAGAACGAAACATTGGTGGCAAAAGAATCGGCTTTAGGCCGCCAGTTGTATCGGATGAGCCACGTTCCTAATTGACGACAAATGATGCGTGCACAGACGAGTTCCCGTTTGCTCGTTTGCCCGTTTGGCTGTTTGGCTGAAAGACCGGTTCGTGGACTGTCGAATGTGAGGGGTGGGGCATTGAACAGACAGGTCGTTTCCGAAGTGGTGGCGAGGCGAGGAATTGAGTACCTGAGCTGAGCGTTACTGATTGCACTCCCACGCGTCCGACTATCACGGAACGATATGTACGAAAACGCCATTCCATCGATGGATTCCCTGGGGCGTCGATCAAGTGCAGGTCACCACCTGAATAATTCCGCGAGCCGCAATGCCTTGCCAGACATTGGCGATCGCGACAGCACAGATTGTTTCCTTGTTCTCATCAGTCGAGTTTCTTCGTGACGGGGAGGTTCGGGTGGTTGCTGATCGTTTTTGACCATTCACATATTGACCGAGCAATGGAACCGTCTCAACGAAAAGCAGCCAGCGTTTCTCTCATAAGCAGCTGCAACTACCGCAGGGTGAAACAAGACGGGGGTGCCTGCCGGCAGATTGTGATTGGAATGTCTAAGCTTTCTGGTCCCGTGTTAATAGGAGTCAGGTTTGCAGGAACGTGTGCTGACGGAGTGGAAGCAATGCACGTTCACGAAAAGTCCGGCGAGGTCATGTACCCCGGCGAACTGTGGACGCGTTGTTCAATACTCTGGGACGACAGGATTGAAAGTTGATTCAATATATCCGGCCAGAGACAGAACAAACAGCACGCATCAAATCTGCAGCAGGTCGCCCAGATCTTCAAAGATATCGTCCAGAAGATTGTCAACGTCAGGCTGCCCGGTAGATGGTGTGGCAGCCAACAGGCCAAGATCTTCGTAATACTTCGGTGACA
>Ga0315332_10002498_pt1 | contig 10265 bp, 11 predicted proteins | sample M110034915metaG_FD_203455 | JGI IMG/M metagenome (GOLD analysis project Ga0315332, IMG submission 203455) | Ammonia-oxidizing marine archaeal communities from Monterey Bay, California, United States - M1 100m 34915 | ecosystem: Environmental > Aquatic > Marine > Intertidal zone | place: USA... | reverse complement strand
AATAAGAGGGTTGAATGGTGCACTTTCCCAATGTTTTAATTCTTGAAGTGATATATTTTCCGCTTCCTCCGGATTACTAACCTCATAACTTTCAGGAAAGTTAAGTGGCAAGATAAAAGAGAAATTAGTTTCCTTAATTATATCCAATTGTTTGTATTCATCTCCATTTCCTATAATAATATAATCTACTTCAAATTCGTCCGCTATTTTATAAACTCTCGAGATATCAAAAGCATCATTTATTGTAAAAATTTGAGGTAAATCTTGCTGGTTATTAAAGGCCTCATAAGAATAATTAAAATCGTTCACTCCTTGAGCGTACCATTCTGCATCCAAGAAAGTTTGTCGTAAAAGAGCAATACTTCCCATAAGTGAAGTGGGGTATTTTTGGCTGGAATTCCCTTTACTAAAAGAATAATGTGCAGAGGCATTTTGCATCAAAATATTCTGATGTTCTTTCTTTTCAGAGAGTAAAACTAGGCCTCCAGTTCCTCTAACTATTCCATTTTTCTGATGCGTGAGTACTGCCCCAAAGCCAATACTTCTAAAAGTTTCAGCTTTTTTATTGTCATTCTGAAAATTATCGATAGCATTTATTTCAGGATGAATGGCCTGATTCCAATGGAATGCACCTTCTTTCTTACTGTCATATTGAGGACGAAAAGAACGCTCTTTACTTTTAGTTTTTGGCAGGCCATATTGGGTATTGAGATCAATAAAAGAAGGATAAACAAAATCGCCTTTCAAATCTGTGATAATTGCATCTTTTGGAATTTGCACTACAGTATCTACCTGTAGGATCTTATCTCCTTGAATGAGCAAAATCCCATTAGAGATTTCATTGTCTGGATTAATTATATGTGCATTAATAAAAGCATAAATGGGTTCAAACTCGGTGGTAACTCCATTTACAGGAAATGTTTCTTGCCCAAAAGAAGGAAAGCAAAAAATGGAGAGCAAAATAATTAATAATTTTCTATTCATTGTATGATAAAATTCAAGTCGTGAATTTACAGATTTTTTCCAAAGTGCCGTATATTTCAAAATTCATTTGATAAAAAAGAGGTATATTTGTCAAAACTAACACTTCGAATCATGTCATTAATGCTCCATAATCTTCTGCCATATTTACTGATTCCTATAGTTATTTTAGCAGTTATAAAATATTTTTTAGCTGCCTTTTTAGGTAAAGAGAGTTCTATTAAAGAATGTAAACTTCTTTCCATAAGTATGATTTTGGCTCATCTGCAATTGATATTTGGAATATTGGTTTTTTCAAAATTTGCATTTTCTAATCCAGATTGGACAGAAATTATGAAAAATACTGAAAGTAGAGAAACTTTTATAGAACATCCATTTATGATGTTGATTGCAATTATTCTTATTTCAGTTGGTAAAGTAAAAGCTAAAAAAACAGAAGATAATACTAAATGCGCTAAAATAACTTTTACTTATTTTTTCATAGCACTTGCGCTTATTTTATTTTCAACACCTTTTGACAAATTATTTTAATTGGGAAAAGAAAAAGCAATTCTCATAGGAGTAATTACTCCTGAGCAAAACAAAAATCAGGCACAAGAATATTTGGAGGAATTAGCTTTTCTAGCGAAAACTGCTGGTGCTATCCCTATAAAAAAGATAACCCAAAAACTTTCTGTTCCAAATAATAAAACTTTTATTGGAAAAGGAAAAATAGAGGAGGTTAAGCAGTTAGTAAAAGAGCTAGAAGTAGAGCTCATTATTTTTGATGATGATTTGAGTCCAGTTCAGCTGAGGAATGTTGAACGTATTTTAGAATGTAAAATACTAGATAGAAGTAATTTAATATTAGATATTTTTGCGTCTCGTGCCAGAACGGCAAATGCAAAAACACAAGTAGAACTAGCACAGTATCAGTATCTGCTTCCTAGACTTACTAGAATGTGGACACATCTTGAAAGACAAAAAGGAGGAATAGGAATGAGAGGCCCTGGAGAAACCCAAATTGAGACTGACAGAAGAATTATTGGGCAAAAGATTGCTTTATTAAAAAAGCAGTTAGAAAAGATTGACAAGCAAAAGATCACCCAAAGAAAAGGTAGAGGAAATATGATTCGTCTTGCACTTGTTGGCTATACCAATGCTGGAAAATCAACTTTGATGAATCAGCTTAGTAAATCTGAGGTATTTGCAGAAGACAAACTTTTCGCTACTTTGGACATCACTATTCGGAAGGTAGTAATTGAGAATATCCCGTTTTTATTGGCCGATACAGTTGGTTTTATTCGAAAACTTCCACATCAATTGGTGGATTCTTTTAAATCTACATTAGATGAGGTGCGAGAATCTGATTTGCTTTTACATATTGTTGATATTTCTAATCCTAATTTTGAAAGCCAAATAGAAGTTGTTAATCAGACTTTATCTGAAATAGGAGTTAGTGATAAACCAATGATTTTAGTATTCAACAAAACTGATGCATTTACCTTTGTAGAAAAAGATGAAGATGATTTGACTCCTAAAACAAAAAAAAACATTTCATTGGAAGAATTGCAAAAGACTTGGATTTCAAAAATGGAAGACAACACCATCTTCATTTCCGCACTTAATAAAACTAACTTTGAATATTTGAGAAAACTACTTTATGAAAAAGTAAAATCACTACACATCAAAAGGTATCCTTACAACAACTTTTTGTATTAGGAAAAATCTTGTAAATCGTATAGTCTTTTGTAGTTTTTATTGTTAGTTAAAAGCTCTTTATGAGTACCTTCTTCTACAACTCTTCCTTCATGCAGAACAATTATCTTATCGGCATGTTGAATGGTGGAAAGGCGATGAGCAATTACTATGGACGTCCTATTTTTCATTAGATTATTCAGGGCATCTTGTACTAACTTTTCGGATTGTGTGTCTAATGATGAAGTGGCCTCATCCAATATTAGAATAGGGGGGTTTTTTAATATCGCACGAGCAATATTTATTCTTTGTTTTTGCCCGCTAGAAAGTTTTACTCCACTATCGCCAATATTTGTATCGTATCCATTTTCTGTTTGGAGAATAAAATGATGTGCATTAGCAACCTTTGCAGCTAATCTCACTTCTTTTTTTGTTGCAGTAGGATTTCCTAACAAAAGGTTATTCATAATACTATCGTTAAATAAAATAGATTCTTGATTTACAATACCCATCAATGCTCTTACATCTGCAATTTTTAGATTCTTGATATTCTTTCCATCAATTTTTACTGCACCTATTTTTACATCATAAAAGCGTGCAATAAGATCAGCCAAAGTAGATTTTCCACTTCCTGATTGCCCTACCAAAGCTACTGTTTCTCCTTTTTTAATACTCAAATTAATTTCTTTAAGTACCTGAATATTTTCATAGCTAAAGGATACTGCTTTAAAATTTATCTCAGATTTAAATTCTGAAATTTTTTCGGTATTTTTTGCATCTTTTATTTCGTTTTTTGCATCTAATATTTGGTGAATACGAGCAGCTGAGGCACTGCCTTTTTGAATAAAATAATAAGCAGAAGTGAAGGATTTTGCAGGCGGAATAAGCTGAGAAAAGATAGCAATATATCCAATGAATTCTTCTGGGGAAAGTGTGCTTGTTCCACTTAAAACCAACTTTCCACCAAACCACATCACGACTATCATTACTACTGTGCTTAAAAATTCACTCATTGGAGAAGATAAATCTTTTTTTCGCAAAAGCTGAGTCATAATATTTTTATAATCGGCGCTTTCTTTTTCAAACTTTTTATGAACCATCTTTTCTGCATCAAAAGCTTTTATAATTCTAAGACCTGATAAATTCTCATCAATTATAGAGAGTAAGATCCCCATTTTACTTTGTCCTTTTTCTGATGACTTTTTTAAACTTTTCCCAATGAGAGCAATTAAAAATCCAGTAATAGGAAATAGAATTATCACAAAAAGTGTAAGTTTAGGGCTGATGATTATAAGTGTAATTAAAAAAATGATAATGTTGAGGGGGTCTTTGAAGAACATTTCCAAAGAACTCATTACGGACCATTCAATTTCCACCAAATCAGTAGTCATACGGGCTGTAATATCTCCTTTTCTTTTTTCTGTAAAATAAGAGATAGGTAAACTAATAATTTTTTTATTCAAATCATTTCTTAAATCACAAACTACACCATTTCGGATTGGTGAGAGAAAATAAAGCGCTAAATATCGACACAAATTCCTACAAAAGAACATTACCAGTATTAAAATACAAATAAAAACAAGCGCTTCCACTTTCCCCTTATCATCAATAATGTTGGTGATAAGAGCATAAAAGTTTTCTTTAACAGAAATAGCTGAAAAGCTTAAATCAATTGGATTATATACTTTTTGCTGTGTACCAAAAAGCAGTCCTAAAAAGGGGATAATCATAGTAATGGAAACTAGGGAAAATAAAATATTCAAAATATTGAAGAATATGTTAAGTCCAGCAAAACCTAAATAAGGGTTTACATATTTTAGAATCCTACAAAAATCTTTCATAAGCGCAAAGATAGAATAATGTATCTTTGCAAAATGGAAAGTACACGACAAAAAAAGATATCTCGGCTTTTACAAAAAGATTTGGCAATTATTTTTCAGCAAGATGCTCCTGATATTTTAGGTAATATTTTGTTTACCATAACAGGCGTAAGGGTATCATCAGATTTATCAGTAGCAAAAGTGAATTTGAGTATTTTTCCTACAACAGATAGCAAAAAACTAATCAAACAAGTAAAAGAGAAATCTCCTTTCTTTAGAAATCTATTGGCCAAGAAAGTACGACATCAACTTAGAATAATTCCTGAATTGCATTTTTATTTGGATGATTCTGCAGATTATTCTGATGAGATTAACAGATTGCTGAAAGGATGAATTTCCCTTTTTTTATAGCCAAACGATACCTTTTTAGTAGCAAAACAAAACGGGCTGTAAATATTATTTCCTTTGTTTCTATAGTGGGAGTAGTTATTGGTACTTCCGCTTTGGTCCTTTTGCTTTCAGTATTCAATGGCTTTGAGGATTTGTTACTTAACATGTATAATTCATTTGATCCTCATATTAAAATAACATCAAATGAAGGAAAAACTTTTAATAGCAGAAATATAATTTCTGAATTAAAAGAAAATGAAGACATACTTTATTGTACGGAGATACTGGAAGAAAAGGTATTGATGAAGAATGGGAATCACGAATTCATTGCTTCTATAAAAGGAGTTGGCGAGGATTTTAATAAAATGACAAATTTGGATAGCATAATTGTGGAAGGAGAAAATTTCAATAATTATGGAAATAAAAATGTAGCAGTATTAGGACAAGGGGTTGCTTATCATCTCTCCATGGGGATAGGTAATATGTTCAATCGACTAAGAATTTTTGTTCCAAATAGAGAAAGTAAAACACTACTTAATCCAACTTCGGCTTTTCTCTCCACATCTGTATTACCAATAGGTGTTTTTAGTTTAGGGGCGGAATATGATAGTAAATACATTATTACTCCCATTAATTTTTTACAAGATTTATTACAGAAAAATGAGGTGTCTGCTATAGAGATAAATCTAAAAGATGAAAGTAGAATGTTAGAGATTCAAAAATATTTACAAACTAATTTAGGTGAAAAATACAAAGTAAGTAATCGATTGCAACAACATGCTATTTTACATAAAATACTAAATTCAGAGAAATTAGGGGTTTTTATCATTCTCACTTTTATGTTGATAATTTACAGCTTCAATATTATTGGATCTCTTAGTATGCTTATGATTGAAAAAACCAAAGATATTAAAACCTTTTGGAATTTGGGTGCTACCCAAAAGAAGATTCAGTCAATATTCTTCATAGAAGGAATGCTAACGATAATCATTGGTAGTCTTTTAGGAGTTCTGCTAGGCCTAGTTCTAGCTATAATTCAAATGAGATATGGTATTATTGGTATGGGAGAGGGTAATTTTATTATTCATTCTTACCCAGTTTCCATTCACTATGTAGATTTAATTTGGGTGGAATGTACTATGCTTTTTATTGGGTTCTTTGCTTCCTGGTATCCTGCAAGGGTTTTGAGTAAACGATTAATTAAAACCTAACTCCTTCAAACTCAACCTCTATTTTATTTAAAGTCATTAAAATCTCATCCAAATTGTAAGAAGTGACTAATTTAATTCTGTATTCTTTGAAATGTGGAATCCCTTTAAAGTAATTTGTGTAGTGGCGTTTCATTTCGGCAATTCCTAATACCTCTCCTTTCCAATTAATAGAATGCTCTAAATGCCTTTTACAAGCAATTACCCTATCTTTTAGAGTCGGTTTTTCTAAATGCTTGTTGGTTTTCAGAAAATGTTTTATTTCATTAAAAACCCAAGGATAACCAATAGCAGCTCTACCAATCATTACACCATCTACACCATATCTTTCTTTCATCTCTTTTGTCTTTTCAGGACTATCCACATCTCCATTTCCAAAAACAGGAATATGCATATTTGGGTTATTCTTTACTTCTCCAATTAAAGTCCAATCAGCTACTCCTTTATACATTTGTTTTCTAGTTCTTCCGTGAATAGAAATTGCTTTTATTCCCACATCTTGCAATCTTTCTGAAACGTCAACAATATGCAGAGAATGTTCATCCCATCCCAAACGAGTTTTTACTGTTACTGGAATATTAGTGGCTTCTACAATCTTTTTGGTCATAGCCACCATCTTTGGGATATCTTTAAGTATTCCGGCACCAGCTCCTTTGTTGGCTACTTTTTTCACTGGACAACCATAATTAATATCGATAAATTCTGGTTTTGCTGCTTCACAAATTTCAGCTGCTTCACGCATAGAATTTATATTATTTCCAAAAATCTGAATTCCTATTGGCCGTTCAAAATCGTATATATCGAGCTTTTGTGTACTTTTGACTGCATCCCTAATTAGCCCCTCAGAGGAGATGAATTCTGTATACATAATATCTGCCCCATTCTCCTTACAAAGCGCACGAAATGGTGGATCAGAAACATCTTCCATGGGAGCTAAGAGAAGCGGAAAATTTCCTACATCAATATTTCCTATTTTTACAGTCATAATTTTTTACAAAAATACACAATAATGGGATTTAAAGGAATTTATAAAGAGAAGTCGTTAGGTCTAAAATTTGCATTATTTTCTATGATTACCTTTATATCAGCAGTGCTTTTTACACTTATTTCCTATGCTTTATTACCTTTATTGTTTGACATAGGGTTTTCAGATTTATCTTCTTTCTTATCTGATTATACTATTCCTAAATCAGTAAATGCCCTAAAATTTTTACAATTATTTACTTCTGTTGGGCTCTTTATTTTACCACCATTATCATTTGCTTATTTCACCGGATTTCAATTACAATTACTACAAAAGATAAATAGACAAACTGTTTTGCTTGCTATTACTATTATGCTCATTGCTAATCCTTTTGTAGCTTATTTAATGCAATGGAATCAAACCCTGCATCTTCCAGATTCTTTGGAGGCAGTACAAAGATGGATTGAAGTATCCGAGCAAAAAGCAACGGAACTGACAGAAGCATTCTTAGTTATGAATAGTATTGGAGATTTGCTTATTAATTTGTTGTTAATTGCTCTAATTCCAGCAATTGGGGAGGAATTATTATTTAGAGGGGTACTACAACAACTATTTATAAAATGGACTGGGAAAGCCCATCTTGCTATTTTTATTTCTGCTTTTTTATTTTCTGCTATTCATTTACAATTTCTTGGCTTTTTGCCAAGATTTGTTTTGGGGATTGTTCTTGGATATATGTTTTATTGGAGTAAAAATTTATGGCTGCCAATTTTAGCACATTTTACCAATAATGCTTTAGCAATTATTTTTACTTATCATTTTGTTTCGGAAAAAATACAAATTGATTTTTTGAATGAGGAAACATTAGTAAATATTAGTGTAGCACTTATTAGTCTTTTAGCGATTGCTCTGTTGATGTTTTTATTGCATAAAAATACAAGCATAAAAAAAGGCTGAGAATCAACCTCTTTTATATTTCTAAAAACTAAAAACCTTGCCTATAACTTCCTTTTCTAGTAGAGTAGTTAATTTTTAGTGCATTTGCTTTTCTGAGTTCTTGTTTTACATCAATTACCGTTCCCATTCTCACCTCTTCATCCGCTTTTATAGAAACCGTCATATAAGGAATCTCTTTTTCATCATGCGTTTCTCTTTCAGTAGCAATAAATTCTTGAATATCGGTAGTTTCTGCAAATGCATCATTTAGTTGAATTCTTGGTTTTGTTCCATAAGAAGATTGCAGGCGTTTTACAGGAGAACCAATATAAATATAGCTTACCAAAGATTTCTTCTCCATTTTTCTTATTTCAGTTGCTTTTGGTGTAAGTACATCCACAAACAGAGTGGTTTCTCGCATTACGGTTGTTACCATAAAAAAGAACAGCAACATAAAAACAATATCAGGTAAAGATGCAGTTGAAATACCTGGTGAACCACTTTTTAATTTACTTTTGAATTTACTCATTTTCTCCTACATTTTTAGGTTCTGCTTCCGATATTTTTTGCGGATATTTTTTTCTTATATTTCTTTGCTGGGTTTTTAGCAAATCATAATATCGAGAGCCAAATTCAGATAAGGCAGCAGTATTTCTTAGCTCATTATAAGCCGCAGTTAATTCATTCTGTACCTGAATATATGTTTTATAAGAAGTTCCTCTATCGTTTTGTAGGGAGATAATTGCTTTTTCAGGATTGTCCGATAGTTCAGGATTTAATCCATTGTTGTCAATAAAATCTTTTGCTCCATCTTTCAGTTGTGAAATGTCCATTGGTAATCCTTCTACTAGAAGCTGATTGTTCGAATTCACAAGCACTACATAGATGTTTCTAGCATGAATTTGAGAATCATCTTCAATTTGTTCATCTTCTGGCATTGGAGGTAATTTTCTGGCAATACCAGTATCTACATCCATAGTAGTAGTTACCAAAAAGAAGATTAAAAGCAAGAAGGCAATATCTGCCATTGAACCCGCATTAATCTCTTGAAGCTCTCTATTACTTCTTGCCATTATTTTTTAATAACTTTTTCGAATTCTGTATAAAGAACTGTTAAGACTGCGCCAATTGCTAAAAAGTAAAATGCAAACAACCCCATTCCAACTCTTTTTGCCGCACCAGCATTAATATTATACTTTTCGTAGGCAGGAAAGACTTCTGATGACGCAATAAGGTAAGAAATAATTAAAACAACTAATAATCCGCCAATAGTGTAAAGTGTTTTTTTAGCATTGTCAGGGCTTTTTGTCATTTGAATTACAGAAAACCCAAGCACAGCCAACGCTGCACCAGAAATCATAATGTAAGTAATAATTATACCAATATTAATCAGATCCATTTTTATTTATTTTTTACCAGCAAATCAATTAACGAAATAGAAGCGTCTTCCATATCATTTACAATGGAATCAATTTTAGAGACAATATAGTTGTAGAATACTTGTAAAATAATTGCTACTATTAATCCGAATACAGTAGTTAAAAGAGCTACTTTAATACCTCCAGCAACCAATGATGGAGAAATATCACCAGCGGCTTCAATTGCGTCGAAAGCACCAATCATACCAATTACCGTTCCCATAAAACCAAGCATAGGTGCTAAGGCAATAAATAGGGCAATCCAAGATAATCCTTTCTCTAACAATCCCATTTGAACTGAGCCATAAGATACCACTGATTTTTCCACCATATCAATACCTTCTTCAGAACGATCTAATCCTTGATAAAAGATAGACGCAACAGGACCTTTTGTATTTCTGCAAACTTCTTTTGCTGCATCTACTCCACCAGACTGAAGAGCACCTTCCACATCATTTAGAAGTTTGGAAGAATCGCTTGTTGCCATATTTAAATAGATAATTCTCTCTATTGCTAATGCTAATCCTAAGATAAGACATAATAGAACAATTCCCATAAAAGAAGGGCCTCCTTCAATAAATTTTTGTTTTATAATTTGATGGAAAGATTGCTTTTCTTTTGGAGCCTTAGTAATTACTTCTTCTATTGCTGTTTCTTCTACAACCTCTTGAGTAGGTGTAGAATCAGTTATCTCCATACTATTATCTTGAGCAAACAAATTTATACTTGCAATAGTCAAGAACCCGAACAATGTAAATAGTGATAATTTCTTTTTCATTTTATTTTAGTTTAATTTTTTAATTGCGCAAATTTATAAAAATATTATAAAGCGGCTATGTATCTTCTATTTACTTCCTCCCAATTAATTACA
>Ga0315332_10002495_pt1 | contig 10267 bp, 6 predicted proteins | sample M110034915metaG_FD_203455 | JGI IMG/M metagenome (GOLD analysis project Ga0315332, IMG submission 203455) | Ammonia-oxidizing marine archaeal communities from Monterey Bay, California, United States - M1 100m 34915 | ecosystem: Environmental > Aquatic > Marine > Intertidal zone | place: USA... | reverse complement strand
GGTTCTCCCTGGGGATAGATTCCAAAGTCCTGGTAGTTGTGGACGTTGGACTTTCCGGACATCAGATTGACACGACTGGGAGTACACAGCGGTGTGGAATGACAGTTGGTAAACCGAATTCCCTCTTTCGCCAAACCGTCAAGAACAGGCGTCGAAAAAGTCTCACTGCCATAACTGCTGAAACACTCATACCCAACGTCATCCGCCATGATCAGCACGATGCTGGTCGGCTTTTCTGCGGCGCCAACGGCGGTCGTGGAGGAAAACAAAACAATGAGACAGACTGCAGATAATGCAAGGCGATGCATGGTAACGACCTCGGTAACGATGGGATCCACTGTGAGACAACGTTTAACCCGGGTTGTACTCCACCTTTCGATACAGAAAGGCATCAGACGTGAGCAACGACGCGAGCATTGCTTTCATGCTGCCGCCGTTGTCCCGGTAGGCGTGCCATGCGTCCTGAAGAACAGGAGCATCATTTATGGTCTCGTTTCGCCCCATCCAGAACCGGAAAGCGTGGCGTACGAAGACCTGTTCGGCACGTTTGCTTTCCGCGAGTCTCTGAATCATCTCAATGGCATCGGAGACTTTGCCGTCAAGCCTGGGGTCGCCGGAATCCGTAATTTCGCCGCTGGTATCGACAGGTTTACCAAGTTCCGTCGTCCGGTACAGGCCCGCGTGATTGTACATTTCGAACGGCAGGCCAAGCGGATCCATCTTCCTGTGGCAGGTCCAGCAGTAAGTCTCCCTTGTGACGTGCATACGTTCGCGCAGTGTGCTCTCGGGGTCATCGGGCAGCATCGCGTCCACTGTGATCGGCACATCGGGAATGCCTCCTCCAAGCACGCGTTCGCGAATCCATCGGCCCCGCAGTATGGCGTGATTGTCCATAGCGTCGGAATGTGAAACCAGCCAGCTGGGATGAGTCAGGATGCCCAGACGCTGACCTTCCGGCGCCGTGGCCAGAATGCGGTCTGGTTTCATGGATCCGTTCCCAAAACTGCGCCGACTTACGCGAGCGAAGATATTCGGCCCCGAGAGTTCGGCTTCGGCAACGTCGTGATTTTCATTTGTTCGTTTTCTCTTGTTCGCCACCTTCTTTTTTGCCGCAGCCAGAACCTTCTTTTTTCGCTCTAACGCCATCTGTGTCGCCTTGTCTTTCGGGCTGGCCCTCAACGTGGCCTCAAGCTCACCCACCTCGTTCTCCACCGTCGCCAGTTCAGCAGCATTCTTCCTGGCTGCCTCTTCCAACGCCTTCTTCTCAGCAGCTACTGACGCCTGTCGTTCTTCCGGCAGGTGTTTCCGACCGAAATACACGTTATCGTTTTTTGTGGCCACAACTTTTTCCGTCGTGAGCAGCTGCTTGAATACATCTCTGTCTTCCTGAAGGATAAGTTCAATCAGCCGATCAGTACTGGCCGTTGCGTCAAACATGGCGCGATAGTGCGATGTTCCCCTGTTGCTCACTCCTGTATCCGCCAACGCTTTCGAATCTTTGCAGATGTAGCCGCCACGGTCGTAGTCAAAGTAGTCGCGGAAGAAGCGAAGAATGCGAGGTTTGCGGACACTGTCGTCGGCCAGCAAGCGTTCGACTTCACGTTTGACATCGACCCTGGTCCGCATCCGCCCGTCGACGATTGCCTCCCGCAGTCCACCGTCCGGTTTGATGTATCTCAGCGCGTGATTGACCGCGAGCCCCAACTCCCAGTCCTGAAGCATGACACGACCATGCTGGTCCGGCTTGCTGTTCTCGGCCAGTTCCGGTCTGAACAGTGCGTCACGCTCGAGAAAAATCGAGGAAAGGCCCAGAACTGCGCCGTCTTCCTTGCCGAGTTTGTCGATCGACTGCTTGACAATTGCCAGGTAAGCATCCGATTCCTCCCTGGTCGGCGGCCGGAAAGTAAGCGATTCAAAGAGATAGTTCACCGCTGCACTTAATTGATCGTCCGTGACACCCTCGTCCTTCATGAGATCGTAGATCGGTGTCAACGGACGTACGACTTTGGTGCTGTAGACAAGGGCTGTAGGCAGACCGCGGATGTCGCCGACAATCTCATACGAGTTAGGATCGTCGGTGATCTGTTCCGGGTTGGCGATACTGAGAGGGCCGTAGGCCATATAGCGAAGGATGTCCCCTGCGACACTCATGATCTGTGTCGCTTCTGCACTATTGACCGTATAGAAATCAGGGTAGTTCTCCAGTCCATGATCACGCGCCGACGACAGGACGGCTGGTACGCTCTTAACCGACGTGGCGTAGGCGACCGTCCCGCCCTGCCATTTGATGATGCGGTCCGTCCCGAAATAGAGTTTCAGTTCACCGCCATGGTTAGTGGGTACGACATCTCCACGCGTACGAAGACCCGGTTTTTCCGGATTGAATTCCGGTTCCGTATTGATCAGTTCGTTCAGGCGCGTGATGTGCTCCTGGAGTGTCACACGCCAGAGGCGCCCCGGAGACGATGCCGGTACGAGCCTGATGCCATCGGGCAGCGAACCGAAGAGCAGATCATGGTCGACGTAGTTGCCCTTGTTCGGATCAAGCAGAGCACGAAATCCACCCTTGTCCCGCATGACGCGTTCCAGTTCACTGACGATCCAGTCAGAGAACTGCAATCGTTCGACCACGTCCGGCTGATCCGAATCTTCGGGAGGCATTTCCTTCAAGGTGACCTGCGCCCACACTGATTTCCAGGTCCCCGCGTTAAGTTCGTCCACAGGACCCAGTTCATTGAGCGACAGGTCGCCTTCGGGATCAGTCTCGCCGTGACAGTCCACGCAGTGAGTCAGCAGAAACGAACTGGCGAAGCTGTCATAGGTCTTGTTGCTTCTCTGACCAGGTGTGTAATTTTCGGCAACTGCTACAGACAACAGGCCGTACGAAAGCACAATCGCGAGAGCAAATCTGACCATGGTTACACCGAACGTTGTAGCTGTGGTCCTGAGACTTCAGCGAGCCAGGGATAGAGCGTCGATATCACAAATATTCCGAACGTGGCGCGGCAGGCTTGGAACACGAACCTCCCCGGGCCGGCAGGTCTGGCGACTCCGAAGCCTCACGACTTCCGCTGCGCCTTTTACACCACCGATGTGTGGTTTATGCCAGCACTTCCCGCAGCGGGCCGGTACTTGCGTCAAACTTTTTGGCCAGTTGTTCGTTCATGTTGAAGCGATCAACATTCTGACCGGCAGCACGCAGGAGCGTTGCGAACAGGGCGTTGATGGGGCGTTGACCGTCCAGTTGAGTGAAACAACCGGTCTTAAACGCGCCATCAAAGTTACCCAGCAGCATGACCGGCCAGTTGGCACCGCTGGTGTGCTGTTTGTCGGCATTGTTACTGGTGTACACGATCAGTGTGTGGTCCATCATGGTACCACTGCCTTCGGGCACGCTCTCCAACGCATCCATCGTTTTCACCAGCATGCGACTGTTGTACTGGCGAATCTTGATCCAGATTGGATTGTCGGGCTGTTCCATGTGTCCAAGGTTGTGCCCCTGCTCCTCGATACCCAGCCCTTTCCACGCACCGAAAATCTCTCCACGACCCGACCCGATCGTCAGCGTATTAGTAATTCCCGACGTGAGCGCCGAAATACCCAGGTCCAGCAGAACATCGTGCCAGTCAGTTTCGAATTCCGGCCTTGAGTACCGCTCGTCCACCTCGGGAGCGAACTTTCGCAGGTGATCGGAAACTGTGGCGAGACGATCGCGCAAGCCGTTGACATCATGGAATCCCTGAACGTACTGACCGTAGCGCTGACGATCTGCGGTTGGAAGCAATTCGCCCTTTACGGCCGCCAGTTTTTCGATCTGATTCAAGACATTTGACCGCGCTTCGTGCTGCAGGCGAATGTCGCCGGTTGAGATGCCGCCATACAGCATCTGATAAAGGTGATTCGGATTCGAATGCATAAAGATCGGCTGCCCGGCACCACTGGCCGACAACGTCCCAATCGTAGGCTTGGTTGTCATATTCTCAATGGAGTCCATGCCGATGCACAGATGCGGAAGAAGCGTCTGCGGCAGAACCTTGCTCAGTTCATAATCGATCGTCGAAGCACTGGGCGGCACACCGTCACTACCACGATATCCACCGAGCGCGCCGAAAAAAGCGCTGTGCGAGGGACTGGTATGCGTACCGTGCAGGCCATTGATGATGTGCAGTCGTTCCTTATAAGGCTCTAGAGCCCGGATGGGCTCAGGAAGCGTGGCCTTCGCCAGCGAGCCACTGCTGGTCATACCTTTCGGAACGCAGGTCGCCGGATCGAAGCCCTGGTTCTGCATGAAAAAGATAATTCGCTTAGGCGTGCCTGCGTTGCTCTTAGCTGCCTGGACGTTGCCAGGAACAAAAGTTGAGCCGAAGGCAGCGCCCACACCGGCGGCCATTCCCTGAATCATATTTCTGCGATTAATCATTCTTGTCTCTTCAACAGATATATTACTGTCTGGTGGCAGGTCGAATCTCTTGTGCGTTCGGCATTGGTCTCAGCCACACGGCAACGTTAGCGGCTGAAAACTTCACAAACGTACCGTGGCGAACAAGAGGCCGCCAGAGTTGAACAAATACAGTAGTCAGAAGCAAAGTGTTCCGAAAAAACGATGATCGAAACGCCCAGACTATTGTAACTATTCGACGGTTTCAGTGAAAACACATCCATCTGACAGGCGGCCTCTGCGGAAAAAACTGTCTTTATTCGCAACAATCCGCATTTATACCCCGTCGTGGCAAAGAGTTACGACGACGCGTCCGGTTTGAAAATGTGCAGGAACGTCGTCTCATGACAGGACTTGTATTTCTTGAAGAAGATCTCTCCGGAAAATTCTCCGCGGATACGCCGCCAACAGTCAACCCGTGAAATCCGTCAGGACAGGACCCTGCAGGCGTCCAAACGGTTCTCTGAGTTGAGGAATGAACGAATTCCTGTGTGAGTGAGGTGCATTGGCAACGATGACATAGAGAATAACGAATCAATCGTCGCCTGATGCAGCGTGGCAAGTGCCTTGTAAGAAATTTCGGTCTATCCGTACGGAGAAAATAATCGTGGGTTATCGTAGTTTGATTGTGATAGTGGGAATGTTGACAGGCTGGTCCGGCAGTGGACTCAGCGCTGAAGAGCAGACAGCAACGCCGGTGTCCAACATTAAGGCAATGGAAGGATTTAAGGTTGAACTGCTGTATTCGGTTCCCGGAGATGAGCAGGGCTCGTGGGCGAATCTCTGCACAGATGACAAGGGACGACTGCTGGTCAGCGATCAGTTTGGCGGCCTGTATCGAATTGTTCCTCCTGCACCTGATACCGCAGTCCGACCACAGGATGTTGAGAGTGTCCCGGCAGAAATACGGGGCGTCAACGGGATGGTGTGGGCCTTCGGAGCACTGCACGTGGGAGTCAATGACTATGAGCAGAAAATTCCCAGCGGACTGTACCGCGTCACCGACAGCGACTCCGACGACCAACTGGATAAGGTGGAACTGCTGCACAATGTGAAGTCGAAAAGTGACCACGGGGTACACGCAGTCGTGCCGACTCCGGATGGAAAGGCGTTCTATCTGGTAACGGGCAACAACACGACGCCTCCGGAACTCGCTGACAGTTCACCGGTGCGTCAGGTCTGGGGTGAGGATCATTTGTTACCCAGTATGCCCGACGGTCGAGGTCACAACCGAGGCGTGCTGGCACCAGGTGGCATCATCTATCGCGTTACTCCGGATGGGAAGACGTTCGAAGCGGTCGCCTCGGGCTTTCGTAACATCTTCGATGCCGCCGTCAATCGCGAGGGTGAACTGTTCACCTACGATGCCGACATGGAATACGATTTTAACACGCCATGGTACCGCCCCACTCGAATCTGTCACGTTGTCAGCGGAGCAGAGTTTGGCTGGCGGAACGGCGCAGGAAAGCGTCCACCATTCTATGCTGACAACCTGCCGGGTGTGCTTGACATCGGACCAGGATCGCCGACAGGCATGACCTTTGGCTATGGTGCCCGGTTTCCGGCGAAGTACCAGAACGCTCTGTTTTCACTGGACTGGAGCTGGGGAAAACTGTACGCCGTGCACCTGACACCAAACGGGGCGTCGTACACGGCCACGAAAGAGGAGTTTGTCACGGGAGCTCCGCTGCCTATCACCGACGCCATCATCCATCCGGAAGACGGAGCGATGTACTTCACCATCGGTGGACGGCGTGTGCAATCCGGCCTGTACCGTGTGACCTACGTAGGTAACGAATCGACCGCCCCGGCTGATGCCACCCCTGAACGCAGTAAGGATCGAGATCTGAGGCATTCACTGGAAGCTTTTCACGGTCATCAGGACACCAAAGCTGTTGACACCGCGTGGCCGTATCTGGATCACGACGACCGCTTCATTCGATGGGCGGCACGCACGGCTATTGAGCATCAACCAGCGGAAACATGGGCAGAGCGAGCGCTCTCGGATACGAATCCCGCGACGCAGGTTGAGGCACTGCTGGCACTGGCACGCGTCACCGGCGTCTGTCCGCAGCACCGCAGTGACGATAGTCCGGCCGTCGACCCAGACATGGGGACGAAGGTGCTTAATGCACTTGTTTCCATTGATCCCGGCCAGCTATCTCAAAGCGAGCAACTTGCCCTTGTGCGAACAGCGCAGATTACTCTGAACCGGTTTGGTCGACCTGACGACGCAACTGCAGCTCAGCTTACAGAACGGCTGGATCCGCTGTTCCCGTCAGAATCAGCAGAAGCCAACTGGCTGCTGTGTGAAACGCTCGCATGGCTGCAGTCACCGACCGTCGCCGCCAAAACCATTGCACTGATGGCGTCGGTTCCGACTCAGGAAGAACAGCTGCAGTACGCCCGGTCCATTCGTATGCTGACCGCCGGCTGGACGCCGGAACTGCGGACTGTCTATTTTCAGTGGTTCCTGAAGGCGGCCAACTACAAAGGCGGCGCAAGTTTCGACAAGTTCATAGAATTCATTCGAACCGACGCAGTCGCGTCACTGAGTGAATCGGAAAAGGAATCCATGGCAGAATTGCTGGCTAAGAAGCCCGTTAAGAAATCTGCACTGGAAAACCTCGGTGAGATCTTTGCCGGACGAAGCATGACAGAATGGACTCTCGACGAACTCTCGACTGCTGCCCGTTCCGAGTTGCAAAAGCGGAACTTCGCCAATGGGCGAAAAATGTTTACGGCCACCGGTTGCTACGCCTGCCATCGCTTTGCCGATCAGGGGGGCATGACGGGACCGGACCTGACCTCCGCAGGTCGCCGATACTCTGCTCACGATCTGCTGGATCAGGTCATCAATCCCAGCAAGGTCATCAACGATCAGTTTTCCGCCGTCCAGATTCTCACGCAGGATGGCATTATTCACACAGGAGTGGTCGTCAACCTGAATGGAGATAAGGTAACACTGAATACCGACCTGACCGATCCCAACAAGCGAGTCAGCATCAACCGCAAACAGATCGAAGAACTGTTTGTGTCGAAAACCTCACCAATGCCGGCGGGACTGTTCAACCGACTGACAAAGAACGAAATTCTTGATTTGATCGCCTACCTGATCAGTGGTGGCGACGCGAAACATGAGTTCTTTGGAGAGTGACAGTCCGCTTCCCAAAAACCCAGACTTTTCATTAATCACGGGCATTTCCCGGCTGGTGACAACTTCCACGACAACTCGGATTCGTCGTCGTCCGTGTCGATTCGCAGGGTTTGTTGCCACCTGTGTTGCCACTTTTCGGAGTGTTTTTTTTTTGCGTTAAACTCCTCTAAGTAGCCGCCGCCCACGGTGGCATAGGCACTGTCCTGAACGGTTACGCCGTGCCCAGTCCACGCCGCGATGGCGGGTGCGGGCGCCTCTGTGGCGGTCCGCCAGTCGCAGTCGTTCGCACAACTCAGCCTCAGATTCTTGATCAGGATCGGCCACGGCACAAAACCAGCGTTCTAAATGATCTGCTCAAACGCATGAAATGTATTCGTAGCAGTGACACCATCGAAGATCATCGCCTCGCCTTTTGGGGCTACCTCAAACCCATCACCCAAGTACGTTTCCACGTCTCGTAGGGGAACATAGCCACCTTCGTTAACTCCTCTATCGCCGCAATTGCCTCCTTCCTCATTTTCTCTAAATCCTCCATCGGCGTCTTTGAAAGTTTCACGGTACAATTACGCAGAGCTGCCTTAATCTCTGACAATCCAGCATCCGTGATCTGCGTGTCGCCGAGCCAGACCATCGTGACCTCATCAGATGTGTCGCCGCGTTTACCACCACGCTTTCGCGGACTTGTTCGCCCCCGGCTTTCTACCCGCACGCACTGAAAACACCTGCCACGCACCTTGTCCATTTCGAGAATGAGCTTGCGACCGCATTTGCATTTCTCCGCTGCCATGGATTGCTCCCGGACATAGCGTGAGGGTTTGGGGACAGATGCAAATGATGGAGAACCGCTACGGGGAATTCGCGGAAGCGCCTTACTGGGCAAGAGCCGGAACTTCTTGTGTAGTGAGGAACGTGCTGTTCGACATCATTCGGAAACAGCAATGGAAAAGATCAAACGTGAGTTCGACGACAGGTACGCTGATGGCCATAGGACATTGGAAACGTGGCTCGACGTCGCGGGCTTGCATCTTTCCCGAGAGGCAGTCTGCAGTTAGACGCTTTGCATCTTTCAAGGACCAATTCGCATCCATGATACCGGAGCGCAAAACTAAACTCAGGCGGGGAACCGCAAACAACGCTGCGATCAGCATTGGGCAGGCCCCTGTCAGACTCTTCCAGTCCATCATTGATGTATCCGATTGCATCGCAGATTGAACAAAAAAATCACGGTTGAGATTTCGCACCCGATAAGAACGAAGGGGCACAGCAGAAGCAATCAAACGATGGAGGCGTGAGTGCGACACTGTGTCGATTTTTCCTGTCCGTGTCCGTGATGAGTCACCGGGTGATGTTACCAGACCAAAGCTCCTTGAACACGGCATGGCCTTTTTGTCATACTGCTGATTTCGTCGATTCTACGCAATGCGGATTGTGCGATGTTGCAAAGTCGAACAGCCTGTGCTGTCCTGGTTCTGTGCCTTAATCTCTTCACCGATGCCTCATACGGCGACTGGCCGACGCACCGAGGCAATGACCAGCGCACCGGATACCGGGAACAGGCTTTATCTGCATCACACTGGATGCCGGCGTGGATCAATGAGGATCTCGACGCACCCGCACCGGCGTGGCCTGCCCCGGCGCAAGGCAGTTTGTGGCAGGAACTGACGTCAATGGAGCCGCGGGTCACCGACGACCGCGGAGACGTCCCCCTGATTGCAGCCGATACAGCGGGCGACCTGCATGTTTTAATCGGTTCCTCTTCGACAGATCGACTTGTGTCGCTGAGTCCCGACACCGGACGGCTGGAATGGCAATTCATTGCGGATGCACCAATTCGTTACGCACCATCCATTCACGGCGGGACTGCGTTTGTTGGTGCTGACGACGGGTTTGTCCGCGCGATTGATCTGCGTGATGGAAAGTTACTGTGGAAGACCCGGATTGGCCCTGAAATGCCACAGATCGTCGGTAACGGACGACTGATCGGCGCTCACCCGATTCGTACGTCGGTGGTAAAGTCGGGCGATCTTGTCTATGCGAATGCGGGGCTTTTTCCCAGTCAGGGAGTTTATACGGCTGCCTTGAATGCGGCTGACGGTTCTGTCGTATGGCGAAGGCGAACACAGCATTCGCCGCAGGGATATCTGCTCACGGACAACAAACAACGACTGTACATTCCGTGCGGCCGCGCGGCTCCCTATTCCGTCGCAATGGATTCCGGTCGTTTCGTGTCGGATCTCCCATCCGCGGGTGGGTCGTTCTGCATGCTGACAAACGAAGCATTTTTTTCCGGTCCAGGAAATCAGACGGCCGTGCAGTCGTATCCCAATATTCCAGAAGCAAAAATGCTGTCGATTGAGGGCCGCACGATTGCGGCCGGAAATGGCTTCGTGTGGATCGCCAACGGATCTGAACTGCAGTGCCACGATCTGCCAAAGTTGACGACTCGCGTAGCTGGATCGCTGCTCTGGTCGACCGACTGCACACTTCAGGAAGCGATGATCGTGTCAGGTCATGGCGATGCTCGGTCCATTTTTCTGGCCGGTGGTCAACACGTGCAATTCGTTGATGCTGACACCGGGAACATCACGGAAGAGCTGAAGATTCCAAACGCCAGCGGACAGATTCGTTACCTCGCCGTGGCAGCCCCGGTAAATGATAAGACCCCCGATATT
>Ga0315332_10002492_pt1 | contig 10273 bp, 5 predicted proteins | sample M110034915metaG_FD_203455 | JGI IMG/M metagenome (GOLD analysis project Ga0315332, IMG submission 203455) | Ammonia-oxidizing marine archaeal communities from Monterey Bay, California, United States - M1 100m 34915 | ecosystem: Environmental > Aquatic > Marine > Intertidal zone | place: USA... | reverse complement strand
CTCCACCGCGATCATCACGATTTCCACCGCGATCATCACGATCATCACGATCATCACGACGGTCATCACGACGATCATCACGATCTCCACGACGGTCATCACGACCCCCACGACGATCTCCACCGCGATCATCACGATTTCCACCGCGATCATCACGATTTCCACCGCGGTCATCACGATTTCCACCGCGGTCGTCTCTGTCTTCACGGCGATCATCCCGTCGACCACGTTCTCGACCACCACCACGGCGATCTCCACCACGGCCGCGTCCACCACCACTACGTCGGTCGCCACCTCGGTCACGTCCACCGCCGCGTCGGTCACCATCTGAATTGCTACTGTCAGCCGACGATTCTTGACCACCCCAATCATCTTCTTCGCCCAGCTCTTCTAAAGCCGCACGACGACTTAACTTGACACGATCATGGTCATCGACGCCAATACACTTCACTTTCATCGTGTCGCCTTCGCTAACGAGCTTCGACACATCAGAAATAAACTCTGTTGAAAGTTCACTAACATGGCAAAGACCATCTCGCCCTGGCAAGATTTCGACGAACACACCGAAATCTTTAATGCTCGAAACGGTACCATCATAAATTTTTCCAACCTGAACAGTAGCCGTGTAACTTTCAACCAATCGCATGGCTTCATCCGCCCATTCCGCATTGGTAGAAGCAACTGTAACGTTACCTTCATCGTCAACTTCAATAACTGTTCCAGTGGATTCCTGGATATGGCGGATATTTTTACCGCCTGGTCCAATGAGTGCACCAATTTTATCTGGGTTGATCTTTGTACGCATTAAACGCGGAGCGTACTCTGACGTTTCCACACGTGGGCTATCAATAGCTTGAATCATGTTTTTCATAATTTCAATTCGCGCCACACGTGCTTGAGCCAAAGCATCACGAATAATCTGTTCGCTGATACCGTCGATTTTCAAGTCAAGCTGAATACCGGTTATACCATTTTGCGTACCAGCAACTTTAAAGTCCATGTCGCCATAATGATCTTCATCGCCTTGAATGTCGGTTAATAGAATATTCGTATCACCTTCTTGGACCAAACCGATAGAAATACCAGCAACAGGATTTGAAATAGGTACGCCCGCTGCCATCAAACCCAATGTTGTGCCGCAAATCGTTGCTTGGCTTGAAGACCCATTAGATTCCGTAATATCAGAGATCACACGAATCGTATATGGAAAGTTTTCTGGATCCGGTAGTACAGGCTTGATACTTCGTTCAGCCAACATTCCGTGACCAATATCTCGACGACTTGGACCTCGGTTAGGCTTAGCCTCGCCGACGCTGTATCCTGGGAAGTTGTAGTCGAGCATAAATTTCTTCGAGTAATTCTCGGTCAATCCATCAACTCGTTGTTCATCTTTGCCGGTCCCTAAGACAACAGTAATTAAAGCTTGCGTTTCACCGCGTTGAAAAACAGCGGATCCATGAACACGTGGCATTACATCCACATAAGATTCAATGTTACGCAATTCATCGTGTTTTCGTCCATCTGGGCGAGTACCGCCGATAATCAACTCACGCACAACTGCTGATTTCAGTTGCCCGAGAGCTTCTTGCAAAGCCGATGCACAAATCGCATCCTCGGCTTCTGCGTCTGGTATCATTTCTTCAACAATTCGATCCTTCAATGCCGACACAGCTTCTTTGCTAGCAAGCTTCCCAGAAGTTAATTGTGCGGTTTTGAAATCTTCGAAATACTTATCTTTAACAGTATCAAACAACCCATCATCTTCTTTGACAACGAATTCTTGTTTTTCAACTGTACACTGTGCAACAAATTCGTCTTGTAGTTCACAGATTTCCTTAATGCTATTGTGAGCAAAAAGAATTGCCTCCACCATTTCATCTTCTGGCATTTCCCGAGCGAAACCTTCAATCATCAAGATTTCTTCTGCACTTCCAGAGACGATCATATCTAGATCGCTTTCTTCAAGTTGCTCAATGTTTGGAAAAGTGACTAACTCACCGTCAAGACGACCAACACGTACTGAAGCAATCTGACCTTGAAACGGCAATGGTGAAATTAATAACCCAGTAGCAATTCCATTCATGGCCAACACATCCGCATCGTTCAAGGCATCGCTTGCAATGACGGTGGACTGACACATTACTTCTTTGTCGTATCCCTTTGGGAACAACGGACGAATGGGGCGATCTGTCAAACGTGAAGTCAATGTTTCTTTGGTGGAAGGTCGTCCTTCGCGTTTAATAAAGCCACCTGGGAATTTCCCAGCGGCTGCTGTCCGTTCTCGATAATCACACATCAACTGAAAGAAATCTAAGCCGGGTCGTCCCGCGCCTGATGAAACTGCACTTAGTACAACTGTTTCTCCGTATTGTGCGATAATACAAGCATCTGCCTGTTTGGCGATAAAGCCAGTTTCAAACGAGAGAATCTCGTTTCCAATTTTTCGTTCTACTCTTACCTTACTCATTCCTATTTCTTCTTTCTTCTGCCTACACAAAAATATAGTTTTCTATCTGTCTATCTTTCCTACATCTAAACAAGTCATCATTCGCTTGCACAAAGAATGCACAACTGCGGGAACAAACACGACGTTATTTTACAAAAAAGCTGAACTTCAACACTGCAACATAAACTGCTCTGGCAAAAAGTAGATTCTCCAAAGAACCGCGCGGCCAAGCGAGCAACGAATTTATTTTCGAATGCCAAGTTTACCAATAATATCAAGATATCGTTGTGGATCTAACCGTCTAAGGAAGTCCAACAAGCGTCGGCGATTGCTAACCATAGCTAGTAAACCGCGGCGGCAAGCATGATCCTTCTTGTGACCTTGCATGTGCTCGGTCAAATTATTGATGCGTGTGGTGAGAATTGCAATTTGTACTTCCGGTGACCCTGTGTCATCCGAAGAATTTTGAAACTCACTAATTAATTCCTGCTTGCGCTCTTTTGTAATTGTCATCTAATTTTCCCTTGCTATCACTCTACAAAACTCATTAAGCGAGCATAGCGTGCAATGCTTCGTACCAGTTTTACCCGAGAATCTACAACGCCAAACGCTAGCCTACCTCAAAGCAGCCAACTCATGCGTTTTAAATTGCTTTCGAAATAATCCAGTACAAAAAGACTTGATACTTGTATATCAGACCCAATACTAATCAAGGATCTGTAATCCGTTGAGTTTAACAGCAGCTTTGGGATTTGCAAGTGCTGAAAGATACCGCAAATACTGATTATTTCCGCGTTTACGCGGTCCAAATATTGGCAAAAACTACTTTAAAGGTATTTCACTGCTAAGCAAGATGCTCTTTTGTACATCAAGGTCGTGTTGGTAGGAAAAGGGAAATTCCCAGCGATCTTGTAAAACAGCAGCCATTTCCATGAAATCTCCGTCATAACGCCCTGTTGAGATTGGTAAGTCAACGAACTGCGATCCCTTTTCAAAGCTACCACGTGCCTTTTCAAGTGTTAATTCCAATTTTGGAGTTTCCAAAGGACGCAAAATAATCGTCCCTTCACTACCTACCACAACAAATTGTCGCCTCCGAAAACCGTCGACTTCCAACACTGCCGACCGAATGGTTGCGGTAATTTTCGGATAATCAAACACAGCCAGCATGTTATCCGCCAAGTTATCTTGGCTGCTATACGTTTTCCGTACAAAGGGAGTGACCCGATCCGGAGTGCCAAAAGCAACATGTAGTTCATCAATCAGATGACAACCAAGTTCAAACATCGTCCCTCCGGCATACCGCGCCAGCTGCAGCCGTGTGGCGTCATCCACCTTTTTACTCATCACTCCATCGACTTCAAAAACATCACCCAACAGCCCTTCCTTAACCGCCTTAAAAATAAACTTGAACCCAGGATTATATCGATACATATATCCCATTTGCACCACGCAGCTATTCTGTTTCGCGGTAGCCATCAATTTTTGGAACCGAGGGTAACTTGACCCAGCCGGCTTATCCAAGTGAATATGTTTGTTTGCAGCGACACAAGCCTGCCCAGCAACGAGCAAATCTTTGACTTCCGTTTCGATGCATACTAATTCTAAACCCGAAACATTTAACAACTCTTCTTGCGTCATCCGCGGTACATTTTTATAGGCAGCCGTATCTTTAATTTGATTCCATCGTTGATCATCCGGCTCAACCACTCCAATGACATCATACAATTTAGGGTATTTGCGGAGCGTACCAATCTTGCCACTTGCGTGCGCATGCTTTGTCCCAATTTGACCGACTTGCAGTCGAGGTCCGTCTTCTAAGGATTTCGCTATCCCACTTATACCTAAGCCACCTAATACCGTAATTGCATTTAAAAACTCACGACGATGATTCATCATTATTTTCCTCATACCGATTCGACGTTTCTAAAAGCACCTTAACCCTTCACTTTCTCACGATCAGCGAAAAGATACTAATTAGCGTTTTAATATCCAACTGCAATCCCATCCTTACGTGGTTCCGAAGCCCCTCGCAAAACACCATTTTGATGGTCAATAAATATCCCTTGATAACCACCAAAGCCCCCGACACTGCGCCGGACAACATGCCCGCGTTTTACCAATTCCTTGATAATTTTATCGTCGATGCCCGTTTCTACTTCTATAACTCCGCCACCTTTTGCCACTTCACCTCGCGGTGTTGCACTGCCTAGGTGTCGCATACGAGCTAAATCACCGGCTTGTTGCACATTCATTTTGAAATCAAGCATATTCACTAAAATTTGCACATGTCCCTGTGGTTGCATGTCGCCTCCCATGACGCCGTAACAAAACACCGGCTTTCCTTTTTGCGTCACCATTGCTGGAATAATTGTATGAAAAGGACGCTTGTGGGGATCTAACCGATTGGCATGTTCTTCGTCCAATGAGAATAAGGCCCCTCGATTTTGTATGGCAAAGCCTAGTTTGGGTGGAGTCAGTTTCGAACCAAAGCCATAGTAATTACTCTGTATAAATGAACAGCAATTTCGATTTTTATCGACGACTGTAATATAAACCGTGTCACCATGTTGTAATTTAGGATCGCCAGCTGGAACACTGGGATTTGCTTGCCGCATGTCAATAAGCGTCCCCCGCGTCTTTGCATATCGCTTGGATATCAGCTCCTCGACTGGTACTGGCACTACATCCAAATCTGCATAGAATTTCGCACGATCCGCAAACGCTAGTTTCTTAGCTTCCGTGAATAAATGCAGCCAATCGGCGCTGCCCGCTCCCATTGATGACACGTCATAAGGCTCGATCAGATTAAGCATTTGCAGAGCAGCAATTCCCTGACCGTTAGGTGGTAATTCCCAAACATCATAGCCGCGGTAATTAGTGGAAACGGGATCAATCCAATCTACCCGATGGTCATTGAAATCGCGCAGAGTAAATAGCCCACCAACCTCATCGCTAAATCGAACTAATTCTTGAGCAATCGTTCCACGATAATATACGTCTGCACCTTGTTCAGCAATCAGTTGATACGAGTCCGCTAGGGCTGGCAATCGAAATACCTCACCAAATCTGGGTGCCCGTTTGCGATCGACGAGATAGGTTGTTGCGGAACCTGGGTCTTTGCGCAAATCCTCTTCAGCACTTTCCCAATAATGACTGATAACCTGTGTTATAGGAAAACCTTCACGAGCGGTAGTAATTGCTGGCAACAATAGCTGCTTTAATGTGCGGCTACCAAATCGCTGCTGCAATGCCTGCCAGCCACTAACACAACCAGGGACCGACCAAGTGAGCGGACCTTTAATGGGAATCTCTTTTAATTCACGTTCCGCATACAATGATCGTGTCGCCTGATACGGACTGCGACCGCTGGCGTTAAGTCCATACAATTTTTGTGTTGCGTTGTCCCAATAGATACAAAACAAATCACCACCAATTCCATTACTCATCGGTTCAACCACACCCAACATCGCGTTGACCGCGATCGCAGCATCCGCCGCGTTTCCGCCAGATTTCAAGACATCTAAGCCGGTTTGAGCAGCCAGTGGGTGACTTGTTGCCACCATGCCGTTCAACGCCACCGCGACGCTATGACTTTGATTGCTCGGTCGAACCGGCCGGTCATAACCGGCTTGCTGTGTTTCATCAGCAGCTTGTAATTCCAGCGACGGCTCAGTCATGACAAATACGGTAAATAATGCAAAAAGTAATTTTAGAATTCTCATTCAAAATATAATTATCCATCGAGTTATATAAAAGCAGGTAAACACTTAGCTTACCAAAAAACCCGCTAGCCGAGGGGGTCGTAGCTATTTGTATTTTCACATGATTTAGACTATTGAATTTGACAATTCACCCCCTCGTAACGAACAATAGATATAGTAAAACAGACTCTTCTGATTACTTTGCTTCGTAACCTTCCACTCTCCGTTTGCCGCCAAGACTCCACACCGTGAATTCGGACTCTCAACTCGTTCTATCCGCTCAACAGGGTGACCCTGCTGCTTTTGGTGATCTAGTCCGGCGTTACCAGCAACCACTGCTGCGAGCCATGCTACCTGTCACTGCAAATCACGAAGAAGCGCAAGACATCATCCAAGAAGCATTCATCCAAGCTTATCAAAAATTAAGCTCTTTCCGAGGTGATTCGGCGTTCTTCACTTGGATCTATCGAATCGCATTCAACCTTGCCAAAGCCCGCCATCGAAAACAACGCCCACTGAGTATCGACACAACTTCTTTATCGCTACCGAGCGAAGAACCATCTGCAGAAAAGGTCTTTGAAAGTTCCGAATTTCGCAATATATTGCGACTCGCCATTGCTGAACTATCAACCGACCACCAACACGTGATTATTTTACGAGAGCTTGAAGAACTTGATTACGATGAGATCGCGCAGCGACTTGATTTATCTGTCGGTACAGTTCGTAGCCGATTGCATCGCGCACGCGCGCAACTCAGGGCACTGCTGCAACAATGGTTGTAAATCCATCCAAATCGACTTTACAGCTTACCATTCCATGTTGACTCGTGACATAAACAGTTCCCCCCCGACGAGCCACCGCGGCATCATAAATTTTTCGTACATCGTGAGGTAAATTACTGTGCCCCGTGCTAGCCACCGCCACCTTCGGGTTTGACCAATTTGCCATTGGCAACGGTAAGCTATGCTGACTGCCATGATGCGGTAACATCACAATCTCAAACCCACCTTGTTCCCTAGCAACTAAGCGCTGTACCCCCTGCTCTTCAATATCACCAGGCAACAACGCTCGCTGGTTACCAAGCTGAAGCTTTAAAACCAAACTAGATTCATTATCGCTTTTGTGGCGTTCGCCCACCTGTGGCGAGAGTACAGAAACATCGCCCATCAAGCCAATCGACCATTTATCACCAACCGTGATTGCCTGTACATCTATCTGATGCCGGTCAAGTTCCGCGGATAATACTCCCACAGCCATCGTATTATCCGCGTGTCTGAGTTGCCGATGCATTCGCGGAGTTGTCCGAACAACGGAAATACGAAACCGATCGGCAAGATATTTTATGGCGTTAAAATGATCCAAGTCTGCGTGAGACACATAAATACCGCTGAGCCGACTATGCCCACGTTGCCACAACACGTCTGCAATCAAACGACCTATATGGTTAGACCTCGTTAAACTCCCAGCATCGTACAACCACACTTCTCCATTGGGATATTCAAGCAAAACGGAGGTGCCATGCCCCACGGCAATAAAGTGTAATCCAAGGTGTTCTTGTTCAATACCCCGCGAGGTAATCCCGACTCGTTGTGGGCACCAAATAATGCTCAGCAGCACAAAGAGTGCAACCAATGCATACCCAATCTTCTGTAACCGAGGCACGCGCGACCACAATGCTACAACGCCAAGTGCCAAATAAAAAATAATTAACCACCAGCGGGTCGGCCCTGCGGCCCACCAATACCCTATTTCGATTTGAGCAGTCGAGGTTATGATCCAATCTAATAAGCTAATAGACCATTGGCATAACCATCCTAATATTGGTCCAACGAGCGGCACGGGTTCTAGGAATGCAAGTAATAATGTCATCACGAATACAATGATGATGGGCACAGCTAAAATTACATTAAGAACAATCCCAACGACACTAATAACATGGAATCCATATATAACTAATGCAATACACACAAGCCACATGGCCAGTGTGTAGGCAAACGATATAGTGATTGCCTCGGCAAACCGAAACACCCAACGAACAGGCCAAGGCTGTAACCGCAATGTCACGCGTAACAATAAATCATCGCCGGTGGAATGCAGATTTGTAGTTTTCTGTAACAACGAACGACAACCAAATAATGCCGCTGTCGCTAAAAACGACAGCTGAGTTCCAATTTGGAATAACGATGAGGGATTGTGGGCGAGGATAACAATACCTGCAAATGCTAAAGTATTTGCAGGTACAACCACACGATAAGATAAACTACAAATGCAAAATGTAGAAACCAAGATCGATGCACGTACCACTGGTGGCCTTACACCCGTTAAAACGGCATATCCCCAGATCGCCAATACAGTGATGATCAAAACCGTGCCGCGCCATCGTGGAAAAAAACGTAGTGGAAAGGTTAGCACCAATGCCAGCATCCCTACATGTAACCCGGAGATGGCAAATAAATGAATGGTGCCTGTACACATAAACGTCTGCATTCGTTCATCGCTTATTTGCTGGCGATCACCCAATAATATTGCACCAGCGACTTCACGATTACGATCGTCTAAACGGCGTTCTAGGTTGTCTAGCATCCATTGCCGAGTTGAGTCGAACATACCTAGGATTGAAAATATTTCCTTGCCATGTTGTAGTTCTATCGCATTTGGGTCGTCGCAATGGGCTTGAAAACAACGGCGGGTGTCCCAATAAAATTCAGCCGCATCCCACCCTCTAGGATTCATCGCGCTTTGGTAACAATGAAACCGGCCAAACATAGTCACTAAGGTTCCTCGTTTAAAATCCTTGCGAAATTGCTTAGCGTCCTCAGCGCGTGAAATCCTACAGTAAACCATCCCTCTACCCGTTGCCTTAACCCAGACGAATTGGCCATTCACCAACTGGCGAACTCGATTAATGCGAAACCAGAACTGCATCCGCGGTTGGGACATACCCGCTGACAGCACATCCACTTCAGTCGCCGGTACATACTCCGCAGCACTCATCAACGATCCTTCGACCCTTAATGCGATACCGTTGGGCGGCAACTGATGTGAGAATTCCTCGGGAGGCACAATCCACCAATCAAAATGATGTAACAATGCAAAAACAACGCAAATAAAAGTCGTCGTGCACACCTTTTGCAGCCACGGTGAAAATCCAATAATCGTTGACAAACTACAAACAACAACTATGACCCAATAAGTCCCAGCAGACTGGGGAACGTACCGATCTATTACGATGCCAATAATTGCAGACGCTAAAATACCAATCAACGGACAAACTTCACGTTTCAAGAATGTAAAACAGTTCATGAAAACACCTCATGGACCAAATAGCTTTTACACCATTACAATCTCATCGCTGACAAACGCGTGACACACCCGTCGATGCTAGCCGTGAGAAAACCAACACCCCATAACCTTTACCTGTGCTCTATTCCTTCCACGGACAGCAGACGGTTCGCTTTGATTCGCAAACACGCTATATTAAAACAGTACCAACACACCTTTATTAACTACCGAGAAATCAGTCGATGACATTAAAATCAGCTACTTTAAGTCTGGCTTGTTTAGCCGCACTAGTCACTAGCACCGTACTTGCTCAAAAACCCGCTGATGATGATACTTCCAAGATCAAACGGATCACGAATCACTTAAAAAGGAAACCTTCCTTGCCAACTCTTCAATATCCAACTGCCAATCGCGATACAACGACTGATGATTATCACGGCACAACCGTAGCAGATCCTTACCGCTGGCTTGAAGATACCAACGCTGAAAACACAAAACAGTGGGTCATCGCCGAAAACAAAGTCACCTTTGATTACCTTGAACAAATACCAACACGGCAACCACTTGTCCAACGGCTCACAAAACTCTGGAATTACGAACGCTTTGGAAGGCCTGTACACCGTGGAGGTAACTATTTCTTCTCTCACAACGATGGTCTACAAAACCAAAGTATTCTATATGTCACTGCTTCACTAGATGCAGAACAACAAGTCTTAATCGACCCAAATCAATGGTCCGCTGAAGGGACCGAGGCTTTGGCTTCGTGGGTCCCCAGTCCTGATGGAAAACAACTTGCATACGCTGTCGCTAGTGCGGGATCGGACTGGCGGGAGTGGTTTGT
>Ga0315332_10002490_pt1 | contig 10276 bp, 6 predicted proteins | sample M110034915metaG_FD_203455 | JGI IMG/M metagenome (GOLD analysis project Ga0315332, IMG submission 203455) | Ammonia-oxidizing marine archaeal communities from Monterey Bay, California, United States - M1 100m 34915 | ecosystem: Environmental > Aquatic > Marine > Intertidal zone | place: USA... | reverse complement strand
CTTGCTTACCGGCGCGGCCAGACGTTGTCTGACTTGTTGGCATCTGGAAAGCGGCCAGCGGGATCGAGCGTGATCTTCTTGATGGCGCGATCACCAAATTGCAGTTTGGCTTGGAAATCGCGATTGCCAGCAAACCAGACGTCTACTGGCCAGGTCACGATCACAGAGTTGGCGCCGTCTGGCGTACTGTTCTCCATTGGTGTGATTGCCGACTCGCCCGCTTCAAAGTCGACGCGGAGCACTACCGGAGACGGCATTTGGCCGGCTTGGTGCACCGTGACGACGGTGTTGGACCCAGCGCCATTGACGCTCTTAATGGAGCCGTCCACGGAGTCGGTTGTCCATAGCCAGTAGTACCAGAACCAGCCAAGCTCGGCGTTGAGTGCATTGCTCATGAAGAACGCGAAGTCCCACGGCGACGGATGCTTAAAGGCCCACGCCCGCGAATACTCGCGCATCGCGTCTTGCACTGCTTCATCACCATAGATGCCGCCCAGCATGGACAGCATCAGCGGTGCCTTACTGTAGGTCTGAAAGCCGTATTGGCTGCCGGCGTAGTTAGCTGTCCACATCAGAGGTGGTTCGCTCTCGTCGCCAGATCGTTGGCCGTAACTTTGACCGCGTCCATCGAGCCCGGGTTTACGACCGCGACTGTCTGCGCCTGAGAGGATGTTCATGTAGGTGTTGAAGCCTTCATCCATCCAGCCATACATCGTCTCGTTTGTGCCAACCATCATTGGCCACCATTGGTGGGCCACTTCATGATCGGCTGCGCCTTGGTTGGAGTTGATCACCATCGGATACTCCATCCCTGCGCTGGGGCCGTCTTGCATCGTTAATTGCGGGAACGGATAGGGCACCCACAGCTTGGAGTAGAACTCGAGTGCGTGGCGAGTGATCTTGCCGGCGCGCGCGAAGCGACTGGCGCGTTCCGGTAGGTAGAACATGTGGATCGGCACAGGGCCTTTGCCAGGGATCGTTGCGCGGGTCGCCTTCCATACGAATCGTTCGGCTGTGGCCCAGGCGAAGTCGTTGACCATGTCGGCGACGTAGTGCCAGACCAAGCGTTCACCAGCTGCGGTTGACTTGCCGGGGCCGACTTCGCTCTTAGTGACGATGTCGATTTCGTCGTCTGACTCCAGCACATGGGACAGGCGTTCACGTGACGCCTTGGTCAGGACTTCTGCTGGATTCTGGAGCACGCCTGTTGCTGAGACCAACCAGCCCGCCGGAACATCGAAGCGAACGTCGAATTTGCCGAAGTTGTTGTAGAACTCGGCGGGGCCTAGATACGGGTTGGTGTCCCATCCATTGAGGTCGTCGTATTTGGCAAGCCTTGGAAACCACTGCGTTGGCTGGAATAGCGTGTCGTCCCATCGTTGCGTCATCCGGTGACCGCGACCGGCGTTGCCCCCTGGTAGCTTGGTGTGCCAGTCAATCTCGAGCGTCGCTTTTGAGTTTGGCGGGATTGGTTTCGCTAAGCGAATCGTTGCGACCGTCTGCGTCAGTCCTGATGCCGATGCGCCGCCACTGTTGCCGCTACGGTTACTACGGCCGCGACGACGCGCGCGGGGAGTGAGGCTGATGGCCGTGCCATCGATTGCCATTCGGGTGATGACCATTCCGTCGGTCAACTCTGCTGGCACCGAAGATCCACGCTGGATGCGTGCTCGATACATGTTGTGATCCAGTCGCAACACAATCCGGTTCAGTGCATCTCGACTGTTGTTGTGAACGACAATGCTCTCCTGGCCGAAGATGGATTGTGTTTCGCGGTCTAGCCGAGCCTGAATCGTAAAGTCCGTTTGCAGTTGCCAGTAGTTTGGGCCGGGCTTACCTGTGTAGTCGCGCGTGTTGGCCTCAAAGGCGCGGCGAATCGAGCGCGTCATCGGGATGTCGCGGCGGACGGCGCGCGTGTTTGATTGCAGCGCGGTCCGTAACACTGCTGGTGCGCCCGCGATCTCATTCTTGCCGGGTTGCTGGGCCGAGATTGGCACGCATAGTGCGCTCAGCACCAGAGAGGCGATGGCGGCGGTTGGTGACAGTGGAGCGGTTCTAGGCATGTGATTGTAGATTTGTAGGGCGTCTGTGTTGGGACGCAGAGCAGTAATCTAACCCGACAGGTGCTCAGCAATCTGTCGGGAAGTTGCATCATCCGTGACCCGGGGGGCGAACCTGGATGTCATTTCGCTAGCCTCGTTGACCTATGGAACGAATGACTCGCTCGATTCTGTTCGGCATGCTCGCACTCGTCTTGGCCGGTGGTTGTCGCATGGCCGGTAGCGATGCCGTCGTTGATGCAGCCCTCACCCAGCGATGCCTGGAGTTAGAGCGGCGAGCTTTGGAGGACAATGAAGCGATTGCCACACTGCGGTCGCTGATTACAGCGGCGCCAAAGCGGCTAGCCGGTTCTCCGGGCATGCATGCCGCAGAGCAATGGGCCATGCAGAAGATGCGCGAGATCGGATTTGATGAAGTCGTCGCGGAGCCCGTCATGGTCCCTAATTGGCGGCGAGGAGTTGAGGTCGGCAAGACGATCGGTGTCGGAAGCATGCCGCTGCGGGTGACGGCACTCGGAGGCAGTGTTGCGACGCCCGAGGGCGGCATCGAAGCTGAAGTTGTCGAAGTTCGTTCCTTCGAGCAACTGCAAGCGATGGGTGATGCCGCGAAAGGCAAGGTGGTCTTTTTTAATCGACCGATGCCGCGCGCACTGCGCCGTACTGGTCGTGCTTATGGGGCTGCAGTGCCGCAACGAAGTAATGGTGCGATTGAAACGGCAAAGGCAGGCGGTGTCTTTGCGTTGGTACGCTCGGTGACGACGGCCATCGATGGGTATCCGCATACAGGTGCCATGAACTACGCCGAAGGTGTCTCGCAGGTGCCCGCAGCGGCTGTGGCGACTGCGGACGCGGATGCGTTGTCGAAGATGTTGCAGCAGGGGCCGGTCAAGGTGTGGTTGGAACTTGGGTGCAAGACGTTACCCGACGTCGAAGGGTTCAATATCGTTGGTGACTATCGAGGTCGCACGGCGCCGGATGAAATTGTGCTGATTGGCGGGCACCTAGATGCATGGGATCTCGGTACTGGTGCACATGACGATGGTGCCGGTGTCGCGCATTGCCTGGAGGCTGTGCGCTTACTCAAGGCCATGGGATGCCGCCCCAAGCGGACGATTCGGGTGGTGTTGTTCGCCAACGAAGAGAACGGTCTGCGTGGTGCGAGAGCCTATGGTGTTGCCCACGAACATGAGATTCGTAAGCACGTGGCTGCGATCGAGACCGATGGCGGTGGGGCAACGCCGCAAGGATTTTCGTGTTCGTTACGAGGTGCAGAAGCGGCGGCTATCGAGTCGTTGTTTGCTCCGCTCGATCAGATTCACGCAGGACTGTTCTTGGCTGGTGCCGGGGCCGGTGGCGCGGATATCAGTGTGCTGCATGCTCGCGGCGTGCCGTGTTTTGGCTTGTGGGTCGATGGCCATCGTTACTTCGATTACCACCACACTGCTGTTGATGATTTGCCGGCTGTGAACGAGCGCGAGTTGGCGTTGGGGGCAGCCGTGATTGCCTATGCCGCGAGTGTGTTAGCTGATCGGTAGTCGTGGATAGAAGGGACCTATGAGTGTTGACGCGAACCGATGTTGGGAATGCTCACGAGAGGCAGTGGGTGAGGTGTCTAGAGAGGCTGTCTGCACTACGCATTTGGCTGATGCGCACATGATTACGCCACTTTTACGGTAGGTGGCGCGAGCGCTCCTTGAGTGCGTTGGCTGTCTCGGTTCACATCGCGTCTAAACCATGAATCCTCGCAAGATCCTTTCGTTCGTCGGCAAGGTCTGGGAACAGGACATCGTCCCCCAGTTGACCGACTACATTCGCATTCCCAACAAGTCGCCAGCCTTTGATGCGGATTGGGAGAAAGCTGGCCACATGAACCGAGCGGTCGATCTGATCGCCGGGTGGTGCAAGGCGCAGCCAATCGAAGGTCTGCAGGTCGAGGTTGTGCAACTCAAGGGCCGCACGCCGTTGATCTACATGGAAGTGCCAGGCGAGGGCGATGACACCGTGCTTCTTTATGGCCACCTCGACAAACAACCGGAAATGGAAGGTTGGTTCGATGGCCTTGGCCCGTGGGATCCTGTTCGCAAGGGCGACAAGCTCTACGGTCGCGGTGGTGCTGACGATGGTTATGCCGCGTACGCGTCATTGACTGCGATACGCGCATTGAAAGAGGCCGGCGGCACTCATTCGCGTTGCGTCATCATTATTGAGGGCTGCGAGGAAAGCGGAAGCTACGACCTGCCATATTATATTGACGCGTTGAAGAAGCGTATTGGCTCTCCGAGCTTGGTTGTTTGCCTCGACTCTGGTTGCGGCAACTACAACCAGCTGTGGTGCACGACCTCCTTGCGAGGTGTGATCGGAGCTGAGGTGAAGGTCGATGTGTTGACCGAAGGTGTGCACAGTGGCGATGCCAGTGGTGTCGTTCCCAGTAGCGCGCGTGTAATGCGTAACTTGATGGAGCGTATTGAAGACAGCAAGACTGGCGCAATCTTGCCCAAGCAGTTCCACACCAAGATACCGAAGCAGCGTGAGCAGCAAGCGAGGCTTGCTGGCAAGGTCCTCGGGCAAAACATGTGGCAGCGTTTTCCGTGGGCTGGTGACACTAAGCCGATGAGTAAGCAGTTGGCCGACATTGTGCTCAACCGCACTTGGCGCCCCTTTGTGGAAGTGGTTGGTGCCGACGGTCTGCCGCCGGTGGCGACTGCGGGTAACGTGTTGCGCCCGACGACGACGTTTAAGTTGTCGCTGCGTATCCCTCCGACGGCTGATCCGGACAAATGCTCTGAGTACCTGACGAAGCTGCTCAGCAAGAACCCGATCCATGGAGCGCAGGTGACGGTCACTGCCGACGAGCCAGGCGGTGGTTGGAATGCTCCCGAATTGTCACCGTGGCTTGAGAAGGCGTGTGCTAACGCGTCGAACACGTTCTTCAAGAAGCCGTGCGTCTACATGGGGGAGGGCGGTTCGATCCCGTTCATGGGAATGCTGGGTGAGAAGTTCCCCGAGGCGCAATTCATGATCACGGGGGTGCTCGGTCCGCAAAGTAATGCGCATGGCCCGAACGAGTTCTTGCACATTCCTATGGGCAAGAAGCTCACGGCGAGCGTGGCGTTGGTTCTGCAGGACCATCTCAACCGGGATCGCGGTGGTAAGCCTGCGAAGGTGGCGAAAAAGGCCAAGGCCGGTAAGGCCGCGCGGCCCAAGAAGAAGGCTGCCAGCAAGGCCAGGGCGAAGTCTAAGTAGAAACTCGGCTCACGTGAGACTCGCGTGACGTGATTCCTGCTGGTCTCTAGCTACGATGGAGGGACTAAATGGAATCGCACATGCAGGTAACTACGCCCACTACGGAAGTCCCGGTGAGTCTCGCCAACGTTGAGCAGTTGCTCGAGATGCCCCTGCTCGACCTCGTGTTCACCGCAGCTGCGGTGCATAGGGAGCATCACGACCCCTCTCGCGTGCAGTGCTCGCAATTGCTGTCTATTAAGACCGGTGGTTGCCCGGAGGATTGCGGCTATTGCTCACAGAGCGCCCACCATAAGACGCCGGTTGCACGAGAGCCGTTGTTGGATGTCGATACGGTGCTCGCTGAAGCTCGTTCCGCTAAGCAAAATGGCGCGGATCGTTTTTGCATGGGGGCGGCATGGCGTGAGGCCAAGTCCGGTGAGGAATTTGACCGTGTATTAGCGATGGTGCGCGGCGTCAAAGAGCTGGGACTCGAAGCTTGTGCGACGTTAGGCATGGTCAACAAGGAGCAGGCTGAAAAGCTCGAGCAAGCCGGGCTCGATTACTACAATCACAATCTCGACACAGGTCGCAGCCACTACAGCGAAGTCATTACGACGCGCACTTACGATGACCGACTCGACACGCTTAAGAACGTGCGTGAGGCAGGTATGAAAGTTTGCTGTGGGGGTATCCTGGGTCTAGGCGAACAGAAGAAGGGACGCGCCGAGCTACTTTGTGAATTGGCAAACCTGGATCCGCCGCCGGAGTCGGTGCCAATCAACACGCTGGTGCAAGTTGAGGGGACGCCTTTTGCTAAGGCGGAGAACGTGGACTGGACGGACCTGGTTCGAGCTGTTGCAGCAGCCCGAATCTTGATGCCACATAGCGTTGTGCGCTTGTCAGCCGGCCGAACCGAGATGGATGATTCAGCACAAGCCATGTGCTTTCTTGCTGGAGCTAACTCGATGTTCGTCGGTGACGAGCTGTTGACGATGCCAAATCCAAGTCCATCCAGCGATGCTGCCCTACTGCAGAAGCTTGGCCTCAATGCAGTCGCGACGGACAGCAGTTGCAAGTAGTGAGCGGCGACCTCAATTGGCAGTTGCGCGCAGAGCTCGATGAACGAGCGCAGCGAGGCCTGCAGCGTGCGACACTGTTAGACGGTCAGGTCGTAGGCGCCGACTTTGGTAGCAATGATTACCTTGGTCTGTCGCACGACGCGTCGATTGCTGATGCGATGATCGCAGCTGTTCGTAAATACGGCGTTGGCGGCCGATCGGCGCGGTTGTTGAAGGGTGGCTCACCTTTGCATGAGCAGTGTGAGCAGGCGGTTGCTTCTTGGCTCTCAAGTGAGGCTGCTCTGCTATTTCCTTCGGGTTATCAGGCGAATGTTGGCCTGATCGGCGCCTTGGTCGGTCGTGGTGACGCAGTGATCTCGGACCGCGATAACCATGCTTCGTTGGTCGATGCAGCGCGCTTGTCACGCGCGCGCATTTTTGTGCACGACCACCTCGATCTCGTCGATCTTGAGCGTGCGCTCCAGGCTGCATCGTCTGCACGTCGTCGGTTAGTGTTGACGGAGGGTGTCTACAGCATGGCCGGAGATGCTGCGCCACTACTCGCAATCGACGCTTTGTGTCGCCGGTATGATGCGTGGTTAGTCGTTGATGAAGCGCATTCGGTTGGTGTGTTGGGCCCGCGTGGAGCAGGCGCCTGGGCGCGAGATGTAGCCACGCTAAGTGATGCTGATGGCCACCGCGTTTGCGCTCGGGTTGTGACGGGGGGCAAAGCGCTCGGCGTTGCTGGGGCTTTGGTGGTTGGTAGCGCAACGTTGCGTGAGCAGTTGATCCATAAGGCGCGCTCGTTCTTGTTTACGACGGCTCCGCCGCCGGCGTTGGCGGGTGGCTTGTCTGCTGCCGTTGCGCGATGTCAGCGAGCCGATTCGGAGCGCGCTGTTGTTCTTGCCAATGCTGGCCGCCTTGCTGCGGCGCTTGATCTACCGGCACCCGCTGCTGCGATCGTCCCTGTTCCGGTTGGGGATGCGGAATCCGCTGTGCAACTCGCGAATGATCTGCAGGCTGAGGGCTTCTATGCGCCGGCCGTGCGACCACCGACGGTTGCCGAAGGGGATTCTCGTTTGCGCGTGGTTTGCCATGCTGACCATTCGGTTGATGCTGTTGACCGATTGGCATCCCTCATTAAGAGCAAACTACGAACACGTCGTGCCGTTGCCGGTGTGGTGACGAAGCGTGCTCCAGTGACGTGTGTTGTTGGCACGGATACCGGTGTCGGCAAGACGGTGGTTAGTGCGTTGTTGTTGCGGGCGGCGATGAAGCGTGGGGCGGTGCGCTACTGGAAGCCTGTCCAGACTGGTTCGGATGATGATACGCAATGCGTCCGTGAACTCGCTGGAGCTGATGGGTGTCATGTCTTGCCGAACGCGGCGAACTTTGCGTTGCCCGCCTCGCCACATGCTGCAGCGGCGGCCGAAGGTGCGTCAGTTTCGTTGGCGGAATTGCAGGCGAAGTTAGAGCAGTATCGAATCGCAGATCCTGACAGCGAGTTGCTGCTGGAGTTTGCCGGCGGTTTGTTGGTGCCGTTTGCTCTCCAGCCACCTGCTACACAGGCCGATTGGTTGGCGTCGATGGGGGCGAAAATTGTTCTGGTCGCCCGTTCGGGGCTAGGAACACTCAATCATACGTTGCTGACAATCGAAGCGATGCGCGCCCGTCAGTTGCAGCCGGACGCCTTGTTCCTGGTGGGGGATCTGCACCCCAGTAATCGTCAGGCGTTGGGTGAGTTGACTTCGATCGCGAATATCTACGAAGTGCCGCATTGGCCATCGCTGTCGACGGAATCACTAGATGCCTGGATACAGTGCAATCAATTGAAGGAGTCGCTCAGTGTCTGATCTACCTGGACGCGATGCCCGCGTTGTCTGGCATCCATACACCCAGCACGGCATTGAGAAGGCGCCGCTGCCGGTCGTGAGTGCTGATGGTGCTTGGTTAGAGCTGGCCGATGGGACTAAGTTGCTGGATGCGATTTCGTCCTGGTGGGCGACGTTGCACGGTCACTCTCATCCCGCGTTGGTAGCAGCGATCAGTGAGCAAGCAGCGCGTCTTGATCACGTGTTGTTTGCTGGTGCAACGCACGAGCCAGCAGTGCAGCTTGCGGAGCAGTTGCTGGCGATTGTACCCGAGGGACTGTCGCGCGTTTTTTACTCGGACGATGGTTCGACGGCGGTCGAAGCTGCCATGAAAATGGTGCTGCAGTCGTGGGTGCATCGTGAGCAGCCGAAGCGCCGGGTGTTTGTAGCGCTGGAAGGCGCGTATCACGGAGACACGTTTGGCGCGATGGCGGCTGGCGACCCAGACCCGTTCTTCCTTCCATTCGAATCGATGATGTTCGAGGTGCGGAGAGTTCCGACGAATGCTGCGGCGTTGGCACAAGCCTTTGACGAACTCGGTGAGCGCGCGGCTGGCTTTATCTTTGAGCCGATGCTGCAAGGAGCGGCGGGCATGCGAGTCATGTCTGTCGATTTCGTGCAGCAGGCACGAAAGTTGTGCGATGAGCACGGATTGCCGATGATCGCCGATGAAGTGATGACTGGCTTCGGCCGCACGGGGGCGATGTTTGCGTGCGAGCTTGCCGGGATTTCGCCGGATGTCATGTGTTTGGCCAAGGGGTTGACCGGCGGCATGTTGTCGCTGGCCGCGACGTTGGCCACTGAAGAGTTGTTCGAGAGCTTCTTGCACCACGAGCGATCGCGCTTCTTCCCTCACGGGCATACGTTCACAGCAAACCCGATTGCTTGTGCGGTGGCGTTGGCGTCGTTGGAGGTCTCGCTGACCAACGATGTGCCTGCACAGTTAGAGCGCATCGGACGGGGTGTCTTCGAGCAGCTTGCTGATCTTGAGAGCCACGAGCGGGTCTCTGATTTGCGCCATCTTGGTGGGATGGCGGCGTTTGACATCGTTGTCCCTGAAGGTCAGTCAGGGTATCTCTCGGACCTGACACCACACTTGCGCCGCGAAGCCGTCCGTCACGGCGTGTTGTTACGACCGCTCGGGAACGTGCTTTACGCGTTGCCCCCAGCGTGCCTGACCGATGATCAAGTGACCAAAGTCGCGAGTGTCATGCGGCATTTAGTCACAACGCTGAATTAGGTCCTCTGCATCCGGTGGGCCCGGGCTAGTGCCATCCTGAAGCTTTGCCGATGGCAGAGTTCTTCTCTGCCCAAGCGCGCCATGCAACTTCGCACTCAGCGACATCGAGTGCGAGGTTCTCGGCGAATAAATCGTCGACGTCCTTCTGCGTTGCGTCTTGCTTGTTGAGTGCGGCACATAGGTCAAGCCAGTCTTCTGGATGGCGAGCCAGCAGCCAGACACAAAAGCTCCATGACTTGGCTCGAACTGGATCACGAAAGTTGTCCATGCGTTCGCGTGGGACTTGCACGAGTGGCCAGTCTGTCGCGCTGTCGATGGATTTCTCGAGTCGTTGACGCCAGACCGTCGGGTTCGCAGGCCACGCTTCACGCTTGTTGCCGGTCGTATGGGCAAGCTGCATGTAGCGAGTTTTTACCGTGCCGCACATCATCCAGGTTAAGGCGTGTACGAGGCCCTCGGAGAGGCCTTGATTGAGGCGTTGTGCTGCACAACGCATCATGACGTGCGCGATGACGCGGTCGTTGTCATCCGAAGGGTTACAGATAGCCCATTCTGCTGATTTGCCTTGGTCTTGGTAGGAGACCCCCGAGAACAATTTTGCCTCGACCAGGCTGTAGTCCCCGAGGGTGGTCGGTGCCCGCTGCAGCAGTTGGTCGCGATGGCTGGTGTTGCGAATGATCGCTAGGTAGGCACGCGAGTCTGTTGCGAGTGCTTGTGAGGCGAGGGGTTGCTCGCCGAGTAGGTGCTTCACCATCACGAGCGCTCGTTCGGCCCAGATGACGGATTGCTGTGCCTGCTCATTCGAGCCGATGACCCAGTGCT
>Ga0315332_10002487_pt1 | contig 10279 bp, 6 predicted proteins | sample M110034915metaG_FD_203455 | JGI IMG/M metagenome (GOLD analysis project Ga0315332, IMG submission 203455) | Ammonia-oxidizing marine archaeal communities from Monterey Bay, California, United States - M1 100m 34915 | ecosystem: Environmental > Aquatic > Marine > Intertidal zone | place: USA... | reverse complement strand
CTCAGGGGCGTCAATAGCGGTGCCAGCCAGCCAGCACAGATGGTGGTCGTCACAAAGCCTCCAATGAACCCCTCCCACGTCTTGTTGGGACTGACTCGGGGAATGATCTTGTGTCGGCCAAGCATCTTGCCCCAGATGTACTGGCAGATATCGTTGAACTGAGTGGTAAAAAGCAGGAAGAGCACCAGCCCGATACTGCCGGCGTCGGCGTTGAGAGGCTCAAGCGTCAGCAGATAAGCGATGTGGCTGATGCAGAAAATGGTAAGCATCGCGGCCCAGTGAAGCAGCGCTACGGATTTGATGAAGCCGACGGTTTCGCCGATAAGAACCATCCGCATCGGCAGGAAGAGAAAAAGGTAAACGGGGACGAAGACAACGAACATGCCATACCAGCCAATGTGGACCCAGTAATACTGCATGGGGATGGCCAGGTACGCCCAGAAAATCACTCGCCGGTCGGCATGGCGAGTCGGCACGATCGAAAGAAATTCCTTGAGTGCCATAAAGCTGAGAAAACTGAAAAATACGATCGCGGCTCCCCGACTGACGGTGAGGACGGCGAATATCGAGCCGACGATCCACCACCAGGATTGCACCCGCTGCCGCAACTCTGTGTAGTCTTTGTCGGAATTTCTGGCCGCGAGAATCAACCGGCTGGCCGTCGCCAGGACCAGCAGCCCGAAAACGGCCCCCATTGCGGTCAGTGAATTTGAAGGAATTTCAGGCATCCGTACCGGCTTCTTCGTCAACTCCGGTTTCCAGAGCAACGTAAGCGGACCGAGCGCGACGCCCGATCGTCACCACGCAGCCCGCCACGATCACGCCGAGCGTTATCAGAATGGCCCACCCGTGATCCCAGAAGAAATGCTCCACCGCTGTGACCAGGCAGGCAATCGTCATCAGCGCCATGCGATGTTGCTTGGCCATCGGCCCGCAAAAATTGACAGGTGCCCCCACGGCTGCACCAAGCGTTCGTACATAGGCAGTCATTACGGCCCCCAGTCCCGCGGCCCACCCAAGTGACTCAGCCCATGGCACAACAGTTGTGGCGAATCCCGCCGAGACCAGAATGAGCGGATCGGCAACGCGGTCGGGAATGTCGTTAAACAGTTCGCCCGATGGCGTGCTCTTGCTTCCTTCGACGGCGACCATCCCATCAAAAAGATTGCACAGCAGGCGACACTGAATAAAAACGGCCGCCAGGATCGGCAGTCCCCAGGTCACTGGTCCCTGAGCCTGCGGTATTGCCAGCAGGCACGCCGCCGCCCACATGGCAAACAGGACGCTGCACAGTGAGATTTGATTGGGAGTCACGTTTTTATGACTGAGCCACCGCGCAAAGCGCTGAGGCAGTTTCGCGTCGCGAACTTTCAAAGGTCGACGGTTTTCAATTTCGCTCAAGATGATTTCCCTGCCAGGTCATTCTAGAGGTTCTCGCGTCGCTCGCCTTCCCGCCTCAGTTTGGCAGCCGTGTAGACATTGAAGGCAAACGCGACCGAGAGAGCCGGTGCAATGGTTTGAGCAATATGTGGCGTCCCCACCAGGGCATGCACCGTGGCCAGGCAACTGCCGGTGACGGTCACCGTCACCAGCGCCGGCAGCACGGTCCTCGCTTGATTGACGGGTAGTCGGTGATAGAGCCAGGTGACGGCCCGGACCATAAGCAGAGTGATCACAAAGCTACAAATGCCCTGCGTCAGGCCAGAGGTCACCGGCGAAGCGCGACCCGTTTCGTTTGTCATCTGGTGATTGACGTAGCAGGCCCATCCACCCCACAAGACGAGCGCCATCGTCGCTGAAACCAGATTAAATTGTCGGCTGGTCTTCGCTGACATTCTGACCGTCCCGAAGAATTAAGGCCATTCCAACTCAATCGATTATGAGCACTCCAACACAGTCTGAAAGTTGATCTCAATACCACGCCAGTCGTAACCGGTTTCAAAATGTAACACATTATTTTTTCTTTTTGTGTAAACGAATCCAGTCGAGCATTCTATCCCCAGGTACACGCCGACGACGAGCTTGACGACCAGGACTGACCGAAACCAAATCCACCGCTCGCTACTCGAGGTCGATCGGCGAGTTGCTTTCGGCAAATTTGTCTCGCCGGACGCCGAGACGATTCAGCATGGCAAGGTGAAGATCGGACATTGAGGTGTCGCGGCTACTGTTCACCTGTCGTCCGGAATTGATGTCGTGTGCGGCGCCGCCGGCAAGGAGCACTGGCAGATTCTTTGCTGAGTGCTCGTGGCCGTCGGACAGGCTTGAACCGTAGACGATCATGCTGTTGTCGAGCAGCCGACCGTTGGGTTCTTTAATCTCACTGAGACGTTTCAGCAGGTAGGCAACCTGCTCGGTGTGCCATGCCGTCACGCGGTTGTACATGTCGCGTTTCTCGTCGCGCGAAGTCCACGACGTCTTGCCGTCGTCGTCTTCAGTTTTGCCGCTGATGTCTTTCCAATGGGACAGCGCGTGCCATGTTCCTTTAACACCGTCGACGAAATCGAAATAACGATTGCTCTGACCGTGATCCATCATGAACGTGCAGACCCGAGTCGCGTCGGCCCAGAAGGCGAGCACGATCATGTCCATCATTGTCTTCATATACTGACAGTGGTCCTCAGGAATTCCTGGCTCTGGTCGTACAATTGCATTCTTCAATCCCGGTGTCTCTGCCGCACGACTCTGCTGCCGTTGTGCAAAGTCGATCCGGCGTTCGATGCCCCGCACGGACTCCAGGTATTCATCAATCTTCTTCTGGTCATGATTACTGACCCGACGTTTGAGACGACGAGCATCTTCCAGCACAAGGTCAATCACCGAGCGATTACCAAGCCCGGAATCGCCAACTCGAAACATTCGGTCGAAGACAACTCGTGGCTCGATATCGCGAGGTGCGGGGGTTACCGGATCCACCCACGAAACGGTATTTCGAGGCAGACTGGTCGTGAATATCCCCTCGCCCCGCGTTGATAACTCAAGTGATGGCAGAAGTGTCACAGAACGAAAATGCTTCGCCGCAATCTGGTCGACGGATGCTCCACCGGAATCCAGTTTTTCGCCATCGAACGATCCGCCCGTTAGCCAGGTCGCTGTTCCGGCAATATGCCCGTTTCCGCGCGGCGTCCACATATTGCGAAAGATCGTCAGATCATTCTGAAACGGAGCCAGTGCTGACATCCACTGATTCAACTCAACGAGTCGGCCGCGACTGTCAACCTGCTTCGGCTGCCATGCCCCTTCTGCGACTCCGTTTGGTATGTAGAAATATGCTAAACGGGCGGCAGCCTGCTCCTTCTCGGCAGTTCGAGCAACAGGCTGCGACATGACGTCAAGCATGGGGAGAGAGACCGCAGTTCCCAGACCTCGCAGCATCGTGCGACGTGAAATGTGCCAGTTTCCAAACATGGTTTTCCCGTTCCGTTGCTTTAAAACTCAGAGCGAGCAATACACTGATCGCCACATGTTTGAATGTGTTACTGCGTTCCGTCCTGCGAACGCCCAACGCTCTGCTTCATTTGAAAGGCATCGCATTGAACAATCGCATGGATCAGTGCCGAAATTCGTCGGTCGTTGGCCTGGACCTTTTCGACAAGCTCCTGCACGGTTGCTTCATCATAGTATTGCAACTGCCGCCCCAGAGCGTAGGACAACATCTTTCGACAAAGCTGAACCGTCAAATCATCTACCCGCTCTTTCAGCAGAGTTTTGCTTAGACCGGTTAAGCCATTGAACGGCGCCCCACCTGGTAACTGTCCGGTTGTGTCGACAGGCTTACCACGGCTGACTGGCCGATGCCGCCCGAACCATTCGAATTCTTCGAGAGCAAACCCCAACGGATCGATCTGACTGTGACAGGTGTAGCAGTTCGGGTTCTGCCGATGCATTTCCAGCTTTTCCCGCTGAGTGAGCTTGCGATTCTCAGCAACTCGCTCGTCAAACTCACTAACGTTCGGTGGAGGAGGCGGTGGAGGTGTGCCAAGCAACTTTGAAAGGATCCAGTTTCCACGAATCACGGGACTCGTTCTACCAGGAAACGATGTCACTGCCAGAATACTGCCGTGCCCCAGAATTCCGCGACGCGGCGACGTCCGCAGAGAGACCCGTCGCATCTTGGCCCCGCGAACTCCGTTCATTCGGTAGTGCTTCGCCAGCTCTTCGTTCACGAATGTGTAATCGGCATCAATCAGTCGATCGAGCGGCGTGTTGTTCTTCAACACTGAGTTAAACAGCATGGCCGACTCATCCTTCATCGCTGCTATCAGCGTATCAGTCGCCCAGGGGTTGTCGATCTGACCAGGTCGGACTCGCCCGAGATCTGTGAAGCCGAGCCATTGCGATGCAAAGATGCTGCCCAGCGTGTTTGCTTTCGGATCGCGCAGCATCATTTCGACAGTTGTGCTCAGGATGTCCGGATCGCTCAAACCACCAGTTTCGGCCAGGCGAAACAGCTCTCCGTCCGGCATCGACGCCCAGAGAAAGTAAGAAAGTCGGCTGGCCAGTTCCCATTCCGAAACGCGAAACGGCTGACCGATTCTCAAACTGTCCCTTTCGGTTCGGATCAAGAAGCTCGGTGAAACAAGCATAACCTGCAGCACGTCCCGCAGTGCGCCGCGAGACGACGCGCCCTGAGCAACCCGGCGACCGTAGTGTGCAGCGAGTGTGGCAATCTCATCGGTCTCAACCGGTCGACGATAAGCTCGACGAGCAAACCTGGTGAGAACTGACACAACAGCTACTTCATCGCGTAGTTCTGAAACGTCGCCCAGCAATAAATTCCATGCTCCTTGCTGCTGCGCGGTAACTGACTCATCCGGCCATGCTGCCGTCGCAATTGCTTCCGCCGCACCGATGTACCGCTCCAGCGTGATCGGCTGCAGAAACAGGCTGTTTGCGCTGTTTTCGAAACCGCTGGTCGCAGTCAGGTCCGCCGGAAAACGGTCGGCCGGACGAAGGTCAATCCCTGTAAGATCTCGCACCGTGTTGTTGTATTCATCGTGTGTCAGACGACGAGCCCGTTCGTAACCCGGTTGCTTCACCGTCGAATAATCAAAGTTCTCTATCGCGTTTGTCAGCCAGGCGACCAGCGTCCGCCGGTCCGGCTCACTCGGTTGTGCAGCATCCGCTGGAGGCATCGACCGAACTTTCAATTGCTGAATCACGTTGATCCAGTGCGTCCGGTTGATAACCAGGGGTTGCTCCCGGGCCAGCACCGCCAGATCGAGACCGCCTTCAGGAGCATCACCGGCATGACAATCTGAACACGCTGCTATCAGGATTGGAACTATTCTGCCGTTGAAATCAAGCTTACCCGCGGCAGCGACTTCATCGGCAGTCAGCTTAATCGGAAGCGGCAGGATTCGAGCTTCTTCGCTGTCTGATTCATTCCTGTCCGGTTTCGCGTTCGGTTCAAAGTCGCGTGTGTCACCCAGCTCTTTCAGCTCTGCTTCCAATTCGCGAATCGCCTCGTCTTCGCCTTCTTCACGAACCCAGTACAACTCCAGCTTCAAACGAAGAATGTCGATTCGTCGTTCAAACGTCTCGTGAAATGCTTCGACTTCCTGTTCAAGTTCGCCTTCTTCCGACTCCGGTCCGTCTCGGTAAATCTTAAAGAGTCGTTCGACCAACTTGTCCGCACGATCGGTCATCTGCAGCAGAGTCTGGGCCTCGTTTTTGAGAACCCTCGATCCGGTTTCTTTCAGCTCGTCCAGGATTCCCAGCACACCATTTCGATGCTCCAGGATTTCCAACTTCGAATTCACCAATTCCAGACCGAACTCGGCCTCTTCCCCCTCTCCTTCAAGCTCTTCGATCTGCTGCACGTCACTCTTCGCCTCTGCCGCTTCGAGCTGTCTGTCGAGCGTCGACAGAAATTTTACAAATGCCCGGGCCTCGGCCAGCAACTTGACCCGTCGATCAACGACGTCCAGCTTTTGTTTCAGAATCTTCCGTTGTTGCTCGGCGTGTTCCAAACGCTCAGTAATGTCCGCAAGTTCTTCCTCAATTTCCTGAGCACTGACAGAAACCGGAAAAACGCCCAGCAACGCTAAGACAAGAAGCAATCGTTCCATCACTCTGGGTCACTCCTTGGAATAGAAAGTCTGCAGACGGATAGCGACAAGAGTTCCCGCCGCTGCCAGGTCGTACGCTAGGGTCTCTCCTGTTTGTCAGACGCCTCGATGCACAGTAACTCTTTCATCGTTCGATGATAGAGCCGACCGTTGCTGAAGCTCGGCGTGTTGACCGACCACGTCTCGCCAAATCGTCCCAAATCGTTGAACGAGATCAACGCAGTCTCGTCGAAGTCTTTGACCTGCCCATCGAGCACCTGCACTTTTCCGCACATAAACGTGAAGTAGAGGTACTGATTAACGGCGATCGTATTTCCGTTGAAGCACCACCACCATCCGTCGCGTTTCGATCGCTTGTCGTCGGCAACGTCGATCCCTCGACTGTTTGTCGTCATTTTCGGATACAGAGTTCCCTGTGGCGATGTGCCTGCGTCCTCGACGTTCGGGATTGGAAACGGCAGTTCAAGATATTCGACCCGCTCCTTCACTACATCAATTCGAGCGATGCTTCGCCGAGGCCCCAGCCTGACGGCCTTGCCTTTGCGACGTCCTTCGAAACTGAAACATTGAAAGTAGACGTACGGATAAATACTGAGATTCGCGTGCCACGCCGGGAACACCTTCACAGCGGGAGTTTCCTGACTCAGGTCAATCCCTTCGCGTCGCGTAAACGTTTTTGATTCCGCATCGTAATCCGTAACGCTGACATCTTTTATCCATGAGATTCGCTTCGCCTCGCTACCGTCCTTCGTGTTCAGCACGACGAGGTCCGTCCGCGTTTCGTCCAGCCAGTATGCAAATTGCTTATCCCACGTCTGAGTAACCTGAGCCATTCCTCCAGGTTGCGAATCCCAACTCCAGACGGCCTTTCCTGCAGCGGGCCCGTCGACTCGGCTCAGCGTGAGACCAGACGGAGCTTCCGGCGTACCGTGATGAGCCCCTCGACCGGCCAGCACTCCGTAGCCACCACCGGGCAACTTTCTCAGAACTGGAGTGTTGTAATGAGTCAGCCCTTCCGGCGCAGTCCAAAGTGATCGGCCCGTCTTCGCATCGAATCCGCGCAGGTAATTCCAGGCATCTTCTCGCCGATTCGAATCGTCAGGGTCCAGCGGTTCGACATTGATCAACGTGTTGCCGACTTTGATCGGCTCGTACTGCTTGTTGAATGGCCGTCCTAAAGTCGGTGTCCACTTCCGAGTCCACACTTCCTCGCCATCAACTGTCCAGCAACCCATCCGCCCGCTGGCATTCCAGAACCAGACGAACTTTCCGTCAGTAATCGGAGTCGGGCTGCTGCTACTGCTGAATCCGTAAGCGTAAATACTGAGTGCTTTCGGATCGCCCGGCAGACCATGCTGCCATAAAATCTTTCCATCGGTCGCACTGACACAGTAAATGACAATGTCCGTACCCTTCTTGAGCTTCGCATCGGCAGCGAGCGGCTTCATCGTCGTCAGAAAAAGTCGATCTCCCCAAACCGCTATTCCACTTTGCCCGGTCTCGGACAACGGAACTCGCCAGCGAATGTTCTGCCCTTTCTCGACGCTCCAGGAAGTAGGGACAGGATCGTCAGTCTTCACCGTCCAGTCATAATTTGGCCCGGCCGCCTGCGGCCAATCCTCTGCCGATGCCCGGTCAGAATAAAACAGCCGCATAGCCAGCACAGAAAACAAAAAAACAGCTTTAAAATTGCTCATCGATGATGTACTCGTCATGTTCTTCGAATGATATTTCTGTTCGGTACCAGACCAGTCGAGACTACTCCGACAATCTGAAGCAAAAGAGGTTTGACACCGTTCGTACGAAAACGCATCCGTCTGAAATCGCTGGAGAGGCGTAGACGTCTTCTTCGAATGAACTCTCCGCGAGTTGCTTCCACCTGGCCTCTGCTGAGACGACAGTTAAGTGTCCGCGTTCGCCGATGATGTAGAGCTTGCCATCGCCGACTGCTGGTGAGCTGTAATATTTTCCGGTGGCGGACAGGCGACCTCGCTGCAGCATTTCGCCGGTTTCAGCATTGATTGATGTGGCGATTCCTCCGTCGGCGACAAGGAACAACAAGCCCTTGTAGTAGAGGGGCGACGAATTACGTGGGATCGATTTCGACTCTTTCCAGTCAACATGGCTGGTTGTGATATCTCCCGTTCCACCGGAACGAATCGCCATTGCGACAGTTTCGGACAAGCTGAATATCTCGCGAATGCTGTTGTACTCTTCTTCGTCGAGCGAGCCATCGACGTCCCGGTCAAACTGCGTAAAAAAACTCTTAATCGGGCTCTTCGGCAACTCATCCGGTTCAAGCGTTCCGTTGGAATTTGCGTCCGCCCCCTTAAGCACCTCAGCAAACACAGGCTGTTCCGTTTCGCTCCCGCCCGTACATGCCACATACAGCCGATTGTCATCGCCGACGACCGGCGTCGTATTGACGACTCGACTGATACCGCGAACCGTCCAGACGACGTCGCCGGATTCAAAAGCGTAGGCAACAACGTGTGCGGACCCGGCGACGACAATCTGCCGCTTTCCGTTAACTGTCCAGATGCACGGCGTCGAGTAATTGCGACGGGAGTTTGACCGTTCCGCTTTCCAGACTTCGTCGCCGGTAGTTTTGTCGTAGATGGCGAGAAACGATCCGGTGTCATGATCCTGCACCATCACAATTCGATCGTCGACCAGCAGCGGTGACGACGCAGCTCCAAAACTGTTATTGAACGGCCCCATCGGTCGATGCCACAGTTGCTTCCCATCGACGTCGTAACAGAACAACCCGTTCGAACCGAACATACTGATAACGACTTCGCCATCGGTCGCGACGCTCGGGGTGGCGTGACTGCCGATCCGATGCACGGATTCCAGCTTCTCGTACGGAGCCTCTGCCGACCACTCGATTTTTCCGTCAAGTCGACTGACTGCAAACGTCCGAAGCTTCTTCTTGTCGAGGCCTGTCAGGAAAATTCGATCGCCATGCACGATGGGCGTTGAATGCCCTTTCGGAATCGGTGACTTCCAGACCAGATGCGGGCTGTCTGGACCAATATCGACGGGCAACGATGCGGTGCCGTTTGCTACGCCACCGCCAGCCGGTCCACGAAATTGATTCCAATCGGCAGGCAACGTCGTCACTGCCCCACCGATGATCGCTAATGCAAGCAGTTCCTTCATTTTCGCTTCTTTCTGATCTCGTCCCATATTATGCCAGGATCGAAGCACACCCACCCTGCGGGTTAATCCCTGTCAGGCTTTTCGATTGGTCTGATGGTGAAGTTTCGGTACCAGACTTCGGACCCGTGATCGGTCAGCATGAATCGGCCGAAGCGATTTCTGCTGAAAGCTTCTGCGTCAGAAAATTTGCTGTCGGCAACCCGGCTGTCCCATTCTTCGTCGCCGACATTTGCGGACGCGATTCGTTCGCCGTTCAGCCAGTGCTCGATGTGGTTTCCGTGGACGATGATCCGACTGAAGTTGAACTCGCCTGAAGGGTTGAGGGCCTTCTTCTCGTTCGGTTCGTACAACGCGTAGATCGAGCCAGTACTGCCCTTGTCAGACGACTGGCCGTTCCGAAACTTTGGATCATGGAGAATCTGGTACTCAAGACCGAGCGTCTTTTTCCCGTACTTGCGGACTCGGTACTTGAGTCCGCTGTTGCCTCGATCGGCAATTTTCCACTCAAACGACAAATCGAAGTCGCCGTACCGCTGCCGCGTGACAATGTGGCCGGACCGTTTCTTTCCCCGGTCCAGATGAATGGCTCCGTCAAGAACTTCCCAACCCTTCGTGATCGGCTTGCCGTCAGACATCATCCAGTTGTCGAGGGTTTTGCCATCGAATATTGCCGGCAACTCTTTGGGATTCTTCTTCACACGGTTCCGCACAAATGACTCTTCCAGCCATGCATTGACCGGCGCAGTGCTTGTGGATACGTGATAGTGCTCATCGTGTGTCGGCAACTCGGATCGATGCCGCCGTACGATATCCTGATGATCCACCGAAGCCGCCAGGTTCACAAATCCGTGTGGGTCTTCCTGGTGATCGTAGAGTTCTTCCGAGCCATCCTCGTACCGCATGAATCGATAACGTTCGGAACGGATTGAATGATTCGCGCGGCCGTAGGTCGTGATTGTTGAAAACCTCCAGTCCGCCGTCGGAGCGTCGAGCAATGGCACGAGACTGTCACCTTCGTTGTCTTCCCGTGATGGTAAATCGCAAAG
>Ga0315332_10002484_pt1 | contig 10291 bp, 6 predicted proteins | sample M110034915metaG_FD_203455 | JGI IMG/M metagenome (GOLD analysis project Ga0315332, IMG submission 203455) | Ammonia-oxidizing marine archaeal communities from Monterey Bay, California, United States - M1 100m 34915 | ecosystem: Environmental > Aquatic > Marine > Intertidal zone | place: USA... | reverse complement strand
CGGTCACGCCGCGGCGCCAAGGATGACGACGGCGAAGACACCCCACGTCGGGGACGCGAAAAAAAGAAGGACAACACGCCAATGATCCTCGGTGGCGTTGGCCTTGTCGCAATCATCGCGGTGGCCTTCTTCCTAATGAGCGGCGACGACAAGAAGTCCAACACCGAGACGGCCAACTCCAACGAGCAGGTCGACGCACCAAAGACAAACAACGCAGAGACCAAGGCCGACGAGCCCAAGCCTGAGGAAGGCACAGCGCCTGCCGCAGCCGACAAGCCTGTGGAAGCCGCAAAACCTGACGAGACCGCGAAGTCGGCTCCCACGCCCGCCGCGAAGCCGCTGACCAAGCCAGCCACAAAGCCGGTCGACAACAGCGATCCAAACGTCAAGAAGGAGAGCTGGCAGAAGCAGAAGAACCCACCGCAAAACATGGGAGAGGTTCAGACGGCCATTGAGATGTACGGCGAGCCTCAGTGGCCCGAAAGCATCGACGCAGCCAAGAAGGCCGAGATCATGGACATGGTCAGCGATCTCGATGTCGATGGCGGCATTCGCAGCATTCGCGCCAAAGCCAAGCTAGTAAAAGCTGGCTACAGCGGCCTATTCGGCATCATCGACACCCTCAGCAAACTCGACTACCGCCAGCCCGGCGATGCCGCATTCGGCTTTGAACTCAACAAGGCACTCGAAGACATCACTGGTGGCCTCAACGCTCGCTATGCAGCGGTGCAAGCCGACGAAGAGATGGACCCCGCCAAGGCACTCTGGAATACCAAGACCGTCGGAGCCTGGATGAAGCTGGCCGCGACGTGGCCGGACGAGGCAACCTTCGCCGCGAAAAAGCGCGCCCGCGCTAAGGCCAAGAAGAACTAGGCCACTAGCTGCGCCAGCAAGCCTGGCCGCTAACCACCCCAGCAACTGCTACCCGGAGCCGTAATGGCCCCGGGCAGACCCAATAACCGGCGCCTCATAGGCGCCGGTTGTCGTTAGCCCCCACGTGTTTGCACCGAGCACGAACGCGAGGCGGCGCTATGCTGTTTGCCCTCTGATGACCGACTTTGCCAAAGACCTTACCCCTCGCGAGATCACCAGCCGCCTCGATGACTACATCGTCGGCCAACCCAAAGCCAAGCGCGCTGTCGCTGTCGCACTGCGCAACCGCTGGCGTCGCCGCCAACTCGGCCCCGAAGTCGCGGCGGATGTCTACCCGAAGAACATCCTGCTGATCGGCCCAACCGGCGTCGGCAAGACCGAGATTGCCCGCCGCCTAGCCACGCTGGCGCGCGCGCCGTTCGTGAAGGTGGAAGCGACCAAATATAGCGAGACCGGCTACCACGGCCGCGATGTCGAATCGATGGTGCGCGACATGGTGGATTCCTCGATCGCGTTAGTGCGCGCCGAGAAGATTAAGGAAGTCGACAAGCTCGCTGGGGAAGCCGCCGAAGAACGCATCTTCGCAGCGTTACTCGAAGAACTCGGTCTCGAAGAGTTCCAAGATGGCAGCGTTGGCATGCCCGGCATCATGGAAGGTGGTTTCTGGCGGCCATTGGCGAAGCCCGATGAAGATGATGACGAGGACTTTGACCACGACTCGCCAAAGGACCTCGCAGAACGTGAACAAGCCCGCATCGCCCTACGCAACGACCTACGCGAGCGCCGCATTGAAGCCCGTTCGGTAGAAGTCGAAATCGCCGACTCCGCGACGCCAACGCTGAGCGTCATGGGCCCGCAAGGCAACGAGACCATGGGCATCGACGCAGCAGCACTACAAGAAATGTGGGGTCGCTCGCCAGGCAACAAGACCAAGGTCCGCAAACTGACCATCAAGGAGGCACGCGCAATCATCCACGATGAAGAAGCCGACAAGCTGCTCGACCAAGACGCGATCGTGCAAGAAGCGCTCGACCGCGCCCAAAACGATGGCATCGTGTTCGTCGACGAGATCGACAAGATCGTCAGTTCCGGTGGCAGTGATGGCCCCGACGTATCACGCGAAGGAGTGCAGCGAGACCTTCTGTCAGTGGTCGAAGGCTGCGCAGTCTACACGCGCTACGGCCATGTCCGCACCGACCACATGCTCTTCCTCGCTGCAGGTGCATTCCACTTCCACAAGCCATCCGAACTCATTCCAGAGCTTCAAGGCCGCTTCCCAGTGCGCGTCGCGCTGCAATCGCTGACCGAAGACGACTTCGTACGCATCCTGTCGGAGCCGAAGAATGCGCTAACCCGCCAATACGTCGCCCTGTTCGAAACCGAAAACGTCGGCCTAACGTTCACGGACGACGGCCTGCGAAGGCTGGCAAACCTGGCCTTCCGCGCCAACCAGACAACCCAGGACATCGGCGCCCGTCGCCTGATGACCATCCTCGAGAAGTGCCTAGAAGATCTGTCGTTTGACGCCAGCGAACGCGGCGGCGAGCAAATCGTTATCGACGAGGCACTCGTCAACAAGCAACTAGGCGAGACCGGAGATGACGAGGACCTGATCCGCTACGACATGTAGAGATAGTCATAAGCGACCTTATTCATGTCGCTTACATCATCAGAAAGGCCCGGACTCACAGCCACGTCCCCAACCACCCCGGATTTCTAATAGAACCTCGGGAATCATGGGAACCAACGGCGCTTCGAATCGAAACAACTTGGATCTTCTTCCATAGCCGCTCACGAAGATGACCGAAATCACCAACGAACTCGTAGCCAAAGCCCGATCAGGCGATGCGGATGCCAACCGCGCGATCGTGGAAGGACTACACCGACCGGTGATCGCGACGATCTTCCGCTTCCTCGGGCAGAGCTATCGCCGAGAGGTAGAAGACATCGCCCAAGAAGTGTTCTTAAAAGTGTTCCGCTCGATCAACAAGTTTGATCCTAGCCGAGCCAAGTTCACCACGTGGGTCTACACGTTCGTGCGCAACCACTGCTTCGACGTGCTCAAGAAGCGCCGGCTCAAGACAACGAGCATGCACGCCGTCGGAACCGATACGACGGACCTCGATTTCCCAGACCAACGTGAACTGCAGCCAACGGAAGACCTCGAAAACACCGAACTCGGCCGCCGCATAGGCGAGGCGCTCGCCACCCTCGGCGAAGACCAACGCATGGTCTTTATCCTGCGTGAATATGAGAGCCTCGACTACCGCGAGATTGCATCGATTACCGGGGTCAACGAAGGCACCGTAAAGTCCCGCCTATACCGAGCCAAAGATTCGCTGCGTAAACAGCTCGCCCCGTATTTGGAGGCAGGCGCATGAGCACGCACGACAATGAGCGGGACGACTCGCAAGCTAACGAGCACTTCGATGAAGTCGATGCCGTGCGCCGCTTCCCCAGCGAGGAATCATGGCTCGACCTACCGATGCCTGATTTGCAGCGGTCTGATTCGCCAGATGCCGAATCGAGCAGCGAATCGTTCACCGACCGCGTGATGAGTGCGCGACAAGAAGACCTCGAACTCGACGCCCAAATCGACGAACTCGACAAGGCGTTGCCGACCGAAGTGCTGCGACAATTCGGCACAGGAGAGCCAAGCGAATCGTTCGTTGACGCGACCGTCCACAAGATCACAGAAGAACGCCGCCAACGTTGGCAGAAAATGCTCTCGCGCCACGTCGCGCCAGAGCCATCTACTAAGTTTGTCTCGCGCACACTCGCAGCCCTGCAAGAAGCCAGCGGTGGCGCAAACCAAAAAGCCATCACGAGCAAGCGATCGCCATCTCCATACGACGAAGCCAAACGCACCCACAACAGAACCGTCTTCGGCCTGGTAGCCGCAGCGGCAGCCGCGCTGCTATGGGTCACCTTGACCGACGACACGCGCCAACCACTCGCTCTTCGGCTGGCGGGCCAAACCTCTCCCGCTGCGGCCTACGCGAACTCCACGAGTCCGATGCCTGCGATCTTGGCCCGCATTGCCAGCGACGAAGAACCGTTCGCGATATTCAATGAACCCGCCGATGGCCTGTGGCTAGTGAGCGACACCAACCGCGAGGAACTGCGATGACCACATCATTAATAATGATGCGGAAGCTGCTCACAGTGCTGCCTTGTCTATGCACCTATGCAGCGATCAGCTTGGTCGCAACGAACGATAACATTCGTAGCCAAGCAACTAACACCGCAACCAATCAAACTGCAGCTAGCCGCACGGCAATCGCCAAGCGCAAGGACCAGCCTCCGATGGCCAAGGTCGAGTCGCTGGTAGCCGATTTGGACACGCTTTTTGTCAAAGGTGACATCAAGGCCTACCTGCGCAAGTTCACGCCAGACCATGACGGCGCACTAGCCATGCTAGGACGCCACCTCCAACTGCTCTTGGAACTATCTGGCAAGAACCGCTCGCGCAAGTCGACGATCGTTGCCGGCCCGCTTGCATTCGAAAATCGAACCGTGGTGCGCGTCCGCCACGTCACGACTTGGCCAGGAAAGCCCGATCCAAAGACTAGGATCCTGGGCAAGCCACACCAGCATATCGAGGACACCTACTTGGCTGTGCGTCGCAGCTCTGACGGCAGCGTCGTGCCAACGTTCGAAATCGATATGCCGCCGCAAGCGCACTGCATCACCGATGCAAAGTTCCGTTGCTCACCGTGCAACTACGAAATCGGCGGTGTCGCCGGCTTCCTGTGCGTACCGTCACGTCGAGAACGTGGCTTCGCACTTGAGTCGGCCAGCTTCTACCTCATCGGCACCGACATTGTCTGTGATGTTCACGTCCAAGTCCCCAACAAGCCAATCACAGCCAAGGCTGTCACCCTGAAGCTCGCGGGAGCATTCGCGAAGCTCGAACCAAGCGCAGAAGTCGGCATCCCATCTGCTTGGGTCCCCCCCAGCCACAAGCTCAAGCCTCCGGCAGGCATGGACTCTGCACGGCTTATCGTCGAACTCCCACTCGATCACGAAGACGCTGGCGGCGACGTCACGATCTTCCATGTCGTTGCGCTTGGCGGCGTGCAGCACGTATTGCTCGTGCGAACCAGCAAGGCATCGTTAAACCGTCACAAGCATGCCCTCGATCAACTCTTTAAGAGCTACATGCTGCTAGAAGTCGACTGCAAAGACACCCAACTAGCAGCGCGACCGCTGCGCCTTCACACAGGCGGCATGATCAAGGGATCGACGTACTACAATGAACGGTTCAACGTGAACATCGAAGGTCCTGACGGTTGGCAGACCCAACATCGGGTCGGCGGATCGATGTTTCGGGTCCGATGGTCAGGCCCAAACGCGAGTCACATGTGGCTCGTCGGTCACCAAGTCCCCACCGGCATGACCGCATGGACTAAGGGAACTGCCGACCGCTGGCTCAACGACCAACAAGAGCAGCATGGCCTTGTCCCCGACAAGGAACACGCTGCCACAGCCGAAGCCAACTGGCTTACAAGCTCAGATGGCTCGTCCAGCCGCACCATGGTCTTGCTACACAAACAAGCCAGTCGACCAGATCAACCACGCCGTCGCGTCGTGCACGTGCAATTACACAGCGATCTATTGCTCGTAGTTGATGGCTTTGGCAGCACCGATGTGCATGAACAGGCGGTGCGGACGGCCATTCGCACATTGAAGCGTCGGTAGGCAGCACCGATCGGTGTCTCCGCCAGAGCTGGCCGCAATGACCTGCCGCCAGACAAGCGCTTAGGCGGTAACCGCGATGCGATTGGCGTAGCCCTCCCATCCGCCTAGACTACGCTGGTGAACATTCCCACCGGCATGCAGCTCGCGTTCCAAGGTAAAGCTGACTTTATTCGTGAGGTTACGCAACAGCTCAAAGGAGCAGGCATCGAGACACGAACCGGCCCGATGCCCGGTGGTTGAGGCCCCCACGCATGGCTCGCGGTCGCGAGTGAACGACGCTCAGAGGCCCTTGCCGTGCACCAGACCCACCTTGACAGTATGGTCAGACGCCAAGGCCTGCCGGTTCGCGACATCGTCTGCGACCTCACCGCTGAAGAGACTCAGTGCCCTGCCTGCTTAACGAAGTTCGCGACTGCCGGTGTCACTCGGTGCCCAGACTGCGGACTTAATTTCGACTAATCCTTGCCCACTCCGACCATGCAACGACTCGCCTCCGTCGTCGCCTCCCTGACGCTCGCAAGCCTCGCTTGCGGCCAGTCGATGGCATGGGACATCCCTCATCGTGGTGCTCACGTATTCACGCGTACCACGAAGCAATTTGAAATCACGCCGCCACCATCGCGACTCGTTTCGAAGGTCGCCATTCACAACGGCAAGAGTCACGCGCCGCACTCGTGGAAGTACTTCAACTGCGTGGCCGCAAAGACTCCCAAGAGCTTTGAGAAACCAACCTTCGATGACTCCGGCTGGTTTACCGGACAAGCGGGATTTGGACCTGACCTCAAGGCGAACAAAAACCACCGCACGAAGTGGGCCAACGCCGTGCTGTGTGCACGCACCACATGTGACCTAGGTCGAACCAAGCCAAAGGCGATGTGGTTCGAACTTGACCACGATGACGGCGTGCGCATCTGGCTCAATGGCGAACTAGTAGTCGCTGACGATGGCTACGGCGTTAACCGCTCATACTTTGTGACCGGCAGAGCGCTCGATGCTTGGCAGCGCGGCATGAACACCATCGCCGTCAAGTGCTCGCAAATCGGTGGCGCACAGTATCTCGACGTCAACCTCAGATACTTCAGTAGGCTCGCGCGCAACCATCGCAAAGTCGCCGATCTTCAAAAGGCCATTCGCGAAGAGCGCACGGCCGCAAACCGCGTCAAGAATGCGTTGTTCGGCCCATTCCGGCCACCGGCGCTGCTGCTACAAGGCGAACTCGATAAGGACCGCCAAACGATATGGAAATCACCAGCGGACCTGCGCGAGATCGCATGGTGGGTTGCGATGGATATGCGATGCGGCCCAATGGGCGGCAGCATCAAGATGGACGCGACGCGCCTTCGCGAACTCGGCGACTTAAAGATTCGCGGCCGCGCATCGCCGATCGGCACCGACGGCTGGCAAACCATCACCGCCACGGTCAAAACGACCAAAGAGCCTGACGCCGGTAAAGACAACAAGTCCTACCTAAACAGCTCAGTCATGCCCTTCGTCCACCACGGCTTTGATGGCAAGCTCCAGATCCGCCGCCAGATCGAGATCCGCCCCACCGGCGCAAGAGTCATGCGCATCGAATCGGATCTACATGGAACCATCACCAACGGCAAAGATTTCAAGACGGCAGCAGGCACCTTAGACCAGAAGGAGGACTGGCTACTGACCGCCACACACCACAACCAAGACACAGAGTTCCGACTAGCCGTGAAGCGCGCCATTACCTTAGCTAATAAGAAGCTGAAGGAGCAACTCGCGAAACCCAACGGCGCACCCTTACTAAAGGCCGAGAACCCGAAAGCAAATCGCTCGTATCACTCGGGACGCCTAGCAATCGGCCTACTCGCCCTGATCAAGGGCGGCGTACCGAAGGACGACCCCGTGCTGGTCTCGTGCCTCAAAGAACTCCGGAAGCGCACACTCGTAGACACCTACACGCTGGGCAACGCGCTAATGGCACTTGAAGCCTACTATCAGCCAGCGGGAGAAATGAGCCTGCTGCATTCGGGATCCATTGACCGACCTGCCAAACGCACGGTGCCAGAAAGCGATCGCGCACTAATGGAAAAGTGGGTCGGGCGACTGCTGAGCAACATCGACACGCGCGTCGACCCCGAATACCTCGTGCGCTTCAACTACGTCGGAGGCGGCCGATATGACAACTCGCTGCAGCAATACGGTTTGCTCGGGCTCTATGCAGCGCACCTATGTGGCATAGAAATCAAAGCATCAGTCTGGGAATCAGCAGCCAACCATCTACTCGACGACCAGCAAGAAGGCGGTCAGCGGCTAGCGCTCGACCTGATGGACTACCGCACCCACACGCGCCTGCAGTTCAACCCGGAGGGCACCTACACAACTGCGCGGGTCTCTGGCAATGCCAACGGCTGGAGCTATATGTCACCAGGTCACGGTGGCGGCGAAGCGAACGTCTGGGGCAGCATGACCTGCGCCGGAATCACCGGTTTGGCTATATGTCAGGCGGCAATACTCGACAACAAGAAGATGAAGCGGAAGAAGTTGCAGACCAGTGCCAATCGGGCACGCAACGACGGCTTCGCTTGGCTCGCCAAGAACATGACGGTGCGCTACCACCCAGGCGCACTGATTCGCCAACACCGCTGGCACTACTACTACCTCTACGGACTTGAGCGCGCAGCGCTGCTGTCCGGCATCGCGCTAATCCAAGACCGCGACTGGTATTTCGAAGGAGCCCTTATGCTGGTGCTCTCACAGTTGCAAAACGGCGACTGGCCAGCCGAGGTCACTGGCGATGAACAAATCGAACGCAACGCGATGGCACTCCTATTCCTAGGCCGGAGCACGACCCCTGTACTAACTGGCAAGTAATGACCAAGCATCTCCTCTGGCTGCCAATCGCGTTTCTTAGCCTGCTAAGCACCGGATGCGCAATCCCAAACCAAACCGACAAGTGGACCGCTCTATTCGATGGGCAATCACTGACCGGCTGGCAATCGACCGAGTTCGGTGGCGAGGGTGAAATCGAGATCATTGACGGCGCCATGCATTTCGACATGGGTAGCCCGTTGACCGGCGTCACCTTGACAGCCCCACCTCCGAAAGGCAGCTACGAAGTCGAAGTCATCGCAGCGCGCATCGAAGGGACAGATTTCTTCTGCGGCCTGACATTCCCCGTCGGTGACGACCACCTCACTCTCGTGCTCGGCGGCTGGGGCGGCAGTGTCAGCGGACTATCTAGCCTCGATCACAATGATGCCTCGCGCAATCTGACTCGCACGCTGAAGGGATTTAAATCCGGCCGCGACTACACCGTCCTGGTGCGCGTAACCAAGGACAACGTAACCGTGCTGCTCGATGGCGAACCATTCACCGAGACGCAACTCGCCGGCAAGGAACTATCGCTACGCGCCGAGGTAGAACTAAGCCGCCCCCTCGGCATCGCGAGCTTCCAGACTCGCGCGGCCATTACATCGGTGCGCTGGCGACCGATTGCCACTCAATAGCAACGCCTTAAGTCCACGCGATCAGAGCGAGTCAACCTCACTTCACAGTGAAAGAACTCGGGGCGACCTGAACATCCTCACCAAGCAAGCCAGGCGGCACCTGCCAACGCGCCTCGATCTGCTTCCCGGACTTCAGCGGCTCCTTCGGCACGCACACAACCAAGCCGTCAATGACCGCTCCACCATCAGCACCAGGCTCGTAGTAATGTACGAGCACGCTTTCGAGAGGACGGTTGCGTTCAAATAAGCGACAGTCGATTCCGGCCATGACCTGCTTGTCGATCTTGCGCGCAAAGTGCACCGACAACGGCATGCCGACAACAGCATCGACAGCAATGCCCGCCTTGATGACCGCAGCCTTTGCACGTGGGTCGAGGTCAGCCACCTTGATTTGGCCTAACACATTCGCCTGTTCATGACGTGGCCAGACAAGCGGCTCGCCACGTTCCGTCGCCTGCATCGGATAAGCGATTCCAACCAAGAACCCACCCTTGTCAGAAGGCACTGAGACCAAATCGCGCCCGGGCGCCAATAGCGAGTTGCGGAACTCAGGGCTCTGAAGCCACTCCTGCACAGCATCATCCGCCTTCTCAGTGCGCGACCAGAGAACCGTCTTACCGACAGCAGCCGGCAGAGTAGGAAACACTACAGGCTCATATTTCTTGCCCTTGGCCGCCTTGATACGCTTCTTCAATTCCTTTTCAGCTGCTGCCAACGCCTTCTCGTAGCGACGCACGGACATGAAGTCGGGCGAAGCATCGAGATACCAACCCAGTGGTCCAACACGCGCCTCGGCACGCACTTGATTGATCGCATCAACGAGACCACGCGAACGCTCGACAGCCTTACGGTTCTTATCCTTCTTGTTCGGTAAAGGATCACGCGTCATCGCAGTTCGCAACTGAGCACCACGCGCCCAGAATGAGCGCCACTCGCTGTCAATCTTCGGCAGTCCGTAGCCAGTCCGACGCAGGAACTCTTTCTCGATGTCTGGCGGTGTACGGATGAGGTCGGTCTTCGATGCGTCGAGTTGCACAATGTATTGCGGCTGCCAATGCGCGAAGTAGTGGCAGATCGCCCACGCTTTGACACGCTGCTCGTTAGTAAACCGAGCGGCCTTGATCAACACGATCTCACTCGTACGCGTATCACTCTTCGACCACGCGGACTCCGTCGCGATCTTCATCCACGTCTCTAGGTCCGGCGCTAAACGGCGCTTCACATGGCTAGCGGACGTA
>Ga0315332_10002483_pt1 | contig 10291 bp, 9 predicted proteins | sample M110034915metaG_FD_203455 | JGI IMG/M metagenome (GOLD analysis project Ga0315332, IMG submission 203455) | Ammonia-oxidizing marine archaeal communities from Monterey Bay, California, United States - M1 100m 34915 | ecosystem: Environmental > Aquatic > Marine > Intertidal zone | place: USA... | reverse complement strand
ACTAAAGTAAATGACTAACAGCGTATTACCATTCTCTATTGTATTCAGAGTCAACCATTATGTTTTTCCCATCTTCTTTTTGAAGGGCATAATTAAATCCCGAATACACCGAGTAAGAACCGACTCTACCAAAAACATCCATAGCAATAAAACCACATTGAAGACCTGTCAGGTCATCGTGCTTAGAAATAATTCTTTCTACAGCCAATCGACAGGCATCTTGAGGTGATTTTCCCTGCCTCATTAATTCAACTACTGTATGGCTACCAGCTATTCTAATGATAGCTTCTCCCATACCAGTGGCACAGGCTCCTCCAATTTCGTTATCGATAAATAGACCAGCTCCAATTATTGGTGAGTCTCCAACTCTCCCATGCATTTTATATGCCCACCCACTCGTGGTGCATGATCCACTCAAATTACCGAATTCATCCATAGCAAGCATTCCAATTGTATCGTGGTTCTCGTGGTTAATCTTAGGCTTTTTAAACAAATCCTTATTCTCTTTCTTCCATTCTTTCCAATCCTTTTTTACTTCCTTTATGGGGGTTTTATATTTCTCAAACCCTTCTTGTATCGCAAATTCTCTAGCCCCCTGCCCAACAAGCATGACGTGTGGTGTTTTATCCATGACTGCCCTTGCTACAGAAATAGGATGCTTAATCCCTTCTATACAAGCCACTGATCCACATCGTGAATTTTCATCCATAATACAGGCATCAAGTGTCACATGCCCTTCTCTATCTGGCCTACCACCAATACCTACACTCCGATTTGTAAGGTCTGCCTCAGTAATTTTAACTCCGGCCTCAACAGCATCAATCGATTTTCCTCCATCTGATAATATTCGCCATGCTTCATCATTGGCTTTTATTCCATGACTCCATGTGGATATAACTATATTGTTTCTCTTAATAAGATCATTGTCCGATCGTTCTAGACTATTGCCACCAGCATATATATTTTTAGCTTTGAGCATAGCCAAAACTGCCGATGTTAGTCCAAACTTAAAAAACGTTCTTCTTTTCATATTTTATTGTTTTAAAACTTTACTTGCGTGTGTTTCGCAAATGAGAACCGTAATTTCTACTGAAATAATGCCTTGTGCCGTCGCCATACATATACAAGTAATTTACTTCACTAGGATTCAATGCAGCCTCAAGTACTCGAGAATTAACCAAGCAAATCGGACCAGGAGGAAGCCCCTTGATTTTATAGGTATTATACGCACAATCAATATCCCTATGTTCATAAAGCAACCTGGTCACTCCTTTCAGTTCATCTCCCCAACAATAAACAAAAGTGGGGTCTGATTGAAGTAGCATGTTTATTTCCATTCGATTTAGATATAATTTTGCTATATCACTCCATTCCTCTTCAAGCCTGGATTGCTCCAGATATACCATACTCGCAAGAGTGTATAATTCAGATGGAGAATTTAGATTGATCTTATTTAGCTTGTTTATTCTTTCAACTGTCCAGAATTTTTTGAACTCCTTTGCCATTCTTTCAACAAATTGTTTTTCATCGGTATCATAAAACATTTTATAACTATCAGGGATAAACATTGATGGAAATTGTTCTTTGGTGAAACCATATCTGCGGTAAGTTTCTGGATTATTTAAATATAGTGCTAAAACTGCGCTGTCTATAATAATACTTTCAGATACCTTTTTTGACAATTGATTTAGCTGATACATTCCCTTACAATTATTAAATGTTATTGTAACTTCCACTTCTGCATTTCCATTTCCCCTGGAATTTATCTTGAAACCATTAAGAAGATCTTTTACTTTTGTATTTGGTGCAATTATATATTTGCCTAAAGCAATTTTATTTTTATCCAACCCTTTATAAATACCTATTTCAATAAAGGCTTCCTCATCATCAATAATTTTCTCTTTTTTTAGCTGGGATGCCAATTCTTTCAAGCTTATCTTTTCTTTGATAAAAAAGGGTTTTTCTGTTTTGTTTATTGTTACTACTTGGCTTGCAAAATATAGATTGATCTTTGGTATTAATAGAACTAAACTCACTATTATCACAATCAATATACCTACAATTATTTTAACTCTTCTATTTGTCATTACTATTAAAATTCAATTTTAAAAACATTCATCTTCATATCAGAAACAGCTGAATCAACCATTTTATAACCCGAGTTTTTGAAAAGAGTATTACTAGCCATATTGTCCATTTCAACAAATGCAGTCAAATAATGTATTCCCAACACCCTATCCGCGTATTCATGTATAAGTTTCAGTGCTGCACTAGCAAAACCTTTTTGCCTATTTACTTTTTCTATTATCGCAATTCCTACCTCTGCTTTTTCCTGATCAAAATCAATATTGTATAAATCAACCATTCCCACAGGGATATTTGAAAGCTGTTTACAAATTAAAAAACGAACTTGACCTGAATCGAAGACACTTCGTTGCTCTTTAATAATTGATTCAATTAAATCAATTGTTAAAGGTTCATCTCTCGCCGTGTAGCTTAATATTTCGTCATCCCTTTCCCAATCGTAAATTAACGCGGCATCTCTGAATTCAACCAATCTTAATAAAACAAGATTACAACTAAGCATGCAAAAGATTCAAGCGTTTTTCAATATCCTCTGTCCCATACTTCAAAATGCCAAGCTCACTTTTTGTTACATTAAAATGGGAATACCCGTTCAATAAATTTTGATCACTTAAAAAAAGTAAAAGCTCTGATAGTTTCAAGATACTATCCGGTACATTTAACACCTCTTTAATAGGGGCTAAGCATGATTTTTTTAATGAATATGCTGTATCAAATTGAGCGTAAACAGTACGGATATCATAATTAACAAATCTATACTTTAAATTTAACTTAACACACTTAATACCCTTATTTTCAATAATTTGAATAACATTTTTTACAGGCAACTCGTCTTTTCCATTACTTTTAAGACTGAAAAACAAACCACCTTGAGAAATACCCACATGAGGAGGAATCTTATCTACATGGAAAATCCATAACCAAACACTATCATTATCATTATCATTAAAATTCGGTATGAATTTCAAATGATCAAACGTGAAATCATATTTCAATTTGTCCATTAAAAATTTGTTTTGCAGGGCCAATTAAAAACACATTTGTAAAATCACCATCAGCAGATTTATCAAAAGAAACCTTTAAGTCTCCCCCTCTTGTTTTTACTTCGACTACATTACCTTCAAAATCCTTTTGATTAGCATGAATTAATGCACAAGCAGTAGCTCCTGTACCACAGGATAATGTTTCTCCCTCTACTCCTCTTTCATAGGTTCTCATTTCTATAGCATTCAAACCCTGCTTAATCATTAAGTTCACATTTACACCATTTTTTCTATATGCTTCAGAAAATCGTATTTCCCGACCGATTTCCAAAATAGATTCCATATCCACTTTATTATTTACATAGCTTGCAAAATGTGGAGATCCCGTGTTTAAAAAATAGGAGTCCTTCATTTTCTTCGATTGTTGTGATGAATCTATGCGCTCGATTTTACCTATGCTACTCATCTCTATTTTAACTTCATCCTGACATACAAACGCTTTATGAGCACCGTCTATAGCTTCAAAAACACAAGGGTTCTCAGTAATCATATTCGATGTAAGTGCAAAATGTACCGCACATCTAGCTCCATTACCACAAAAGCTTTGAGAACCATCCGGATTGTAAAAATCCATCTTAAAATGATGCCGACTTGATTCTTTTATGAGTATTAAACCATCTGATCCTACACCAAATTTTCGGCTACAAATGTGCTGAATCTTACTGATATCCAAGTCTAACATTTTACCCTGAAACGAATTGATAACCACAAAATCATTACCAGTTCCTTGATACTTATAGAAAGAAATAACCATAGTTCACAAATGTATTGATTATTGAATTCATTTTTACCAAATTGGGCTTAACAATCTTTAACATGCCTCATGTACCAAAATATTAATCTTAGGTGTTAAACTTGTGTAATTAATAATTTATATCATGAAGAACTCAATCTTGCTCAAAACACTTTTTATTGGAATCATTGGCGGAACTTTGCCGCTAGCCATATTTATTGCCAATCAAGAAACAACTATCGAAAAAACAAAAGAGAATAATTATAATTCAAATTATTTAATCGATGGTAATCATAGAATACCAACTTACAATGCAAACTTTACCGGTACGAATTCGATTGATTTTAGAGAAGCTTCAAAAAATTCAATAAACTCAGTAGTGCACGTTACAACAAAAGTTGTTCATACCTCTTTTCAAAGAGATATATTTCAAGAATTCTTCTACGGACCAGGAGCAGGTGGTCGAGAGTTTAAACAATTTGGTTCAGGTGCAGGTTCAGGGGTATTTATTTCTTCTAAAGGTTACATCGTTACAAACAATCATGTCATTGACAATGCCAGTGAAATTCAGGTAATTCTTAACGATAATTCAAAATATGATGCCAAAGTAATTGGAACCGACCCATCAACAGATCTAGCAGTTATAAAAATTGAAGGAGAAAATTTCCCTTCAATACCCATAGGCAATAGTGATGATTTAGAAATTGGTGAGTGGGTTCTTGCCGTAGGTAATCCATTTAACTTGACTTCAACTGTCACCGCCGGAATTGTTTCTGCAAAGGCCAGAAATATTAATCTTTTAAATGGAAATGCTGATAAAAATATTTTCCCTATTGAGTCCTTTATACAAACAGACGCTGCTGTAAATCCAGGTAACAGCGGTGGCGCTCTTGTCAATTCAAGAGGAGAACTTGTAGGCATCAATACCGCCATTGCTTCACAAACGGGAAGTTACTCAGGATATTCTTTTGCCATCCCTGTTAATCTTGTACAAAAAGTAATGAGGGATATCATTGACTATGGTGTAGTACAAAGAGGTTACTTAGGAGTTCAAATTGCAGACATTACTCAAGAAATTCAAACGGAAAGAAATCTTTCAAATCTAAAAGGCGTTTATGTTGCTGGTGTTGTTGAGGATGGTAGCGCAGAAAAAGCAGGGATTAAAGAGGGAGATGTGATTCTTCGCATTGGCACTAAGGATGTAAATTCCTCGGCTGCACTACAAGAAGAAATTGGAAAAATGAGACCTGGCGACAAGGTGGCTGTTACCATTAGAAATGGCAAAGGAACCGAAGAGACCAAAGAGATTGTTTTAAGAAACAAAGAAGGACAGACCAATTTAATCGCAAAAGAGGAAATTAAAAAGAATTATGCCTTAGGGGCCACATTTGAAACACTTACAGAGAAAGAAAAAAAATCATTAAACATTGATTATGGAGTAAAGATTAAAAACATAAATGCAGGAAAATTAAAATCTCTTGGTCTAAATGAAGGAGTAATTATTACAAAAATAAATAATGAGCCAGTAAAAACCATTGAACAACTGACGTCAAAACTCAATGATTCAAATAGAGGAATACTACTTGAAATTATGAGTTCAAGTGGCAGAAAAGATTATGTTGGATTTGGATTGTAAAAATGAATTATAAAGGCACGATTTTTGAGCGTAGAAAAAGTGTTGTTTTATTGATAAAAAACACCTTTAAAATTTTTCTATTCCCTTTTTTTGATGTTACTTTGCCCTTCCATTTGGAACGCGAATTACTCATTTTAATCAACGATAAAACCATATGAGACAGTTAAAAATAACTAAATCTATAACCAATCGTGAAAGTCAATCCTTAGACAAATATTTGCAAGATATAGGTAGGGAAGATTTAATCACCGCTGAACAAGAAGTAGAATTAGCCAGAAAGATCAAAGCAGGAGATCAACTAGCACTAGAAAAACTAACCAGAGCAAATTTAAGATTTGTCGTATCTGTAGCTAAACAATATCAAAATCAAGGACTCACTTTACCTGACTTAATTAACGAGGGTAACCTTGGACTAATTAAAGCAGCCCAAAAATTTGATGAGACCAGAGGGTTTAAATTTATTTCTTATGCCGTGTGGTGGATTCGACAATCTATTCTTCAAGCATTAGCTGAGCAGGCAAGGATTGTTCGACTTCCATTAAATCAGGTTGGTTCTTTAAATAAAATTAATAAAGCATTTTCAAAATTAGAGCAAGAATATGAAAGACCTCCATCTGCAGAGGAGCTTGCAGAGGCTCTAGAGGTTCCTGAAGATAAAATCAAAGAAAGTTTGAATGTCTCAGGAAGACACGTCTCTATGGATGCACCTTTAACCACGAATGAAGATGGTGGTACATTGATGGATGTAATGGCAAATAATGATGCCCCAAAAACAGATCAGACCTTAATGGCTGAATCACTTCAAAAAGAAATTGAAAGATCACTGAGCACACTTACTGATAAAGAGAGAGAAATCATTCGCTTATTTTTTGGAATAGGAATGAATCATGGATTAACACTTGAAGAAATAGGTTCTAAATTCAATCTTACACGTGAGCGTGTACGACAGATCAAAGAGAAAGCCATTAGACGACTTCGTCACACTTCTAGAAACAAACTTTTAAAATCCTATCTCGGATAAATTAATATCATAATATAAGCTGCCTTATTGGCGGCTTTTTTTTATTAGCAATCAACAAAAAAATCAAAATGGAAATGGAATTAGGCTATGAAAAAGGCTTACAACTTCAATTAGAAAAAGAAAGAGCTGCAGTAAGATTACAAAGCAAAGTTGGAGAACTTCTTTATGAAAAAGGTATAGAGTTGGTGCTCTTTAGAAATCATCTTATAGACACTACGATATCCGAAATAATCAACCTTCATGAATACTCTAAAAAAGTGGTGAACGAACCCATTGATGTATTTACGACTTCTGAATTAGCGAGCTGTTTATTAGAACTTGAATTGGTTCCGGCCAAAATGGATATTGGAAAATTAGCTAATGAATGGGTTCAAGAAAAGTCCAGTTTTAATTCGCAAAAAGATTTTCTACTCAAAAAACTTTCAGGCTTAAAGGCGGAACACGGCAATGTTGAACCAAGAGACGTAGTTTTATATGGTTTTGGTAGAATTGGTCGACTTGCAGCGAGAGAACTCATCAAACAAGCTGGAAAAGGTCAGCAGCTTAGGCTTAGAGCTATTGTCACTAGAGGGAACTCTGATGCAGACATCGTTAAAAGAGCTTCATTACTCAGAAACGACTCTGTTCATGGTGCATTTAAAGGATCTGTAATTGCCGATCCAGAAAACAACTCTATTGTAATTAATGGACAACAAGTACATATGATCGGAGCTTCTAACCCTGAAGATATTGATTACACCGCACACGGTATTAACAATGCACTTATTATTGACAATACCGGAGCTTTCACGAATAGAGAGGCTCTATCTAGACATCTCCAATCAAAAGGAGTCTCAAAGGTCTTATTAACCGCTCCAGGAAAAGAAATACCCAATATCGTCTATGGAATTAATCAACATGAGTTTGATATAGAAAATGAAAATATTTTTTCTGCTGCATCATGTACTACAAATGCAATTTCTCCGGTACTTAAAGTAGTAAACGATAAATATGGAATAATCAAAGGACATATTGAAACGGTACATGCCTATACAAATGATCAAAATCTATTGGACAACATGCATAAGAAACCAAGAAGAGGACGTTCAGCAGCCATTAATATGGTCATTACATCTACGGGAGCTGGTAAGGCTGTAACAAAGGTGATTCCTGACCTTAAAGATAAGCTTACCGCAAATGCTGTTAGGGTTCCAACTCCTAACGGATCTTTGGCGATTTTGAATTTAGAGCTCAATAAATCCGTGAGCGTTGATGATATCAACGATACTGTTCAGCATGAAGCACTTGACGGAGATTTAGTGAATCAAATCTATTTTTCTATTGATTCAGAGTTGGTTTCAAATGACATTATAGGAAATACTTGCTGTGCAGTATATGATTCTAAAGCTACGCTTGCATCAAATGATGGTAAAAGCGTGGTTCTATATACATGGTATGATAATGAGTATGGTTATACCAAACAAGTTATTAGGCTTGCCAAGTATATCACCAAAGTCAGACGTGCCATATACTATTAGTCAGTACCTGGCACCTCAGTTGAAAGGTATAAGTTTATCAATGAAATAATGAGAGCTATGATCGCAATGAATAATGCGGTGGAGCTCCGTTTGCTGTGTCTTTCGCCCATAACTCTTTAATATACGCAAATTTTGCTTAGGAAGTTTCGATGTAAACAAAAAAACCTTTGCGAAAAATGAGTAAAAATGATTATTTATAACTTATGTTAAGCATGGGTATACTCTGAGCGAGAAAATATATTTTCTTTTTTTTTTACAAAAAGACATCTAGGTTTTTAAATTGATTTAACTTTGTATCGCACAATTAAATCGAGAACATATGTCAGCTGATATATTTGCAAAAATTCAAGAGAATCGAGGCCCTTTAGGTATACACGCCAAAAAGTCTCACGGTTATTTTACATTTCCAAAACTGGAGGGAGAGATTAGTCCTCATATGGAATTTAGAGGTCGTAAAATGCTAAACTGGTCATTGAATAATTATCTAGGACTTGCGAATGATCCAGAGGTAAGAAAGTTTGATGCTGAAGCAGCTCAAGAATATGGATTTTCACATCCTATGGGTGCGAGAATGATGAGCGGAAATACAGATTTTCATGAGAAACTCGAGGCTGAACTTTCAGAATTTGTTGAAAAAGAAGATACGATTCTATGTAATTTTGGTTATCAAGCCGTTCTTTCTTGTATTGATGCATTAGTCGATAGAAAGGATGTTATTGTTTATGATGCGGAATCTCACGCTTGTATTCTTGATGGTGTAAGACTGCATATGGGAAAGCGTTATGTATTTAAGCATAATGATCTTGAAGATTGCGAGAAACAACTGATTCGTGCAGAAAAATTAGCTGAAGAGACTGGCGGAGCCATTTTGTTAATTACGGAAGGTGTTTTCGGAATGAGAGGAGATCAAGGGAAACTAAAAGAAATAGTTGCATTAAAGGAGAAATATAATTTTAGATTATTCGTAGATGATGCACACGGAATAGGAACACTTGGAAACAAAGGTGGTGGTACTGGACAAGAGCAACATTGTCAAGACGGAATTGATATCTATTTTGGAACTTTCGCTAAGTCTTTTGCCCTTATCGGTGGATTTATTTCAAGTGACGCACAGGTAATCGAATTTCTTCGTTATAACATGCGATCTCAAATTTTCGCAAAATCATTACCAATGACCTTGGTTAAAGGTGCCCTAAAAAGACTTGAAATAATGAGAAGGGATACTTCTCACAAGGATAAATTATGGGAAATTACTAATGCATTAAAAACGGGCTTAGTAGAAAATGGATTTGAAATTGGTCCTTCTGACTCCTGTGTAACGCCTGTTTATTTAAATGGTTCTATACCTGAGGCTACCAATTTGATTTACGATTTAAGAGAAAACTTTAATATATTTTGTTCAATGGTGGTATATCCAGTTGTTCCTAAAGGAATGATTATTTTAAGATTGATACCAACTGCATCTCATAGCTTAGAGGATGTCAAATATACCATTGAGTGTTTTTCAAAAATAGTAGGAAAACTTAAGGCAGGAGACTATATGTCTGATGAAATTGCACCCATTGAAAAAGAGTAATTTTTAGACATTTTTATCATTTTCTCCACTCGTTCTCTATCGAATTTAAGACGCTCAGCTTCAAAATTTGAGCTGCTTCTGTCAAATATTTTTTTACAACCCGAAAAATGAATCCATTCAGGCTGTACATTCTTTATAAAAAAATCAATATTATTATCATTTAGACCTCCACCAGGTAAAATTTCAATTTTTCCCTGAGCATACTCAAACATAGATTTTAGTGTAGACATTCCCTTGATCACATGAGTTTCACATCCCGAGCTAAGTATTCTATTAACACCCGACTCTACCAGTACATCAATGGAAGCTTTCCAATCCGGAGTGTCATCAAATGCTTTATGAAATGTAAGGTCAATGTTTGGAAACTCCTTTCGAATAGATAATATAAATTCATTATTAACTCTGTGGTCTGGAAGTAATGCTCCTATAACAACTCCATCAACGCCCATCTCATTAAAGTAAGTAACCTCATTGCGTATAAGCTCTAGCTCTGATTCAGAATACACAAATCCACCAATACGTGGACGAATCAACACATGAGTTTTTAATCCGAGATTCAACGAGGTTTCAACAAGTGATGAAGAAGGGGTTACACCGCCAGATTCTAAATTCTGACATACCTCTACCCTATCAATGTTGAATTCTTTAGCAAGCTTAATCGCTTCTAAAGTAGAAACACA
>Ga0315332_10002478_pt1 | contig 10296 bp, 4 predicted proteins | sample M110034915metaG_FD_203455 | JGI IMG/M metagenome (GOLD analysis project Ga0315332, IMG submission 203455) | Ammonia-oxidizing marine archaeal communities from Monterey Bay, California, United States - M1 100m 34915 | ecosystem: Environmental > Aquatic > Marine > Intertidal zone | place: USA... | reverse complement strand
GCGTTGAAACTCTGGGCACGGTGTTTCTCGGGATTTCGCTGACCTGTGCACGCTGCCACACTCACAAGTACGACCCGATTCCTCAGACGGAGTACTACCGACTGCTGGCATTCTTTAACAGCACGGCCGAGCCATCGATGGACGGCAATAAGTATGAGTACGGACCCGTTGCCAAAACGCCTGAAGATCAGGCGGCATGGGATGAGTGGACTGGCCTGTTGAATAAGAGAGGCAGTTTGATTCGTCAGTCATATAACCAGCTTGAGAAAAACAGTTCACTGGAAGGCAAGGCGCTTTCCAGATGGCTCGAAAGTTCAGATGCGGAACGACTGACGATGCTTGCTGATCCTGAAAGTGCCGCTGCGCGATTCAAGCTCACGGAGCAGGCAGCCAACCTGCAGAGCCTGGTCAGGAAATCGGAAGCGGCATTCACGACAACTCTCGTTGCTCAGGACCTGCCAGAACCTCGTACGACGCACCTTTTAAAACGCGGCGAGTACAACCTGCCGACTGGCGATCCGCTGCAGCCAGGAATTTTGAAAGTGATGGGCAATTTTCCGGAAGATGCACCGCGCAACCGACTGGGACTTGCGCAATGGTTGACGTCACGCGAGCATCCACTGACTTCTCGAGTCCTGATCAATCGAGTCTGGCAACGAGTCTTTGGCGAAGGACTGGTCCGCACGCCGGAAGATTTCGGCCTGCAGGGGCAGCAACCGACGCATCCGGAAATGCTCGATTGGTTGGCTGTTGAACTCCAGGATTCAGGCTGGGATCTCAAACACATGCTCAAGTTGATGGTAACCAGCCGTACGTATCGGCAAAGTTCGGCCTGGCGTGACGATGTTGCCGACCCTGAGAATCTGTTGTTTGCACGTGGGCCGGGTTTTCGTCTCGATGCCGAAGTTCTGCGGGACATTGGACTGTGGGCGAGCGGATTGCTTGATCCGACGATGGGTGGAGAAGGGGTGAAGCCGTACCAGCCTGGCGGAATGTGGAAGGCACTCGCGCATCCTGCCAGTAACACAAAAAACTATGTTGCGGACAAGGGGCAGTTACTCTACCGACGAAGCCTTTACGTTTACTGGAAGCGGACCAGTCCGCACCCGATGATGACACTCTTCGATGCTCCAGACCGGGAGTCAAGTTGCGTTCGCCGGTCACGGACGAATACTTCACTGCAGTCGCTCGGCCTGCTCAATGAAACACAGCGCATCGAGATGGCACGAAAACTGGCGGAGCGGCTGCTGCTTACTTCAAAGACGGATCAGACTCGCCTCGATCAGTTGTTCCAATTACTCGCCAGTCGTAGTCCTGGTTCGATGGAATCCGCAGCTTGTCTAGGGCTGGTGAACAATATGAAGCAACGTTTTTCCGAAACGCCAGAAGATGCGTTGGCATTACTCTCGCAGGGTGAAGCGTCTCGCAACGAGAAACTGGATTCTGTCGAGCTTGCGAGTTGGACACAGGTAGCGGTGACTGTCCTGGCAAGTGACGTCGCGATCCTGCTTTATTAGAAATAACTGGTTGACTTTCAGTCGCTATTTTCAGAACACAGCGTGGTTATCATGAATAACGGAAACCCCATACGCGAACGCGACTTGATGCTGACTCGCAGGCAGTTGTTCGGCCGTGCGGCGCTGGGGCTGGGGACTGCGGCGCTGGGCCAGCTGATGTCCTCAGAGTCGGATGCTGCTCGTCGTGGAGTGCTGCCGGCGACGCATCACGTGCCCACAGCCAAACGCGTGATCTACCTCTTCATGAGCGGCGGCCCCAGTCATCTTGACCTGTGGGATTACAAACCGGGTCTCCAGAAGAAATTTAATCAGCAGTTGCCGCCGGAAGTTCGAAACGGACAGCGTGTTACTGGCATGACGGCCAATCAAAAAAGTGGCCTGCCCATCTGTCCGACGAAATATCGATTCACGAAACACGACAATAACGATCGAGGGCTGTGGGTCAGCGAGCTGTTGCCTCACATGGCCAGCGTCGCAAAGGACATTTGCGTTACGTACAGCACGTTTACCGAAGCCATCAATCACGATCCGGCCATTACGTACATCCAGACAGGCAGTCAGATTCCAGGGCGACCAAGCCTGGGAGCGTGGCTGAGCTACGGCCTGGGCAGTATGAACGAAAACCTGCCGCATTACGTCGTGATGCATGCTCGGACAAACCATCCGGAACAGAGCCTGTTCAACCGCCTTTGGGGACCTGGATTTCTGCCGTCCGATCACCAGGGCATGCTGATGCGGAGTCAGGGAGACCCTGTGCTGTATCTCAGTAATCCGGCAGGAGTTTCGAGCAGTGACCGCCGCGTGCAGTTGGACGCTCTGGCAGCGCTGAACAACGAGCAGTACAAACGCTTCGCCGATCCGGAGATCGTCGCCCGAATCCGCCAGCACGAGATGGCTTATCGGATGCAGACTTCCGTGCCGGAGTTAATGGACCTGTCGAGCGAATCAAAAGAAACGTTCGAACTTTACGGAGACGATGCGAAAACACCGGGTACGTTCGCTGCGTGCTGTCTTAACGCTCGTCGACTGGCCGAACGCGGTGTTCGTAATATTCAGATCTTCCATCGCGGATGGGATGCGCACGGCGGACTGCCGCGCGAACACGGATCGCAATGCAAAGATATCGATCAGGGATCTGCTGCTCTGATTCGGGATCTCAAACAGCGGGGCATGCTGGAAGACACACTGGTCGTCTGGGGTGGAGAATTTGGTCGTACCGTCTATTGCCAGGGAAATCTCACGAAGGAAAACTACGGTCGAGATCACCATCCGCGATGCTTCACGACCTGGATGGCCGGCGGTGGAGTCAAACCGGGCATCACGTACGGACAGACCGACGAGTACGGTTACAACATCGCAGACTCTGACGGTGTACCACTTAATCCTCAGCCAGGCAAAGAGACCTGGACACCCGGCACAATGCACATCCACGATCTCAACGCAACAATTCTGCATCTGCTCGGCATCGATCACAAACGTCTGACGTACCGCTACCAGGGAAGAGACTTCCGGCTGACCGACGTTCACGGCCACGTCAACCACGACCTGATTGCTTAGGTTGATTGACCTGGATCGTTCGCAGGCTTACGTGAGGAATTCTGGTCAGCCTGTCAGTTCGGTGCGGACCTGACCGTCGCCGGCGATGGGGTGCGGGCGGCCGGTTTGATCGGGTACCGTAGCGGTGGATGAGAATCCGAGCAGGTGATAGGCAGTTGCCTGCATGTCTTTGGGAGAGATCGGTGTTTCTGCGACGTCGCCGCCGATGGCGTCTGACCTGCCGACAACTCGGCCTCGAGCGAAGCCGCCTCCTGCAAAAACGGAAGAATACGCGCGGGACCAGTGATGGCGAGCCGCTCCGACTGGTTTTGAGTCGATCTTCGGCGTGCGTCCGTGTTCGCTGGTGCAAAGCACCATCGTTTCGTCGAGCATGCCGCGTTCGTCGAGGTCGGTAATCAACGTCGAGTAGGTCTGGTCGAAGACTGGCAGCAGGTAATTCTTCAAGCGGGGAAAGTGGTTCGAATGAGTGTCCCAGACCGACGCCCCGTGTGGACCAAAAGGGTCCCAGAAGACTGTGACGAATCGAGCACCCGCCTCGACGAGTCGCCGTGCGGCCAGGCACGACTGGCCGAACAGCGTCATCCCATATTGCTCTCGTAGTGCTGCGGATTCTTTGTGGACGTCGAGAGCTTCGCGAACGCCGTTTGAGCCGATCAGCGAGAACGCTCGCTGCTGGTGATCGTCCCAGTTTGTCGACGTTGCGTGTTTCGTTATGTTGGCTCGAGAGTTGTCGAACTGGTTAAGGAGATATTTTCGTGCGTCAAATCGACGGGACGTGATGTATTGCGGCAGTTGACAGCCGGAAGCCAGTTTGAAGTGGCCCGAGGATTCGATGCCGCCGTGAGGATCCAGTACGTCCTCTGTTTGACTGGTGGTCAACTTCGGTACGACAGTCGTGCCCTGGCCGGAAAAGTCCGTCCAGAAGGGATCGAATCCGTTGCCGAGAAACGCCCCGTAGGGCCCGGCCTGGTTCGACGAACTTCCGCGCGAGCAGAATCGCCACGGGACGCCGATGTTACGCGGCACATTCGGCATCCGAATTCCGCTGCTTTGCGTATCCAGGTAGTCGACAACTGAGCCCATGTATGGCCAGTGTTCGGGTGATCGCGGTTGCGTTTCCAGCGGGACGCTGTAATTCGGCATGCCGGACATGACGTAAGCGCAACAGTGGATCGGGTAGGCATGGGTCATCGATCGGACCACTGTCAGACGGTCGGCGATTTGAGCCGTTTGCGGGAGGCCTTCTCCGATGCTCAAGCCTGGCAGTGAAGTCGGAATGGCCTGCATCTCGCCCTGAATTTCGGCGGCCGCTTCCGGTTTTGGATCGAACGTCTCATGTTGAGGGGGCGATCCGAACAGAAAAATGAAGATGGCGGACTTCGCTCGCCCTGAGGAAGGCACACTTTCGGATTCTGTGGCAGCCTCGGAACGCATTGCATCACCGAGTAACGGGGAGAATGCTCCGGCCGCGCCGATGTGGAGGAGGTCTCGCCGGCTGACTCCGCTGCAGAATGTTTTGGGGCTTCCAAAAATGGGGAGCATGCAGTGTGTTTCAGTTTGATGATGGGCGGCTTGCGTTTGTCGTGCGATTTAGTTTTGAGATGGAATTTGCTGAATTGAGTTATCGGCCTGATTGCCTGTAACTGGAATCAAACGAACAACCCTTCGATGGGATCGGCGAGGTAAACATGGTTTGGTCGGCCTGAGAGATCGTGCCAGACGGCGTCGCGGGGAATTCCCAGTGCGTGATAAATAGTTGATGCGAAGTTTTCAGGTTTTTGTGGATCGCTGGTCGGGTACGCTCCGTCTTTGTCAGACGAACCAATGATGCGTCCGCCCTGGACTCCGCCGCCGGCAAACAGAACCGACTGCAACGGTGCCCAGTGATCGCGGCCTGGCAGCTTGTAAATGTTGCGGGCGATATGCGTGATCTTTGGAGTTCGGCCGAACTCGCCAGCCATGACGACCAGCGTGTCATCGAGCATTCCGCTTTCGTGCAGATCGTCCAGCAGCGCTGAGACTGCCCGGTCGGTCGGCGGAAACAGGTAATTTTTCAGCAGCGGGAAATTGTTACCGTGCAGATCCCAGCTTCCGAAGTTTCCAAGATTAACCTGCACAGTATTAACGCCGGCTTCGACCAGACGCCGGGCCATCAGCAGTGACCAGCCGAACGAGTTGTCGCCGTAGCGTTCAAGCGTTCTGGGATCGGACGATCGAACATCAAGAGCCTCTTTGACCTTTGAGTCGGTCATCATCGTGATCGCCGCTTCGGAATCGCGATCGTACTTTCGGGCAGATGCGTGTTCGGTCAGAGCTTGCTGTTGTGTTTCGACGATGCCGAGTAGATCGCGTCGCCGTTGGAATCGATCATGAAGTACACCCTCGGGCAGTGACAGATGTGGAACTTCAAATCGCCAATCGCGTTTGTCGGACGGTTCGCCCTTATGAAGATCGAAGAGGTACTGTGGAAACGCACCGGAATAGGAGTGGTAGGCATGCGGCTTGTCAGTCGCTTCGATCATCCACGGTTCGTGCTGGCTGCCAAGCAATCCGGCAAACTGACCGGGGTACACCCCCGTGTTCGAATGATAAATCTTTTCGGGAAGCACAACGCTGGTTGGTAGATTCTGTCGTCGTTGCGTGGACGCTCCCGCGACGGCGGCGATAGAGGGCCAGTCTGATCCCTGAGGCAGACTTGATCGAAAAGTGGTCGGGATGTCGCACCTGCCAGTCAACATGACATAAGTGCCACGACCGTGGCCGCTGTCGGTGTGTGTCAGGGATCGGACGAGTGACCAGTGTTCGCTGCGCTGTGCGAGCATCGGCATGTGCTCGCAGATTTCGGTACCGGGCGTGCGACTCTGAATCGGGCTGAACTCACCTTTATACTCCGCCGGACCGTCAGGTTTCATATCGAATGTGTCGTGCTGTGACGGGCCGCCGGTCATGAAGAGATAAATCACAGCCTTCGGAGAAGCGGGGCTACCGTCACCGGACCGCGCAGCCTGACTTCGCAACGCGCATACATCGGCCATGGACAGGCCCATCGTCCCGATCGCTCCGGCCTGAAGCATACTGCGTCGCGATAACGTGCTTGTTTGCGGCGGGGTTCTGGACGGTTGACTGCTCATTGGATCTGCTGCCTCGTCGTCGTAAGAAACGTTCTCAGTGACTCGATCGTATCATGAACTGGCTGTCGGCGTGAATCGCGGAGTGCTGGACCGGGTGTCGCATTGCAGGTATCGACTCAGGCTGGAATCATGTGTGAGTAAAATTAACCGAGCCATTCTATGAGTCGAGAGCCAGTATGCAAGATGCGATTTTCTTTTGGAGACCTGCTCCTTCACTCTTATTAGTGCTGATCGGCCTGGTGCTGCCTGGCCTGGAACGCAGCGCTGCAATCGCCGCCGAACAGAAAGCAGATCAGCCGCTGCCCGCTGACGAAGCGGCCCGGACGATGACGGTTCCCGACGGGTTCAATGTGACGGTGTTCGCTGCGGAACCTGATGTGAAGCAGCCGATCGGATTTTCGATTGATGAGAGAGGACGACTGTGGGTGGCTGAAGCTTACAGCTATCCAAATCACGGAACGAATGGTGGCGATCGAATCGTGATTTTCGAAGACTCCGACGGGGATGGTCGACACGACAAACGGACGGTGTTCTACGACCAGCTCAACTATGTGACCGGTATCGAAGTCGGGTTCGGGGGAGCGTGGGTGATGTCGCCTCCGAACCTGTATTTCATTCCGGATCGCAACGGCGATGACAAACCGGATAGTGAGCCAGTGGTGCTGCTCGACGGTTTTGGTACTCACGCTAATGCACACAACCTGGCAAATGGTTTTGCCTGGGGGCCGGATGGGTGGCTCTACGGAACTCACGGGCGGACCAACTGGTCGATGATCGGCAAGCCCGGCACACCCAACGACCAGCGGGTTCGTTTTGACGGAGGCGTCTATCGCTATCATCCAGTTAGACATATCTGGGAACCATACGCCGATGGCACTACTAATCCGTGGGGCATCGACTGGAATGACCACGGGCAGGCATTCATTACGAACTGTGTGAACCCTCACCTGTTTCATGTGATTCCGGGGGCTCATTACGAACCGTGGCGAAATCGAAAGTCCAGCGAATTTGCATACGAGCGAATTCCGACGATCGCCGACCATCTCCACTACACCGGAACCGCCAATTACCGCGACGGTGCGGGCACTGAAGCGGAAGACGCCGCCGGTGGGGGACATGCTCACTGCGGGACGATGATCTACCTCGGCGACAACTGGCCAGATCGTTATCGCAACACAGTTTTCACAAACAACATTCATGGAAAACGAATTAACAACGACATTCTGCGGCGATCGGGGTCCGGCTACCTGGCCTCGCACGGCCCGGACATCATGAGATCTCGTGATTCGTGGTTCATGGGGGTAACTCTGCAGTACGGCCCCGACGGCAGCGTATTCGTGATCGACTGGTCCGACACTGGCGAATGTCACAGCGTCCGTAACACTCAACGACACACCGGACGGATTTATCGAATTTCATACGGGACTCCGAAAAGGCCGGAGTTGAATCTCACAACCGCAACCAATGAACGACTGGTCGAGTTGCAGAAACACCGCAACGACTGGCTTGTTCGACATGCTCGTCGAGTTCTGCAGGAGCGTGCGGCAGCAGGAGTTGATCTAAGCCAGACGCTGGCGAGTCTACGGTCGATGATTGAGACCGAATCAGACGTACCTCGCAAACTGCGAGCGTTGTGGGGACTTCACGTTGCTGGTGGCCTTGACGAAGCGGCTTTGCTGAAGCATCTCAATGATGAGAGCGAACATGTGCGTGTCTGGGCGATTCAGTTACTCGTTGAGAACCCGCGACGAGGTTCGAGCAAATCACCGCTGGTAATCAGTAATCTGTCCCAAAGTGCTGAATTGTCGCAGGCTGCGTTGCAGGAGTTGATTCAATTGGCTGTGGCGGATCAGTCGCCGCTGGTTCGGCTTTATCTGGCCAGTGCACTGCAGCGACTTGGTTACAACGATCGATGGCCTGTCATCGAAGGTCTTGCTGCGCGAGCTGACGACAATTCGGATGCCAGTATCCCGCTTATGCTGTGGTACGGTGTCGAACCGCTGATCAACAACGATCCGTTGAGATTTGCGTCGCTGACGGTAACTTCCATGAACACTACATTGCGACGCCACGGAGCGCGTCGGATTGCCTCGTTGAGCTCTGACGAAGCAAGATCAGCGGGCCTGAGGGAAGTACTCACACGATCCAGAGACGCGGTCGTGCAGAGCGACGTACTTAGCGGAATCCTGCGAGGCTTCGAGGGCCGGCGCCGCGTTGATATGCCGCATTACTGGAATGAGTGTTACGCCAGGTTTCAAAACAGCGAAAACGAGGATGTTCGACGCCGTTCGATTCAACTGGCATTGATCTTTGACGACAAGTCGGCGATTGAACAGTTGAAGTCGGTGGCGGAAGATCGATCCGCGAAACTCGCCGACCGAACGGTCGCCATTGATTCGCTCGTGGCTAGCAAGGTTGCTGGTTTCGCGACGGTTCTTCAGAGCCTGATTGATGACGAGGCCGTGCTTTCAAACGTGCTGCGAGGTCTCGCGGAGTACGAGCATCCAGACACCGTGAAGACGATTCTTGGACAGTACAGCAAAATGCCAGTCGGCGCTCGTCAGCAGGCGATTCAGACGCTGGCGTCTCGTTCCGACTGGGCCGGTGACTTGCTGGACGAGATCGAGGCCAGACGAATTGCCCGGTCTGACGTGCCGGCGTTCACCGCTCGGCAGGTGAGGAATCTGGGAGATGCTCGGCTGATCGCTCGCATGATTGATGTGTGGGGTGAAGTTCGAGCGACACCAAAAGATCGCGCACGCCGCATTGCGGGATTCAAAAACCGACTGACACAGCACGAATTATCGCACGGAGATCTCAGTGCCGGTCGGGTTGTCTTTACGAAACTCTGCGCGAACTGCCATCAGTTGTTCGGTGCTGGTCGAAAGGTTGGGCCGGACATTACGGGGGCCCAGAGAAACAATCTCGATTACCTGCTCGAAAATCTCGTCGACCCGAACGCTCAGATATCGCGTGACTTTCAGATGGAAGTTGTCCAGACGGAATCAGGTCGAGTCGTGACTGGACTGGTGAAGTCGGAAACGAACGCGGCGATTACGATTTCAACGCCAGATTCCGACATCGTAATTCCAGTTGACGAAATCGAGGTTCGCAAAAAGTCCGCCGCATCGATGATGCCCGAGGGGCAACTCAAGACTCTGACGTTTACTCAGACTCGTGATTTGATCGCTTATCTTGGAACCGGGAAGCAGGTTCCGCTGCCGGCCCAGGGGGAAAACTGGATCGAGTTGTTCAATGGTCGGGATCTGAAAGGGTGGCAGGCGAATTTAAAACCGGAATCGTTTTCCGTTGTTGATGGGCTGCTGAAAGTACACGGTCGAAACGGAATGTCCCACCTGTTCTACACAGGGGACGACTCCGCAGACGACGCCTTTATGAACTTCGAGCTGGAAGCTGAACTTCGGGCCGAGCCAAATTCGAACTCCGGCATCTTCTTTCACACCAACCGCGAGCTACGAAAGAATAAGTACCTTAATAAAGGGTACGAAGTTCAACTTAACAGCACCGCGAAAGAAATGCGGAAGACGGGCAGTCTGTATGCAGTTGTCGATCTGGCAAAGTCGCCGGTCGACGAGACGAGATGGTTTAAGCTGAGGTTCAAGGTCGTCGGAAAGCACATCGAAGTCTGGCTGAACGGGAAGAAAGTAACGGACTACGTCGAGCCGGAAAATCCCGTACGACCTGCCTCACGAGCAAGGCGTTTAATCGATCCAGACGGCGGAGCGATCGCAATCCAGGCCCACGATCCTGGCAGCGTGTTCTTCTTCCGCACCATCCGAATTCGACGTTTGGAATGATGCGCAGCGTCCGCCGCCTGCAATGTTGGGTAGAGAAAAAAACGTCAGGGCACGACGATGTCGATACCGCCGCCACCAATCGCGATGTCGTCGGCTCCCCCTTGCCCTCGCACCGTGTCATCACCGAGGCCGCCATCGAGCGAGTCAGCGTCTGCTCCCCCGAGCAGGTTGTCGTTGCCGTCTTCACCGGTGATGGTGTCGTTGCCAGCGTTGCCGTTGAGGATGTCGTCACCTGCTCCACCGATGAGAACGTCGTTGCCGTCCTCGCCGAAG
>Ga0315332_10002477_pt1 | contig 10299 bp, 6 predicted proteins | sample M110034915metaG_FD_203455 | JGI IMG/M metagenome (GOLD analysis project Ga0315332, IMG submission 203455) | Ammonia-oxidizing marine archaeal communities from Monterey Bay, California, United States - M1 100m 34915 | ecosystem: Environmental > Aquatic > Marine > Intertidal zone | place: USA... | reverse complement strand
CTGGATCTCATTTCCAGGCTCCCCAGCCGCCCATGCGATGGGGACCAGGGCCAACGCGGTGCCGAGAGCCGTCATCAAGACCGGCACGAGTCGCTCTTCGCTTCCGCGGAGGACCGCGTCGGTTACCCGGGCTCCTTCCTGATGAATCAGGTGGTGATAATGCGTCACGAGCAAGATCCCATTGCGGGTTGCGATGCCAAACAGGGTGACGAAGCCCACCAGAGAGGCCACGGATAGCACCCCTCCACCGAGGGCAACCACGGCCACCCCGCCGATCAACGACAGCGGTAGGTTCACCATCACCAGCGCCGCATCGCGCCCCGAGCGCAGCGCGGACCAGAGCAGTCCAAACATGACGACCACGGCGACCATAGACAGGCCACTGATCGTCCGTGTGGCCTTTTGTTCACTCTCGGCTTGGCCCCCGATCTCGACATAGGTGCCGGACGGAAGTTCGGGCAGCGCGGCCCGTATCTCTGCCGTGACCCCCGAGATGTCGCGCCCCTCGACGTTGGCCATGACGACGATCCGACGCTTGGCATTCTCCCGCTGGATGAGGTTGGGTCCCAGGGTTCGGTCGATGCGAGCCACCTGCGACAGCGACGTGAATCGCTCGCCATCCCCATCGATGGGCGCCGAGGCCAGCGCCTGAAGATCGGCCCGATGGCGCTCGGGATAGCGGACGACCAAGTCATACGCGCGCCCATCCTGCCACCACTGCCCTACGGGGTGGCCCAACATCGCGGTCTCGAGCCACTCGGCCACTTCGCCCGGAGTCAGCCCGAGCATCGACAGCGGCCCAAAGAGCGGACGGACCACGGCCTGAGGCACCTCTGTCTGCTGTTCCACGGAGAGATCCACCAGGCCATCCACACCAGCAATGGCGCTCCGAACCCGCTGCGCAGCCCGTCGCAGGTCCCCGAGATCGTCCCCAAAGACCTTGATGGCCAACGACGTCTTCACCCCGGAAAGCATGTGCTCGATGCGGTGTCCGATGGGCTGCCCTACGCTGACGACAAGCCCCGGCACCCGGCTTGCCTCCCGCAAGGCCGCCGCCGTGACCGCCCGATCGGCATGGGCCTGCACTGTGACCTCGAGCTCGCTGAACTGGACATCTTGCGCGTGCTCATCCCGCTCAGCCCGACCCGTTCGGCGCACAACCGCCTCGACCATCGGAAGGGCGACGACACGCGCCTCGAGTCGACGAACCCTCTGGTCGGACTCGGCGAGCGGCGTTCCAGGGGCGGTCGCCGCGGCGAGAGTGAAGGCGCCCTCGTTGAAGGCCGGAAGGAAGGACCGCCCGAACGAGCCCATGGCAAACGTGGACATCAACACGCCGAGAAGGGACACGAAGAGCACCGTCCGCGGCACCCGCAGCGCCAGCCGTAGCGAGGGCCGATACAGGGCCTTTAGTCTTCGGACAATCCAGGAATCCCCCTGGTGTTCTCCGGCAACAACATCCTTGAGGAGGAAGCTGCACAAGGTAGGCGTCACCGTCACTGCGACCACCAGCGACGCGAGCAGGCTGGCCACATAGGCCGTTCCCAGAGGCGCGAGGAGTCGGCCCTCCAGGCCACTGAAGAAGAACAGCGGCAGAAAGACGACCACGATGATCGCCGTCGCGTAGACGATAGAGCTGCGGATCTCGACCGACGCGGCGTAAACGGTCTCGAGGAGGTCCTCTCGCTCCCCTTCCGGTAGGGCGGCCCGAAGTCGGAGGCGTCGGTACACGTTCTCGACGTCGATGATGGCATCGTCGACGAGCGCCCCGATGGCGATGGCGAGACCTCCGAGGGTCATGGTGTTGAACCCCGCACCCAGCATCCACAGAGTCAGCACACCCGCGAGCAGCGACAGCGGCAGCGCGATGAGGGAGATCAAGGTCGTCCGCCAGTTCGCGAGGAAGACGGTCAGCAAGATCACGACCAGGAATGCCGCCTCGAGGAGGTGGGTCCGAACATTTCCGATCGCGGTCTCGATGAAGCGCGACTGACGGAAGCCCGCACGGTGAAGCGACATTCCAGCCGGTAGATCGCGCTCCACCCCATCGAGGACCTCGTCGATCCGATCGGTCAGCTGCAGGGTGTTGGCCTCCGGCTGCTTCTGCACCGCGAGGACGACCGCGGGGTGCCCATCCACCGCCGCGACGCCACGGGAGAGCGCCGGACCCATCTGTACATCGGCGACCTGCTCCAACACGATGGGCACGCCTTTGACCCGTCCAACCGTCACGTGGGACAGCTCCTCCAGGGTCCGCGCCCGACCGATCCCGCGGACGAGATACTCGCTATGACCGCTGCTGATGAAGCCCCCTGGCGCGTTCTTACTCGCGCCTTCCAGCGCCTCCAGGATCTGCCGATGGCCGATGCCGACGCGCTCCAGCGCCCCTGGATTGAGCACCACCTGAACCTGTCGGAGAGCGCCGCCGATGGGCGTGACCTGGGCGACACCGGGGAGCCCGACCAGACGCCTCCGAAGTTCCCACTCGGCGAAGTCTCGGACCTCCATCGGATCAACCCCGTCGTCCCCGGTCAGACCGAGGAAGAGGATCTCCCCCATGATCGAGGACATCGGTCCCAAGACCGGTGGCGGCAGGTTGGCCGGAAGTGAGCCGCGTGCGACCTGCAGACGCTCCAAGACCAGCTGCCGCGCCCGGTAGGGATCGGTGTCCCATTCGAACTCGGCCCAGACGACGGAGATCCCGATCCCGGAAGACGAACGCAGTCGTCGGAGCCCAGGGGTGCCGTTCAGCGCGGTCTCCAGCGGCACCGTCACCAGGGTCTCGACCTCGTCGGGCGCCATTCCATGGGTCTCGGTGAGGACGGTGACGGTGGGCGCGTTGACATCCGGGAGCACATCTACCGGGAGCCGCGAAGCGATGACGGAACCCCAAACCAGTAGCAGCACCGCCAGACCGAGCACGACGACTCGGTTGGCCAACGACCAGCGGATGAGTGCGTTCCACATGATCAGTGCCTGTGGGACTCGAGAGCCCCAGACAACGAGGCAACATGAACGTCGAAGCCCCCTTCGACCACCACCCGCTCGCCAGGCTCCAGACCGGAGAGGATCTCGACATGTGCGGCATCGGACGCCCCAACGGTCACCCGACGGCGGGTGAAGGACTCACCGGTCTTCTGGACGAAGAGGACGTCTCGCCCGTTGATCTCGACGACTGCCGACCGGGGGACGGCCAACCTCGGCGTCCGCTCGCCCACGCCGACGTGCAGCTCGACCAGGTCCCCGACTGCCAGCCCCATGTCCCGCTCGACGAGGACATGGATGGGCGCCGAGAGGGTCTGGGGATCGAAGACCAAGCGGTCCCCGAGCACCCGGCCACCTGCCGCGAGGAGATCCCGCGGAGCGTCCCAGTCTCCACGCATGACGGTCAGCGATGCCACACCCGAGAGATCGGCGCGGCTTCGGTTGTGCACATGGCCCTCGATGAGCACCTCTGGCCCGGTCGAGACCGAGACCAGCGGATCCCCCGCCGCCACGCTCACCCCGTGGTGGGCCCCCACAGAGACAATCATCCCATCGGCCGGAGCGCGAATGGCGACCGCTCCCGTGCCCCGACTCGTCAGCGCCGAAACCCGACGGGACGTGGCCGAGATCTCTGCCGTGGAACGCTCGACCTGCGCACGCGCCTCCTCGAGACGCCGCTCCGAGAGCAATTCGCGATTCACGAGGTCCTCGACGCGGGCCAGCTCTTTGTCGGCGAGCTCACGGTCGACCCGTGCCGTGGCGAGATCCGCCTGCAACCGCCCCCAGTGTTCGGCTTCACCCGCCGGGATCAGCATCGCGAGCCGCTCGCCTCCGGTGACCTCTCGGCCCACCACCGGCATCTCATCCGACCACGCCAGCAGCCCCGAGACCGGAGCCGCCACAAGGATCGTCGACGCCGGTGCCGACTCCACCATGGCCGGGGCACGGATGTCCGATGCAAGGGACACCTCCCCGGCCCGCATCACCGCGAAGGGGATCTGCCACTGAGCCTCCTTCCGAAAGGAAATCTCGCCCTCGGGTTCTGGGGGATGTACCCCAGGTTCACCGTCGCCAACTTCGACGGTCGCGCCTTCCCAAGACACGGCCTCGTCCGCGTCGATAAAGGTCGCCCTCAGCAGGTAGCGACCGGACACGGCGGGAGCGGTCGCGTGTCCGGAGAAGACGCCGGGACTGACGACAGCCGGATCGGCGTGGGACTCGACGGCAAAGCCGTCCTCCTCGAACGTGAGCGTCAGCACACCCGAGGTCGCCCCTCGGTTGTCGGCCAGACGGGTCACATGTGCATGGTAGGCGAAGCGCTGTCCGGCGATGGGCGCATCGATCTCCACAAAGAGCTCGTGCGCATCGGTCCAGCGGGTGATGGCGATGGCGTCGTCGTCGTGCGCGTGTGCCCCTCCGTGGCCGTGACCATGGCTATGACCCTGACCCGACGGGGCATTGATACAGGCAAGCAGGCCCAGCAGAACGAGTGTCAACGTAGCGCCTCCTCGATGGCGGACTGGATCTCCAACTCGGCAAAGTGACCGGTACCACAGGCCACGTCCAGGTGGGCTCGGCGCAAGAGCCGGTCGCGTTCAATCCCGGCGGTCTGCGCGGACTCCACGGCCTCCGCGACCTGAAGCAGGCCCTCGACCGAAGCCTCGCCTGCCACGTAGCGTGCGGTCGCAGCGGTCCAGATCCCCTCGGGATCAACGGCTGTGGGGGCGTCCTCGAGCGAAGCGGCCCGCTGCCACGCCCCCTGAACCGCAGCGACGCGTTCGCCCTCCCTACGGAGCAGCACCGCATCGGCATCGGCCCGGGTGGCCGCAGCCTTCCGTACCTCGCTCTGGGCATGTTCGAAGAGCGGCAGCTCGACGGCACCTCCCACCTCGAATCCCGGCGTCGCAGTGCCCCCGGGAGGTGCATCCCACCGCCGAGCGCCCGCGAGCCGGACGTCGGGGAGGCCCCCTCGGCGAGCGGCCGCCTCGCCCTTCCGGCTGGCGTCGAGCGCCACGCGCAACCCGAGGACTTCTGGGTGGCTCGCCACCCGCGAGATGACCGTCTCGCGTGCGGGCAGCTGAGCCAACGGCGCCAAGACCACGGCATCGACCGGCTCTCCCAGTTTGGCAGAGAGGCCCACCTGAAGGGCAATCCGCTTCCCCTCCACCGCGATCACGTCGGCGTGGTGCGAGAACAACGCCAACGCCGCTCGGTCTCGATCGTAGCCCGAGGCTTCCCCCGCCTCCGCGAGCGCCTCCAGCGTCCCGACCATCTCTTTCAGGCGCCCCTGACTCGTCACGGTCACCTCCGTCGCAGCCGTGGCCGCGTGGAGATCAATGCCTTGGCGTCGCAGCTCACACACCCGCTCGAGGAGCTGGGCCGAGCGCATGAGCTGGGCCGCCTCACCGCTGAGGCGTGCCGCCTGCCAGGCACTGACATTCGACAGCCCGAGATCGACCCCGAAGGAAAGGCCCACGGCATCTGTTGTAGCGCCGGCAACGCCCCGGGCCTCTTCGTGCCGGACATCCAGCTCGGGATTTCCAAACAGCGGGCTGGCCCTTCGCTCGGCGCGGACGCGGTCATCCATCGCACTCATGGACACCCGAGCCACAGGGCTCGCGAGATACCGACGCACGAGCTCCGCTTCGGAGATCGGCGCTGCAGAGGCAGAATGTGCACCGACGAGAACCCCCATGCACCCCAAAATACGACGCAATGTAGTAGCTCTGCGGCCGAGAGGCGTTCGTCGACAGGAGGACACCCGCTCTCCTACAGCGACAGGTTGAGGAAGTGTTCGACCTGGTGGTGCAGCCAGGGTGAGACATACAGCGCAGCCATCCCGAGCCCGAAGACCCCCAGCAGATCGATCGCGCCAATATCGGGCCTCAAATCACGACCCTCGTCCCTGCCGTCGAGCAAGGTCTGAATCCGTTGCTCCAGTCGACCGCCCGTCCAGGACAGCGAGGCCTGACGGGTGTTGACCCCGACTTGGGCACAGCGCAGGAGCGCCTCGGCCACGAGTACAGGATCGCCAAGCTCATCGGCGGCGATGGCATCCGCAGAAAACTCGGCGTGGTCCAACCAGCCGCGAATCAGCCCGTGCCCAGCGGACGGGGGGCCGACACAAACCACCCCCCTCAGGAGCATCAAGGTGAGCGGGTCTCGACGACGAAGGTGGCCTCGCTCGTGGGCGGCCAGCGCATCTCGGTGGGTGGACGACAGCGACTCCCAGAGTCCGCGGTCGACCACCAGCGAGGGACGCAACCACCCGTGCAGGACCGCTGTGGGCTCCGGTAAGTCGACCACTGTGGGCTCCGCGCCACCCCCGTGTCCGAGCGGTTGAGAGATCACCGCACCAAGGGACCGCCATCGACCCGGCAGCAGCACCGCGAGTACGGCCAGAGACGGCAGCATCAACCCCGCCGCCCGTGAGGGGTGGAGCGGACACAGGTGGAGCCAGCCGGGCATCGAGGTCGCACAGTGACAGCTGAAGAATTGATTCAGGTGGGGGTCGCCAGGAATCACCGACGACAGGGCGAGGATGGCGCCGACAACGACGGGGAGGACCGCCACCCACACCGACCAACGTGCGAGCCTCGGCGAGACCGCCACCCACTCGCTCCACAACGGGAAGAGCACCGCGGCGACAATCCAGGCCACAGCCAGGGACAGCGCCAGCACGAACAGCGGGAGGGACAGCGCCATCACGACCGCTCCTTCCGGGAGCGAATGAGCGCCTCCAGCCGAGACAAGGCCTCGGGATCGACCTGCTCCACCTCGTCGAGAAAGGCCACGAGGAACGGCTCGGGGGCGCTATCGGCTCGCGCCAAGACCCGCCCGACCTCCGCAGCCAGGGCCTGATCGCGGGTACGCGTCGCGCGGTACCTCCAAGCCAGGCCCTCTTTCTCTCGCTCCACCCGCCCTTTTGCATGGAGCCTGTCCAACACCGTGGCGATGGTCGTGTAGGCCAGCTCGCCGTCGACAACGGCGAGGACTTCGCGCACAGACCAGCCGCCTCCCTGCCAGAGGGTCTCGAGCACGCGGCGTTCCAGTTGCGGAGATCGGGCCATCAGATCCTACGACGGAATGTCGTACCTAGCTTAGCACGGCCCAGAAATTCAGCACCACCCCCCCCTATACGAGGGAAATCCTAGAGAATCCCCACTCCACGCCTTCAGCTGATTCTACACGTCGGTCAGCGTCTGCTCGAACGCCACGGACCCGTCCACGCCATAGAAGGCCACATGCACAGAATCTGAGGCCGGGTCAAAGGTGAGAACCGGCACATGGGGATCCGGGCTCACGAAGTCGAACTGCTCGGTCGACAATCCGCTGGCCAAGGGACTGTAGTTGCCCGACGTGCAGCAGATCTCCCACACGGATTCAGAGACGGTGCTGGCCTCGATATTGGCGCGACCCAGGTAGTTCATGTGGATGTCCCCAGTCACGAAGAGGACATTGTTCAGGCCTTCGGCGTCGAGGAGGTCGCTCACCGCGGCCCGCTGGTCCGGAAAGGTCTCCCACCGATCCGCATTGTCGCTCATCAGCTGCTGAGACGTGGTGATCTGGGTGAAGGGCTTGGGGGTGGCGACACAGATGAAGCGACAGGGACTCGCAGCGATGCGGTCGACCAACCACTGGAGCTGCTCGGGGCTGACCAGCTGAGCATCCGTGAGCTCATACCGACAATCCAGCAGGAGAAGCTCCACGGTGTGCCCCCATCGAAAGCCCCGCCAGACCGGCGCATCCCCAGGCGCCATGGCGTCAATGGGCACCACCTTGAACCAGGCTTCGTGGGCATTGGCCATCTTGACAGCATCTTCAGCACTCATGTCCCACGGATCGACGCTGCCGTTGTCGATGGCCTCGTGGTCGTCCCAGGTCGCGTAGAGACCGGCCTTGCTGTACACATCGCGGTAGCCACCGCCGTGGTAGAAGCCCCAGGCGTGTAGATAGGCGTCGACCTCTCCTCCCTCCTCCGACCACACAAAATCGAAATAGCCCTGGTCTCCCAGATGAACAAAGGCGTCGATAGGTTCGGTATCGAGCTGGGTGAAGATCTCCCACTGAAACGGCTCCACCGTGGGGACCGGCATATTCTCGGGCATGAAATAGTCCGGCAGGATGGTTCCCTGACCCACACACGCCAGCAGCGCAAAGGTCACCGGAGACAGATCTCCCTCTGAAGGCGCGGTCCGGAACTGACAAATCAGACTCCGATCTTCGGAGGTAAACACCGCATACTGATAGGCCGTTCCGGGCTTCAGATCGTCGATCATCACCTTGTGGAAGCCGTCACCACTCGAATCGATCGCCTGGTCCACGACGACCCCCGCGTCATTCCACACGTGCAGGGTGACAGGGCTGTCATCGGCGACGTGAAAGACGAGAACGACTCGGGTGTCCGTCATGTCTCCCGCGATGGGTGTCCGGGGGAAGCGCTGGACGGACTCCGGAAGATCTTCCGGGAGAACCCCGACCTCCTCATCGGAGGCCCCCCCACAGCCAGTGAGGACCACGGGAACGGAGACGGCGGCGAACCGGAGGAGGGTACGGCGGGTGAGCATGTCGTCTCCGAGCGTGATGAGGGGCTCCAGCGAGCGCGATACCCTACCCGATTCCCGCTCCAGCGGCGCTGACCTCGCGCGCCTTTCCGAGTCCTCGGTTCACGCCGATCGATCCCCAAGGACCGAACCCACAAGCTCGGGATCGCTCCGATGCGTTAGTCGGCGAGATGCTCTTGCTCGCCGCTCTCGCTTGTTCGCCCTCGTCTCTGCCGCCCACCGATGCATCCACGGACACCAGCGGCACCGACCTCCCAGCAGCGCCTATCCAGGTGCGCTTCGCCACCTTCAACGTCTCCCTGTACCGAGACCAGCTCGGGCAGCTGATGGACGACCTCCTGGACCCCACACTGGAGCAGGGCCTCTTCCTCGGCCACATCATCGATGAGGTCCGACCCGACGTGATCCTCCTCAACGAGCTGGACTACGACGTCGACGGTGAGGCCGTCTCCCGGCTGCAGTCCACCTTCCTCAGCGAGGTGTATCCGCACGTCTACGTGGCCCCGTCCAACACCGGTGTGCCCTCGGGGATGGACCTCGACAACAATGGCGCGACGGGCGGTCCCGACGACGCCTTCGGCTATGGGCTCTTCGAGGGCCAGTACGCCTTTGCCGTCCTCTCCAAGTACCCGCTGGGAACACCCCGATCCTTCCAGACCTTTCTGTGGAGAGATCTCCCAGACGCCTGGTTGCCCGAGGACTGGTTCGATGCCGCGGAGCTCGAGGTCGTGCGCCTCTCCAGCAAGAATCACGTGGACCTGCCCGTCGCCATTGGAGGCGCCACCGTGCACTTCTTGGTGAGCCACCCCACGCCGCCGACCTTCGACGGGGCCGAGGACCGCAACGGCCGCCGAAACCACGACGAGATCGCCTTCTGGACCCAGTACCTCGACGCCGATGCCGACGCGTGGCCCGTGGACGACGCCGGGCTCCGCGGAGGCCTCGATGGCGCCTCCTTCGTGATCGCCGGCGACCTGAACGCCGACCCCCAAGATGGAGACTCCAGTGGAGACCCCATCGGAGCCCTGCTGGCCCACAGCCGGGTCCAAGACACCCCGGCCCCCACCAGTCTGGGCGGTGTGGAACAGAGCGATCTCCAGGGCGACGCCAACGCTCTGCATCAGGGCGACCCCGCCGAAGACACCGCCGATTTCGCCGACTGGGAGGTGGGCAACCTCCGGCTGGACTATGTGCTGCCCTCGGTCGACCTGCCCCTTGAAGACAGCGGTGTCTTCTGGCCCGAGAGCACGGACCCCGCCTTCGCCTGGGTGGGAACCTATCCCTTCCCCGCCAGTGACCATCGCCTGGTCTGGGTCGATGTGAGCGTGCCCCAATGACGGAGACGGCAGAGCCTCCTGACCTCTCGGGACACCCAGCCCGCGATGGGAAGCTCTCTCGGCGTCGGTTCTTGGGCGCCACCGTGGCGACGGTCGCGGTCGCCAGCCTCGGCGTCCTGCCCTCGTGCAAGGGTGTGGACGAGGCCTCGATCCTCGCTCGGTTTCCCCTCGGCGTCGCATCTGGAGATCCCACACCCCACGGGATCCTCCTCTGGACCTATGCAGAGCCCGACAAGGCCGAAGACGTCGAGGTCTCTTGGGAGTTGGCCACGGACGAGGACTTTACCGAGGTCATCAGCTCGGGAGAGGTCGTCGCCACGGCCCGCGGCGGTCACACCGTGCGCATCCAGGTCAAGGGGCTCGCTCCCGCGACCTCATACTGGTACCGCTTCGCCGTCGGACGGACCCCCTCC
>Ga0315332_10002472_pt1 | contig 10307 bp, 5 predicted proteins | sample M110034915metaG_FD_203455 | JGI IMG/M metagenome (GOLD analysis project Ga0315332, IMG submission 203455) | Ammonia-oxidizing marine archaeal communities from Monterey Bay, California, United States - M1 100m 34915 | ecosystem: Environmental > Aquatic > Marine > Intertidal zone | place: USA... | reverse complement strand
CCCACGCTATAGTGTTGACTGATATTTGTAGACTCGATCATTTTTGGCTGTTGCTTACATGTTCTTGTTTGGTTTGAATCGCAGGCGGGTTATTCATCGGATGCAAAGGTCTCATGTTTGGCGTTCAATTCAAGTTTTTTCCACAGCATCCGTGCTTTGGTTATTCGTGTGGGGTGTTTTCACCAATGCGGACGAACCGGTTGACTTCAATCGGCAAATCAGACCGTTGTTGTCGAATAACTGTTTGGTCTGCCATGGGTTCGACGAGGGCTCGCGTTCGACGGAACTTCGATTGGATACTCGGGAGGGTGCGATCGCGGATTTAGGGGGCTATTCGGCAGTGGTACCCGGAAAGCCGGAAGAGAGTGCGTTGCTGGATCGAATTCGGGGTGTCGAGGGCGTTGAAGTGATGCCACCCACAGATTCACACAAGAAGCCGTTAACGCCGGAGGCGATTGCCACCATCACTCAATGGATTGCTGAGGGCGCAGAGTGGGGCGAGCATTGGTCCTTCGAAGCTCCTGTCGCGATGGACATTCCTGCCGAAGCCGGTGATGTTCATCCGATAGACTACTTTGTAAAGAGGCGATTGCAGAGTGAGGGACTTGAGTTGTCGCGTCGTGCCGCCAAGCATACTTTGATGCGGCGACTGTCCTTTGATCTCACGGGGTTACCGCCGGGGGCATCCGACATGTCCGCAATTGGTGAGGCAGTGGACGCTGGTGATTGGCGTCGATGGGTGGACACGCTACTAGCTTCGCCTCACTACGGTGAGCGAATGGCAATGTGGTGGCTTGACGGGGCCCGCTACAGCGACACCGATGGCTTTCAGGGTGATGCAACAAGGCAAAACTGGCCATGGCGAGATTGGGTTGTTTCCGCGTTCAATGATAATATGCCTTTTGATCAGTTCACGGTCGAGCAATTCGCGGGCGATCTACTGCCTGACGCGACTGATGAACAACGCCTCGCCACCTGCTTTCATCGCAACCACATGCACAATGGTGAAGGTGGTCGAGACCCTGCGGAATCAAGGGTGGATTATGTGCTGGATAGAACGAATACGATGGGTACCCTTTGGTTAGGGCTTACTCTCGGATGTGCCCAATGCCATGACCATAAGTTCGACCCGATTTCTCAACGTGACTATTACAGTCTGACAGCATTCTTCAACAATATTGATGAGACTGGTGCAGCGGGGGGCGGTGCAAAACCGTTTCTGGCGTACAAGTCTGGGTTAGCCCAACCTGCGATTGACGAGAGTCAGCAAGTTCTAGATGAGATGAAAGTCAAGCTAGATCAGGTAAAGGTGGATGCTGAGGCTGCCTTCTCTGCAGAATTGGATCGAATGATCGTAATGGCACAACCGCCTTACGAGCCTTGGACCGTCGTAAACCCGGTTGCAGTGAGGACCACGGAAGGAACGAAGCTCACAACACACTCCGATGGAATCATAACAGCGAATGATAGTCAGGCAGTTCAGGATGACTATTTCTTGAAGGTGCCAGCCAACACGCTTGATCGGATCACTGGAATCCGACTTGAAGTGTTTTCTGATCCTGCTCACCGGGACGCAAAATACTCGTTTGCCGAAACGGGGGAGTTCATCCTTACCAATGTAAAAGTCCAATTGAAACGCCACAGCGATTCCCAGGTCATTGATCTTCCACTCAGGCGTGCGACGGCAAGTTCTGAAGGCAAAGGTGAAGACAGCAAATATGGGCGGGCTTCGGGGACCTTGGATGATGACCCACGCACGGGTTGGACCACACGCACCAAGGCTGTAGAACCGGTGCAGGTGGTTGTGTTCGAATTAAACGAGCCGCTGGTGTTGTCCGATGAGGGTGTGGTGGAGATCGCGCTGTTGCAGCGTTCGTTGGCTCCACGGGAGCTAATGGCCAAATTTCGGGTAAGCGTCACGAACCAGCGTGGAAACGCAGTTCGCTCGCTGAAACCGATGCCGCTACAAGAGCTATCAGATGCAATAGCGAAAAAGAGTGGATCAGAAGGGGCGGCGGCTTTCTCAGCCAGGGATGTTCAAGCAGGGTTGAGGACAAAGCTGAAGGATCAATTCCTTGCAGACCATAGGCCTTGGCAACTCGCCGCTGAAAAGCAGGCGAAAGGCTCACGGCAACTCAACGCCGCCAAAAAGTCTGCAGAAAGCCTGAAGGTTACCGTCCTCAAGGAACGTCCTGAAAAGCGAAAGACGCATGTGCTGGTCCGAGGGGTTTGGAATGATCATGGTGATGAAGTGGAACCCGCTGTGCTTTCAGCGATCATGCGGCAGCCAGATGCGACGATCAAGGATCGACTGAAGCTAGGACGCTGGATTGTGTCGCGAGAAAACCCTTTAACCTCTCGTGTGATTGTCAACCACGTCTGGCAACTGTTCTTTGGTGCCGGGCTAGTGCGGACACCTGCCGACTTTGGCGCTCAAGGAGAAATGCCCACGCACCCACTGTTACTCGATTGGTTGGCTGTTGATTTCATGGAACATGGTTGGGATCTCAAGCACCTCATCCGACGCATCGTGACCAGTGAAACCTACCAGCAGGACAGTAGCGTTACAAAGGAACTACTTGAACGCGACCCTGCCAATCAGTTGTTGGCTCGGGGCGCACGCTTCCGCTTAACGAGTTGGATGATTCGCGATGCATCGTTGGCAGCCAGTGGATTGCTCAACCGAACGGTCGGGGGGCCACCGATTTTCGCATACCAACCGGTAGGTGTTTGGCAGGATCAGTTCATGGGCCGGTTCACATATGAACCAACGCTGGGGCCGGGGCAATACCGTCGCACACTGTACACGTTCTGGCGTCGAAGTAGCGCACCGACGTTCCTGTTCGATTCTGCGATGCGACGCACGTGTGAAGTAGTGCCGCGGCGTACCAATACGCCGTTGCATGCACTTACCTTGTTAAATGATGTGACGGCGCTGGAGTCCGCTCGGACCTTGGCTGAAAAGGTGTTGAGGCAACGGTCGGATACAACTGTGGAGGTCCGCTTGAAAGCGATGTTCGAGGCTGTTTTGTACAGAAAGCCTAGTATGAATGAGGTGGCGATTCTTGAGCGTGAACATCGCAAGGCCCATGCGTATTACAGTCAGAATGCGAGTGCCGCAAAAACGTTTCTTTCCGTGGGGCAACTTGCTGATGCCTCAGGTGTCTCTGAGATTGAGTTGGCAGCTGATACGTTGATGGCAAGTTTGATTTTGAACCTGGATGAGAGCATCACCCATGAATGAGACAGGACAGCGAGACTTTGACCCGCTTGCGGTGACGAGACGGTATTTCCTTGGGCAGGGTGCCGGTGTGGGCGTAGGTGCAATGGCGCTCAATGGGTTATTTTCTGGGCGAGCAGATGCGTCCGATTTGATTAGTTCCGATCACGTGCCGCATTTTGCACCGAAGGCGAAACGTGTCATCTTTTTGACGCAATCTGGTGGGCCGTCGCAGTTGGAGCTTTATGACCACAAACCTGGCCTCGCTAAACTTGCTGGCGAAAAGTTGCCCGATAGCGTTCGAGGTGGTCAGCGGCTTTCCGGAATGACCAAGGGCAAACCGCAACTGGTCATGCCTGCGCATTCGAGGTTTCAAAAGCGCGGGCAGTCAGGAGCGACAGTGAGCGATTGGTTGCCCCATATCGCCGATATTGCTGATGATTTGTGCTTCGTCAAGTCGATGGTTACGGACCAGATCAATCATGCTCCGGCCATGACCAAGTTTCTTACCGGCCATCATCTGACGGGGCGTCCGAGCATGGGGAGTTGGTTCAGTTACGGCTTGGGGAGCGAGAATCGTGATCTCCCAGATTACTTGGTGCTGCTCTCCAAGATGAAGCGTGGCAGTGATCAACCGCTCTATGACCACTACTGGGGGAGTGGGTTTCTGCCGTCTGAATATCAGGGCGTTAAGCTGCGGAGTGCAAAGGATCCAGTGTTGTACCTGAATGATCCGGAGGGTTTGCCGAGAGAACTTCGTCGGGGAATGCTCAACGGACTCAATGAGATCAACGCAATTCGTCAACAGCAGACAGGCGATCCTGAGATCACAACACGAATTCAGCAGTATGAAATGGCCTATCGGATGCAGGCCAGCGTTCCAGATTTAACTGACGTTAGTGACGAACCTGAGTCGACGTTCGAAATGTATGGTCCGGACTCAAGGCGTGGAGGCAGTTATGCCGCCAATTGCATCCTCGCTCGGCGTTTGGCTGAACGGGGTGTACGATTCATTCAACTGTTTCATCCCGATTGGGATCACCACAGTCGATTACGAAGTTGGTGCACAGCCCGTTGTCGCGATACAGACCAAGCGAGCGCTGCACTAATCAAAGATCTCAAGCAGCGAGGAATGCTTGAAGATACATTGGTCATTTGGGGGGGCGAGTTTGGACGAAGCCCAGCCGGACAAGGGAAGTGGGATAGCCCCGAAGGCGGACGCGATCATCATCCACGTTGCTTCACGATCTGGATGGCTGGCGGTGGCGTAAAAAGCGGCGTGACCTATGGAGCGACCGATGACTACAGCTACAACGCCGTGGTAGATCCTGTTCATGTTCGAGATTTGCATGCTACCGTTTTGCATTTGATGGGGATCGAGCATGAGCGTTTCTCGTACCGATCTCAGGGGCTCGATTTTCGCCTAACCGGGGTGGAATCCGCACGCGTCGTTCACGACATTCTGGCGTAGTACGCCAGTTTGCTTGTGCTTTGCGTAGTGCTGGAAATAACAGCGACTGCTCACGTCACTGATAGAGATGGTTCTGCAAGGCTGGTTGTCGTGACACGTGTGTTCCCTGGTTGAACCAGTTCTGGGACGCTGTGGGCTAACTGATCCATTCCGGGATCACGTTGCCGCCGACATCAGTGAGACGGTAATCCCTGCCCTGAAACCGGTGGGTTAGCTTAAGGTGATCGAGTCCAAACTGGTGCAGCATGGTGGCGTGCAAGTCGTTGATGTGGACACGATCCTCAGTGGCGTGCCAGCCAATCTCGTCGGTTTTTCCATAGGTTAGCCCGCCTTTGAGGCCACCACCCGCCAGTGCCATGCTGAACGAATAGGGGTGATGGTCCCTGCCAGTTCCTACCTCTCGTTTTCCGTTTCGGTTTTCGCCCAGCGGTGTACGCCCGAATTCACTACCCCAAACGACCATCGTGGAATCGAGCATTCCTCGTTGTTTTAGGTCACTGATCAATGCAGCGATGGGCTGATCGACACATCCTGCGTTATAGGGCAGTTCCTTGGGGATATTGCTGTGGTGATCCCATGACGCATAGATAATGTTGACAAAGCGAACTCCTCGTTCAACCATCCGTCTGGCTAGCAAACAGTTTTTGGCGAAACTACGGTAGGTGTCTCCCTGTTTACCACGGCCACCCATGTCCTTAGGTTCGTCACGGTCGACGCCGTAGGCATCCAACGTTTGTTTGGATTCCTTGCTTAGGTCGATCAGTTCCGGGGCAGCGGTTTGCATACGGAACGCGAGTTCATAAGACGCTATCCTTGCTGCAATCTCTGGATCATTTATTTCTGTGTATCGGTTCGTGTTGACGTCTTTTAAGGCATCGAGGCCGGCGCGTTGCAGCGACATAGGAATGCCGGCAGGATTGGCGAGGTTGAGGACAGGTTCGCCCTGGTTTCGAAATAGCACACCCGCATGCGTCGATGGTAAAAATCCAGACTGCCATAACGTGGCACCTCCCGAAGATCCTCGGCCGCTATTCAAGACCACATAGCCTGGCAGGTTTTGCGTTTCACTACCAAGTCCGTAGGTCAGCCAGGAACCCATGGTGGGGAGGCCGAACGTTCCGCGTCCGCATTGCATCATAAGTTGTCCGGGATGATGGTTGAACTGTTCTGTGTGCAGTGATCGAACGAGCAGCAGGTCATCAGCGACGGAGCCCAGGTTGGGCAACAGTTCACTGAGGTTCATCCCTGACTCACCATGCTTTGTGAATTTGTAGGGCGAACCTTGCAGTAGGGCTTTATCTTTTTTAATAAACGCGAATCGGACCTTTTCAAGCATGGATGCAGGTAATGGCTCACCGTGTCGGGCTTTTAACACCGGCTTTTCGTCAAACAGATCCAAATGTGAGGGAGCCCCTGCCATGAAAATAAAAATGCACGCTTTCGCTTTGGCGTCGAAGTGCGGTGCCCGTGGAGCCAAAGGATTTATGAGAGCGTCTGACGCTGACGACGAACTCATTAGCCCGTCACCAGTTAGCATGGAGCCAAGCGCAGCCATTCCAAGGCCACTTGCTGTCGTATTAAGGAACTGACGGCGGTGATGTAATGTATGCCCGCGTGTAGTTGGATCTGAGTCTAGGCGAGTGTGGTACATGAAGTTCGTTTGGGAGAGCTTGATGATTGAGCGTGTTAAGAGTCAGTTTGGTGCCGGGTGAGTCACTAAGTTGAGCATTGCGGTAATTAAGGCGGGGACAGTTGGATGTTTTGGCAGTGGCTAAGGGAGTTGCTGGGGTTGCAGTCTTGTGGCATGTTCAGACGGTGGTGTGAGGACTTCAGTCGCGGACGATAAATTCGTCGAGATTGGTGAGCATCCGCAAAGTGACGACCCAGGCGGCGTTCTCCGCGACGGGATGAGCATCGCTTTGGTGTTGCGATGTCACTCGTTTGGCATCCTCTGGGTGGTCTGCGTAATACTTGCGTGACTCATTTAGCAACGCCTCGAATCTCGCCGTTTCACTTGCGACCGCTTTCCGGATCAGTACTTTCTCAATGGCATACTGCAGCTTTTGTTGATCAGTGATTCCGCCTTCTTTGAGGACATTCTTCGCGAGCGCTTGCGCAGCCTCGAAGAAGACTCGATTGTTTAGCGTAACGAGCGCCTGCAATGGGGTGTTGCTGACATCACGCTGTAGTCGTGCGGTATTCGAATCTGGGCAGTCGAAGCTGATCAGATTAGGATAAGGCGAGGTACGTTTGAAAAACGTGTACATTCCGCGACGGTAAGCATCTTCGCCCGTGCTCGTTTTCCATTTGAAATTGTTGGCGTAGCTGAGTTCCGCGACGCCGGGCGGTAGCGGTGGAAAAACACTTGGCCCGCCGATCTTCGGGCTTATCAAACCACTCGCGGCTAAGTGTAAATCTCGCACGACCTCGCCGCTGACACGGACGCGATTTTGTCGCGCCAGTAAACGGTTGGTAGGATCTCTTTCAGCCAGTTCCGGGCGATGTTGCGATGCCTGTCTGTAGGTTGCACTTTGTACAATGGTTTTAATGAGCGCCTTGCGACTCCATCGTAGGTCACGAGGGTAATTCCACGACAGCCAGTCCAGTAACCCGGGATGTGTCGGCTGGTCGCCGCGGATGCCAAAGTCATTCACGGTTCCTACGAGACCTCTTCCAAACAGTTGTGCCCATACATGGTTGACGCTCACTCGAGGCGTTAGAGGGTGGTTGGCGTCAGTCAGCCAGGTAGCAAGGTCCAGTCGATCAGCCGTTTGCGGATCGAGCCGTTTCGAAATCGGATGGGTACCGCCCACTACCGAGACAACGTCTGTTTCTACTGTTTCACCTGGTTGCAGGAAGTCTCCCCGATGCAGGACACGAGTTGTTCTGGTGGTTGGGGTTACGACGCGTGCTGACACAGTTGCCAGTATTGGGGCTTTGGTTTTAAGTTCCGCGATTTGGGTCGCGATCCGCTTGGTGTTTGGGTGTTGTGACGCGAAGTGTTCGGTAATAGTTTCCTTGTGCGTTGTGCTGCGTTCGCTTGCGGGCATCCTCAAGATCTTGGCGATTTCCTCGGGCAACCGACGCAAGGTCGTCTCGCCGGAAATGGTGGAAACGCGGAAATGACCGACCAGATGTTTCCCGCCGTATTGCTGATCAAGAACAAGCTGGAAAAACTTTCGGTTTTCAGCTGCGGGCACTGGTTCGGTGAGGCATATCCACTCATGGGGTTGGCCCATTTTTGGCGAGATGGCCCAGCCTGACTTTTGCGATTTCTGTAATGCTCCGATTGGTGCAAAGTTGTGCTGAGAGAAGTCAGCCTCGGCATAGGAGAAGGCAACAGGATCGTAATCGCTTTTGAAGGTAGCGTCTTTTCCTACATAGGCCCTCACTCCACTGAGGACGAAGTTTCCGTTGGGGGGCCTGCCTGGGCCCTTGGAAGGTAAGGACTCATGCGGAAGTGCTTCCAGTTTTATTCCACTTAAACCTTTTGCTGGCATTTCGAATACGAGTGTGTATTTGTCCTTGTCAGCGACTGTACCGGTGGTGAGGACTGAGCCGTTCTCCTGAATGTTTAAGACTGCTCCGCTGGTGGACTTGGCGGAGAGGGGCTTGGCAACCGTATAGCTAAGTGGTGACTCCTTGTTCGCTGCAACATGGCGAGACATGTCTTGAACCCACTGCTCTAACTCTGGCTGGAGCAGTGCGGTGGCCGCCCTATACTTTTTTTCCATGCTCGAGACAGTATTTTGATGTTCGGCACTCAGACGTTCATGTTCAGTGATGGCAGCCTCGCTGGCGGGTAAGTCTGTTTTCGTCTCCTTGAGATCATCAAAAAATGCAAACAGACGGTAATACTCTTGCTGGCTGATTTGGTCGTATTTGTGATTGTGACAACGCGCGCAGGTCATGGTGAGTCCAAGCCAGATGGCCGCTGTGGTCTCTGTACGGTCGAATGTTGCTTCGATTCTGAATTCTTCCTGATCAACACCACCCTCGGTGTTGGTGAGAGTCTGTCGATGAAAGGCGGTGGCAAGCTTTTGCGCGGAAGAAGGGCTATCGAGTAAATCACCAGCAAGTTGATCCCTCGTGAACTGATCAAATGGCATGTCGGTGTTGATCGCATTGATCACCCAGTCTCGATATAGCCAGGCATTGGGCCGCGGACGATCTTTTTCATACCCATCGGAGTCTGCATATCGAGCCTTATCCAGCCAATGCCTTGCCCAGCGTTCACCAAAATGCTCCGACTCAAGCAAAGCATCAACGAGGGCCACGTAACCGTCTTCGTCAGGCTTAACTAAGAAGGCACCAAGCACCTTGGGGTCCGGTGGGAGTCCGGTGAGGTCATACGCAAGTCGTTTTGCGAGTGTCGCAGGCGTCGCTGTAGGTGAAGGTTCGATGCCTGCAGATTCGAGGCGGGCAAGCACATAGCGGTCGATGGGGTTGCGAATCCAGGTTTCATCAGAGACCTCGGGGAGCGGTTGATTGGGAACCGGACGGTACGCCCAGTGTTGGTCAAACTTCGCTCCCTGATTGATCCAAGCGGTTAACAGCTCAACTTCTTGGTCTGTGAGTGCCGGTCCCTCCGGTGGCATTCGAGTATTCGGGTCATTCGTTGTCACACGTTTGATGAGCTCGCTGTTTGCTGAATCCGTTGGAACGATCGCTCTCCGATCTGAATCCAATTTTGATGTGGCACTGGTAAATCGGTCCAAACGTAGGCCGGCTTCTGCATCGTCCGGTCCGTGACACAAAACGCAATGCCTTGCCAGAATGGGTTGGATGTTCGTGCCGTACACGGGTGGTTCAACAGCGTTAACGCCCCGAGTAATGGGGGTGCAGTTCAGCGTAAAACAAACAATGAGCAACACAACAAAATGATGCGTCGATTTTGAGTGGAGTGCAGGAATGGGCATGCTGTGCAAGCTAGGCTGGGATCTGGTAGGGAGGCAAAGTACCTCAAAGGTAGGCCGGTACTAAGTTATACTTTGGAAGTGCACTTGGGGGGAACCGAATTCCTAAGCAAAGCTGCAAGCATTCGTCATGGTGAAGACCATGCAGAAAAGGGAGGGTTTCTCTTCTTGCCTTTTGTTGAATTCGAAAAGAGTCGCCTCTCACAGGGAACTTACACAACTCCGCAACCGCATCAGCTTGATTAAGTTACTAGCCTGGAGCGAAATCTGACGTTGCTTGTTTGACGAGGTGTCAAACCGAAATGTGTGTATTTGGCGGGATCCGGAAGCGGCTTCTTCGAGTGCTGGTGCCGCGTTGCATCGGGAGAGGTGCTAAGTACGTCCATGCGTAATCAAAAGTGAGAAGTGGAAGCTAGAAGCGTCTGCGCCCGCAAGGCGGGCTAGCCTTGTGTTTTGCTTTTATTCGATCTCTTGCAAATACGCTGCCCAGTTGGATTGTCTTTGATCACCATCTATCTGGGGCTTGGCTTTCGAGATGTCGTTCTCAAATTCCTCGTAGAACTTTGTCAGGCTCAGATTGAAGTGTTCTTCAAATGCCGGTTCCCAACCCAAGTCAGGTACTTTGTGAAGAAATGTGAAGAGTTTCTTTAAGCTTCCAACACGCTGTAATAGTTTCGCGCACGCGACGGACCCACCTGCA
>Ga0315332_10002461_pt1 | contig 10330 bp, 7 predicted proteins | sample M110034915metaG_FD_203455 | JGI IMG/M metagenome (GOLD analysis project Ga0315332, IMG submission 203455) | Ammonia-oxidizing marine archaeal communities from Monterey Bay, California, United States - M1 100m 34915 | ecosystem: Environmental > Aquatic > Marine > Intertidal zone | place: USA... | reverse complement strand
GTTCTGCGTGATCCTGCTAATCATCAAGGCAGACGAGCCGGAGCGTACTCCCGGGCCATGGCGCGACCTCGCGGGCGATATCGTCACGGGGGTAAGACACGGGTTCGGCCACCCCGGTATCCGCATACTGCTGGTGATGCTCGGCGTTACCGGGTTGCTGATCCGGCCGGTGATCGAACTGATGCCGGGCTTTTCCGCAGAGGTCTTCGACCGCGGTGCCGACGGGCTCGCCATCCTGATGTCGACATTGGGCTTCGGCGCCATGGTGAGCTGTATCTGGATCGCAATGCGCGGTCGCACCCAGGGGCTGACGCGTCTGGTCACCGCCAGTCTTCTGGTCCAGGGCGGCGCGCTTATTGTCTGTACGCTGGTCGGCCATTATCTCGGAAATCTGTGGCTGGCGGCCGCCTGCCTGGGTGTCGTCGGGTTCGCCATGCTGATCGGCGGCGTCGGCTCCCAGACGTTGATGCAGAACGCCGTCGAATCCCACATGCGCGCCCGGGTGATGAGCCTGTTTATCGTTATTTCGTGGGGTCTGCCCGCCTTTGGCGCACTTGCCGCCGGGTGGATTGCCAATTTCGCCGGACTGCCGGTGACCATAGGAATTGGCGGCGCACTCACGGTCCTGCTGTGGCTATGGGCACGGCCCAAAGCCGTGACCGTGGAGGACGAGTTGGAAAAAACCGCCTAGGCGTCCGGTTTCTTCCGCATGACGCGATTCCAGAGCCGTGCCGCACGGGCCTCGGCTTCGTCGTATTTTTCGGCAAATCGGGGATAGCGGGTTTTCAACCGGTCAAGCTGCCGGCGCGCCCATTCGGATTCGCGCGACAGCAGGATAAAGCCGATCAGCAGAAACAGGATGCCCTGCAGAATCGGCAGGAACAGCCCGAGAATTCCAAGAAAGATAAACGCCCAGCCAAGGGCGAGAATAAGGAAACGTTTTAAAGCCGGCGGCACGAAAACCCTTTATCCAAAATTTACGTCCCTACATATGGATCGGCGATCCTTCGACATCAAGCGCCGCTTCCTTGACCGCTTCGTTCAGGGTCGGATGGGCATGACAGGTGCGCGCGATATCTTCCGACGACGCGCCGAATTCCATCGCGAGCGCCAGTTCGGCGATCATCGTGCCGGCATCGGGGCCAATGATATGCACGCCAAGCACTTCGTCGGTCGCCTGATCGGCAAGAATTTTGACGAAGCCTTCGGTGTCGCCGTTTGCCCGGGCGCGCGAATTCGCCATGAACGGGAAACTGCCCTTGTTATAGGCAACGCCGTCCGCCTTGAGCTGTTCTTCGGTTTTGCCCACCGATGCCGCTTCCGGCCACGTATAGACCACCGACGGGATCGCATCGTAATTGATATGGGTCGCCTGCCCGGCCAGCCGCTCGACACAGGCAATGCCCTCTTCTTCGGCCTTGTGCGCAAGCATCGCACCCGGGATCACGTCACCAATGGCATAAATGCCATCGACATTGGTTTTGAAGTTTGCATCGACCTGGATGACGCCGCGATCGTCCATCGCGACACCGGCATCTTCAAGGCCGAGCCCTTCGGTAAACGGCTTGCGGCCGATCGATACCAGCACAACATCGCAGGCAATATCTTCAGCATCGCCGCCCTGGGCAGGCTCCACCGTCAGCGTGACCTTGGACTTGGTCGTCTTCGCACCGGTCACCTTGGTGCCGAGCTTGAATTCCATACCCTGTTTTTCGAGGGTCTTGTGCATGGCCTTGCCAACCTCGGCATCCATGTTGGGCGCGATCGCGTCGAGGAATTCGACCACGGTCACCTTGGATCCCAGCCGGCGCCAGACGGATCCCATTTCGAGCCCGATATAGCCGCCGCCAACCACCACCAGATGGCCAGGCACCTTCGACAGCGCCAGCGCACCGGTTGAAGACACAATCCGGTCTTCGTCGATTTCGACACCCGGCAACGGTGCGACCTCGGAGCCGGTCGCGATCAGGATGTTGGTTGCCGTATAGGTTTCGTCCTTGCCATCGGCGGTCACGACGACCTCACCCGGTTTGGAAATTTTCGCGGCACCGGTGATGTTGGTGACCTTGTTCTTCTTGAACAGGAAACCGATTCCCTTGGTCAGGTCGTCGACGACCTTGTCCTTGCGCGCCATCAGCGTCTTGAGGTCAAGCTCGACCTTGCCGACCTTTACGCCATGCTCTGCCAGATGGCTTTGCGCTTCCTCGAACTTTTCCGATGAATGAAGCAGCGCTTTGGACGGGATGCAGCCGACATTGAGACAGGTGCCGCCGAGGGTGCCGCGCTTTTCGATACAGGCCGTCTTCAGGCCCAGTTGTGCGGCGCGAATTGCGGCGACGTAACCGCCCGGACCTGCGCCGATGACGATCAGGTCGAATTGTGAATCACTCATGGGATCGGACCTCTGATCAGACGGCGAGAAGGATACGTTCGGGATCCTCGATGCATTCCTTCACGCGGACAAGGAACGTCACCGCTTCACGCCCGTCGATGATGCGGTGATCGTAGCTCAGCGCGACATACATCATGGGGCGGATCTCGATGGAATCGCCGACGGCGACCGGGCGCCGGTCGATTTTGTGCATCCCGAGGATGCCGGACTGCGGCGGATTGAGGATCGGCGTCGACATCAGCGAGCCGTAAACGCCGCCATTGGTGATCGTAAACGTACCGCCGGTCAGTTCGTCCATGCCGAGCTTGCCGTCGCGGGCACGCAGTCCGAGATCGGTGATGCCTTTTTCGACGTCGGCGAAGGATCGCTGATCGGCGTCGCGCAGCACGGGAACCACAAGGCCCTGCTCGGTGCCGACGGCCACGCCGATATCGTAATAGTTTTTGTAGATCAGCTCATCGCCGTCAATCTCGCCATTGACCGCCGGCAGCTCCTTGAGGGCCACGATGCACGCCTTGACGAAGAACGACATGAAGCCCAGTCGGCAGCCGTGGCGTTTTTCGAAATCGGCCTGGAATTTCTTGCGCGCCGACATCACGTTGGTCATGTCGATTTCATTGAACGTGGTCAGCATGGCGGCCGTGTTCTGAGCATCTTTCAGACGTTCGGCGATCACCTTGCGCAGGCGGGTCATCTTCACCCGCTCTTCACGCGGGTCTTCCGCGCGCGGTGCCGCGGGTGCGGCCGGTTTCGCCGCCGGCGCGGCGGCAGGGGCGGCGGCAGGCGCAGCACCACCGTCCTTCATGAACAACAGCACGTCGCCCTTGGTCAGACGGCCGTCCTTGCCGGTGCCGCTGATCTGCGCGGCATCGAGATTGTTTTCGTCCACCAGCTTGCGCACCGCGGGAGAAAGCTTGTCGCGGTCATCGTTCTCCGCCGGGGCGGCAGCAGCAGGCGCGGCCGGTGCCGCTTCGGCGGGCGCCGCGGCTTCTTCGGCTTTCGGCGTCACGGTTGCGCTGCCTTCACCGATCAGCCCGAGCAGGGCACCGACTTCGACGTTTTCGCCTTCCTTGACGGATATTTCGCTCAACGTACCGGCGGCGCTGGCATTGACTTCGAGCGTCACCTTGTCGGTTTCAAGCTCGACAATCGGCTCGTCCACGGCAATCGCTTCGCCTTCGGCCTTGAACCACTTGGCGACGGTCGCCTCTGTTACGGATTCGCCCAGTGTGGGGACGACGATTTCAGTAGCCATGTTTTGTGCTCCTGGAGCGGACTTGTAAAAATTCAGGTTGTGAGGGCTTCGGTCACGAATGCCTGCTGTTCAGCCATGTGTTTGTCGAACGAGCCTGTGGCAGGCGATGCGGCTTCGGGCCGTCCGACATATATAGGACGGTCGGCTTTTATATCGACATTGCCGAGCAGGTCCTCGAGACGGCGGTCGAGATAGGTCCAGGCGCCCATGTTTTTCGGCTCTTCCTGGCACCAAACCACTTCGGCATTGGGATATTTATGAAGCTCTTTGGACAGCGAAACATTCGGGAACGGATAGAGCTGTTCCATCCGGACCAGCGCGACATTTCCGATATTCATCTCTTCCCGCGCCGCCAGCAGATCGTAATAGACCTTGCCGGAGCACAGCACGACGCGCTTCACTTTGGTGCGGGCGACGAGCTTTTCGGTTTCCGGCAGCACGCGGTTGAAGGATGTGCCGGGTCCGAATTCCTCGAGCCTGGAGACCGCTCTCTTATGCCGAAGCAGGGATTTCGGTGTCATGATGACTAGCGGTTTGCGAAAATTGCGGTGAATTTGCCGGCGCAGCGCGTGGAAATAGTTCGCCGGCGTCGTGATGTTACAGATCTGCCAGTTGTCTTCCGCGCTCTGCTGCAGATAGCGTTCAAGACGGGCGGAAGAATGTTCCGGACCCTGGCCTTCGAAACCGTGCGGCAGCAACATCACAAGCCCGGACATGCGAAGCCATTTAGATTCGCCGGACGAAATGAACTGGTCGAAAATGAACTGCGCGCCATTGGCGAAATCGCCGAACTGCGCTTCCCACAGGACCAGCACGTCGGGGTCGGCGAGCGTCATACCGTATTCGAAACCAAGGACAGCGGCTTCCGACAGGGTCGAATTACGGGCAATGAACTTTGCCTGATCGCCCGGCCGGATCTGTTCGAGCGGAATAAAGACCTGCTCGTGTTCCTGATCGGTCACAACCGCATGGCGCTGCGAGAACGTGCCGCGTGCTACGTCCTGGCCGCTGAGGCGGACAAGGGTGTTTTCCGTCAGCAGGGTGCCGAACGCGAGCGATTCGCCGGTCGCCCAGTCGATTCCTTCGCCGGTGTCGATGGCTTTTCGCCGGTTATCGAAGAAACGCCGAAGCTTGGGATTGAGATTGAATTCTTCCGGCACCGTTGAGATGGCGTTGCCGACCTCTTTCAGCAGATCGAGGGAGACATCGGTCTTGCCTTTGCGTTCCTCGGCGGACGGCGCCGTCGTCTTGCCCTGCCATTTGCCTTCAAGCCAGTCGGCCTTGTTGGGTTTGTAGGACGTGGAGGCTTCGAAATCGGCATCAAGCCGCGCACGGACCTTTGCCTGGATCTCGGCGACCTGTTCTTCGGTCACGACACCTTCGGCAATCAACTGGTTCGCATAGATCTGGCGGACCGTCGGGTGATCGGCGATCGCCTTGTACATCCGCGGTTGTGTGAATGCAGGCTCATCGCCTTCGTTGTGACCGAAGCGGCGATAGCACCACATATCGATCACGACATCCTTGCGGAACTTGTGCCGGAACTCGGCAGCGATCCGAGACACATGGATCACCGATTCCACATCGTCGCCGTTGACGTGGAAAATCGGCGCCTGCGCCATCTTGGCAATTTCTGTAGGGTACCGCGACGTACGCGTCGCCGCCGGATTGGTGGTGAAACCGATCTGGTTATTGACGACCACGTGCATGGTGCCGCCGGTACGATAGCCCTTGATGTCGGACAACCCGAACGTTTCCGCGACAATGCCCTGCCCGCCGAACGCGGCATCGCCGTGCATCAGCAGGCCAAGGACCTTGCGGCGGTCCTTGTCGCCACGCTGGCGCTGCTTGGCGCGCACCTTGCCGACCACAACCGGATCGACGGCTTCGAGATGGGACGGATTGGCGGCAAGCGACAGATGAACCTGTTTGCCGTCGAATTCACGGTCAGCCGAGGTGCCGAGATGATATTTGACGTCGCCGGAGCCCTGAACGTCTTCGGGCTTGGCGGCAGTGCCCTGGAATTCGGAGAAGATCGCCGAAAACGGCTTGTTCATGACATTAGCCAGCACGTTCAGCCGCCCGCGATGGGGCATGCCGATGACAACCTCTTCGACGCCGAGCTGGGAGCCGCGCTTCAAGATCTGTTCGAGACCGGGGACGAGCGCTTCCGCGCCGTCGAGCCCGAAACGCTTGGTGCCGGTATATTTGACGTTGAGAAACTGCTCGAACGTCTCAGCTTCGGTCAACCGTTCGAGGATGGTCGCCTTACCCATGTCGGTAAAGTCGGTCTGATTGCGGCTCTCTTCAATCCGCTCCTGGATCCAGACCTTTTCCTCGGTCGACGTGATATGCATGTATTCGACGCCGATATTTCCGCAATAGGTCGCACGCGCGCGTTCGACGATATCGCGCAGCGGCGCTTTTTCACCGAGACCGAGCCGGTTGTCGATATAGATTTCCCGGTCGTAATCGGCTTCCGAAAATCCGTAGGATTCCGGGTCGAGCTCGGTGTGGCTCGGCGGGTTTTCCAGCCCGAGCGGATCAAGTTCGGCGTATAGATGACCGCGCACCCGGTGCGAACGGATGATCATCAGCGCCTGGATGGAATCCCGGGTCACGTCACTGAGGGCGTGACCGTTTGTGCCGGCCTGCGACGCGCCATTGGCGCCGTTGACCTTCATGACTTCGGCAGCGGTTTCGGTGCCGATGACCGCGGTTTCGGTCGGCGCCCAGCTTGCACCCTGAAGTTCTTTCAGAACGTCCGGTGCGTCGTCTTTGAGTTCATCGAAGAAAGCGGCCCATTCGGCATCCACAGATGCGGGCCGTCCAAGATAACGCGCGTACAGTTCCGCGACGAATGTGCTGTTGGCACTCGTCAGAAACGAAGTCTTCTCTAGCAGTCCGGTCATGATACCCGGCGGCGTAGCCGCCGCTCCTTTTCACACGCTACATCGCCGGAAAACGCCGGCGCGGTAAGATCCCGACCTAGCCCTTCATCGCCTCCACCATCGCGTCGCCGATACCGGCGGGCGAATCGGATACTCGTATCCCTGCACTTTTCATGGCATCGATCTTGTCGTCGGCGCCCCCTTTGCCACCGGAGATAATCGCACCCGCATGCCCCATGCGCCGGCCCGGAGGTGCGGTGACACCTGCGATAAAGCCCACGACGGGTTTCTTAGTTTTGGACTGTTTGATGAAATCAGCGGCATCTTCTTCGGCGGAACCGCCGATTTCGCCGATCATCACGATACCCTGGGTCTCGTCATCGGCCAGGAACAGATCGATGCAATCGACAAAATTTGTACCGTTCACCGGATCGCCGCCGATCCCGATGCACGTGGTTTGTCCGAGGCCGGCGGCCGTGGTCTGGGCAACCGCTTCGTAGGTCAGCGTCCCCGACCGCGAGACGATGCCGATCGTGCCGCGTTGATGAATATGACCGGGCATGATGCCGATCTTGCATTCATCGGGCGTGATGATGCCCGGACAGTTCGGTCCGATCAGACGGGTGCTGGAATTGGCAAGCGCGCGCTTGACCCGCACCATGTCGAGCACCGGAATGCCCTCGGTAATGCAGATCGCCAGCGGTATTTCAGCGTCGATCGCTTCGAGGATTGCATCCGCCGCAAACGGCGGCGGCACGTAGATCACGGACGCATTGGCGCCGGTCTTATCGACCGCGTCTGCAACGGTGTCGAATACCGGCAGGTCCAGGTGCTTGCTGCCGCCTTTACCGGGTGTCACCCCACCGACCATCTGCGTGCCATACGCAATCGCCTGTTCGGAATGGAAGGTACCTTGCGCGCCAGTGAACCCCTGGCAGATTACTTTCGTGTCTTTTCCGACGAGCACCGACATCAGGCTGCCTCCTTCGTAACTTTGACAACCTTTTCGGCGGCATCCGCCAGATTATCTGCCGAGACGATCGGCAGACCCGATTCCTCAAGAATTTTCTTACCAAGTTCCACGTTCGTGCCGGCAAGTCGGACAACCAGCGGAACATCGAGGCTGACCTCACGCGCGGCGGCAACCACGCCTTCGGCGATCACATCGCAGCGCATGATGCCGCCGAAGATGTTGACCAGAATGGATTCAACATTGGGATCGGACAGGATCAGCTTGAACGCCGTCGTCACACGCTCCTTGGTCGCCCCCCCGCCAACATCGAGGAAGTTGGCCGGCGATCCGCCATAGAGCTTGATAATATCCATCGTTGCCATCGCAAGTCCGGCGCCATTGACCATGCAGCCGATATTGCCGTCGAGCGTGATATAGTTGAGGTCGTGCTTGGCGGCTTCGAGCTCGGTCGGATCTTCTTCATCCTCGTCGCGCAGTTCCTGGACGTCCTTGTGACGGAACAATGCGTTGTCGTCGAAGTTCATCTTGGCGTCGAGGGCGATCACATCGCCGGAGCCTGTAACCACCAGCGGGTTGATTTCGACGATAGACGCGTCAAGATCGGTAAACGCCGTATACATGGCCATCAGGAATGTCGTGGCCGATTTGACCTGGTCGCCTTCAAGGCCGAGACCGAACGCAACCTGGCGGGCATGAAATGCCTGCATTCCGGTTGCGGGATCTATATCGATGCGCAGAATTTTTTCCGGCGTCGCTTCGGCCACTTCCTCGATTTCCATGCCGCCCTCGGTGGACGCCATCAGCGTGATCCGGCTGGTCGCGCGATCGATCAGCAGGCCGAGATACAGTTCGCGTGCGATGTCGCAGCCTTCCTCGACATAGACCCGCTTGACCTCGCGCCCTTCGGCACCGGTCTGTTTGGTGACAAGAACCTTGCCCAGCATTGCAGATACGTTTTCACGGACATCATCGACCGACTTGACGACGCGTACGCCGCCCTTGTCGCTCGAATCGTCCTTGAAACGTCCGGCCCCGCGGCCGCCCGCATGAATTTGAGATTTGACGACCCAGACCGACCCGCCGAGATCTTCGGCGGCCTTGGCCGCCTCGTCAGCCGTGTAGGCCACGCCACCCTTGGGGACGGCGACGCCATATTTGGCGAGCAGCTGTTTCGCCTGATATTCGTGAATATTCATATCTGTCCGTATGCTCCTCCGGCGTTACGAAACCGTAAACCCGGGGTATTAATCGATCATTAACTATAAATCCCGCGTCGAGGGTTAATCGACGCGGGAACCGGTATGCGGTGGAAGCTACTTCTTTTTAGCGGCTTCCCGTTCCATCTTTTTGACAACATCGACCAGGCCTTTGACCGCCTTGACCGAATTGTTGAACTGTCGTTTTTCGCCCGCGTCGAGTTTCACTTCGACGATGCGTTCGATGCCCTTGGCACCGATCACGACCGGCACGCCGACATAAATGCCCTTCACGCCGTATTCGCCTTTGAGCATGGCGGCACAGGGCAAGACGCGCTTTTTATCCTTGAGATACGAATCCGCCATCTGGATCGCGGCCGATGCCGGCGCATAGAAAGCCGAGCCGTTGCCGAGCAAGCCGACGATTTCGCCGCCGCCGTCGCGCGTACGCTGGACGATGGCATCAAGCCGCTTCTGCGTGGTCCAGCCCATCTTGATCAGATCGGGCAGCGGAATACCGGCAACCGTCGAATACCGCACCGACGGCACCATGGTGTCGCCGTGGCCGCCAAGCACGAACGCGGTGACATCTTCGACCGAGACATTGAATTCGTCGGCGAGGAAATAACGGAAGCGTGCGCTGTCGAGCACGCCGGCCATGCCGACAACCCGGTTGGAGGGCAGACCAGAATGCTTTTGCAGCGCCCAGACCATGGCATCCAGCGGATTGGTGATGCAAATCACGAAGGCTTTCGGCGCATACTTCTTGATGCCCTGGCCGACCTGCTTCATCACGTTGGAATTGATGGCGATCAGGTCGTCGCGGCTCATCCCCGGCTTGCGCGGGATACCGGCGGTGACGATGACGACATCGGCACCCTTGATCCCGGCGTAGGAATTGGTGCCGGTCATTTTGGAATCGAACCCTTCGACGGGAGACGATTCAACCAGATCGAGGGCTTTCCCCTGCGGGGTACCTTTCATGATGTCGAACATGACGACGTCGCCGAGTTCTTTGAGTCCGGCGAGATGTGCCAGTGTGCCGCCAATATTGCCGGCGCCGATAAGGGCGATTTTATTACGGGCCATAGAGGATTCCGGGTCTGTTATGAGAAAATTCGATACGCCGACAGAAACCCTGCCGTATCGCTGGTTTCATAACGCCGTTAACCAGCGAGAGCAAGGGTTAGTGGCGGAAATTCACGTGTTTGCGTCCCCATGGGGCGCCTGCATGTATTCTTCTGACTGCATCTCGATCAGGCGCGATGCGGTGCGCTCGAACGCAAATGCCGTATCGCCTTCAGGCGACAACGCATCCGGTTGGGCGTCGGCGGAGATGACCATCTTCACCCGGTGCTCGTAGAGCGCATCGATCAATGTCACCAGGCGCTTTGCCTCGTTGCGCCGGGCGGGCGGCAACAAGGGAATGCCAGAGAGGATAACCGTGTGATAGGCCTTTGCGATGGCTAGGTAATCCGGCGCACCAAGCGGGTTTTTACACAATTCGGCAAACGTGAACCGCGCCACGCCTTTCGCCGCCTTTGGCACGATCACCTTGCGGCCGGTTGCTGTTAGTTCGGCCGGCTCCCCCGCAGCATTGTCGGTCAGCGCGGCAAACGCCGC
>Ga0315332_10002460_pt1 | contig 10330 bp, 19 predicted proteins | sample M110034915metaG_FD_203455 | JGI IMG/M metagenome (GOLD analysis project Ga0315332, IMG submission 203455) | Ammonia-oxidizing marine archaeal communities from Monterey Bay, California, United States - M1 100m 34915 | ecosystem: Environmental > Aquatic > Marine > Intertidal zone | place: USA... | reverse complement strand
CCTTTTCAGTTTTAATATCGTTAATACCCGAAACATTAATTTGTATCTGTGGCCTTTCACCACCCTTGTTCTTATCATAATGACTTAACGGAGCCATCCTATCCATAATCAATTTCCAGGCGGCAGCTTGATTCTTGTTTTCAGGGTCAGAGGCAGCATTTACAATCGAATCTATCACCCCTTCAATACGATTAGTAGCCAATAAACGCTCTTCTAATTTTTCAATGGCAGTACGCATACCTTTAGGACGCCCTGAGACCTTCTTAGACTCTTCTTGCCACTGTTCCCTAGTCATTAGCCTATTAGGTTTCTTTGGACGCCCACGTGGCCTCTTAGGAGCTTCTACAACCTCTTTAATTTGTTCCATAAAATATATTCTTACAAAAAATACCTTAAACCACAATATACACCATTCAAGGCGCACAAACACTTTCCTAAATCTACTTTTGCAAGATTGGGGGGCTACTATAATAATAACAGCACAGCGTCACCCCCTCCCCCCTAAATAATTTAACCCCACCTAGAATAGAACGAACGCTCGGTAGATAGATACTGTATGAATATCCAGGCTGGGTTTATACACAGGTTAACGGAAGGTTAAGGAATCGAGTACTGGATAGAATTACAGGTTAAGGAAATGTTAAGGAAGTAAAATTAAACTTGAAGTGTGAATGTGGATATGGCTGCCACAGAGAACATTTAACAATAGACAACTGAGAATCTTTTGAACTCTGTTAATTGGTTAAACCTTATTAGGTTATTTGTATATCTATATAAGTAATTAAAGAATAGGTTCTTTAGGCCGTTAATATAATCGTATACATTAGTTGCATATAATATGTATATAGTTATAATAGGTTCTACCATTTACTTAATCAGGAAAACATTATGAAAGATTATTCTAAACACGGCATAACAGAATTAAGAATGTATTTATATGATCCGTCTATAACTCCTGAAGTTATCTTTGAATCTTTAATTAACAATCTTAGAAAGAAGAGAAATAAAACAGCATTAAAAAAGGTGCGCACATTTATGGGTTCTTTTCCACAAGCATTATCAGACTCTCATTTAGAGTTATTAATAGAATTAGATAATCTTTAAACCATTTATTAAACGAGGATAGAATTATGGATAAGATAGAAATAGGTGACGTATTGGCAGGTAGTTCATTGGGCAATAAGACTATGGGCTTTATCACTAATGAATTGTTTAAATTGGCTGGAGATCATGCCAAATCGTTAAAAGATGAATTTGAATCTTTGAATATCAGCTCTGAGCCTGTAGACAATCCCGATTGTCGGGAATGGCAGCGAATCAATGGCGATTGGCTAGAAAATCATGAGTCCTTCCAAAATGATCTTGTTGAAATACTAACCGAACATTTAGAACTCCCACCATTCACTTTCATTGATACGCGAGATGGTGAATATATCGTGTCAGTAGATTATGACGAGATTAATCAGTTATTCGCTTTTAAATCGTGCCCTCACCATAAGGTGATTGAACCTCACAAGGTCATTAACGACATCAATGCTTATACCGATGAAGATAATTTTGAAGATTTTATCACTGTAATTAACGACCACGGCAATATTACGCTCTATTCATGGGATGGAACCGAATACAAGGAAGTTTGGGCAATCGTCTAGCCTAGACTCACATATTCACCAATCAAGCCGGCTTTTGTCGGCTTTTTGGGTGAAACTATTTACTTAATCAAGAGGGTTTACAATGCAAAAATACAATCCAGATTTGTTTGATAAGAGCTATTGTTCAATTGATGGCGGAGATGTTTACGAGTGCTATTTTCTTAAAGATCGTCATTATTGGAATGGTTGGGCTTGTCCTGCCTTCTTAACGCGAGAATCGTTTTTACGATACAACAAAAATAACTTTTCTGATTATGACATCCTGCAAGATGAAGATTTTATGATTGAATATTTAACGTCTATTGAAGAGCATTTGCTTGGTAATGAAGCCGTTTATTCCTTTATGAGCGGTCTTTGTTGGGAGGAAGTAACAAAAGATAACGAATAATTAATCACTTGGAATCCCTATAACCTCGCTATATGCGGGGTTTTGGTGGTAGGAATACTTAACTTTACTTAATAGAGGAATGAAACAATGACAAAGTTACACCATACCGCTTATAAGAAAAACTACAAAAAGTTTATTTTATCTACGATAGAAACTAACGGAGAAGGTAAGCCGTTGAAAACTGACGCAGACAAAATAGCTTATTTGTTGGCTAAATTTGAAAACGAGTACGGCTTTAATACTCAGCGAGTAGGCAAACAACAAGCCGTTGCTGACTGGCTTTCTGGTTTAGCCTTAGATATTCCTTTCTGGAATGAGGATATTATTAAACTAGCCGTTGATATGGGGTCAATTAATCCTGACCCTAGCGAAAAAATCCAAGAACGAGTGACCGATAATTACTGGTCTTTTATGGCAAATATTATTCTGAGCTTTGAAACATTGCCGCCAAAGTCCTAACCGAATTGTTAAACAACTAGCACCCTGTCAAATTGGCAGGGTGTTTAAGGGTAAAATACGCCCTAAATAACTGAATTTATTATATAACTTAAGGAGTTAAGAAGCTATGCACGATTTCAAAAATCTTAATCAGCACGATCCGCACAACAAACTACGGTGGTCTGATGAACCAAAATTACCCTGGTGGGTGCTAGGTTTAAAGATAGCGGGATTCATAGCGGGTAGCATAGGGGCTACGCTTTGCTTTTATTATTTAACTGTAATTGTCTTTTTATTTTAATGGGGTAAACGATGATGAGTAAAGAAAAAAAATATAGCGCAGAAGTTTGGGACGTAGTGTATTACTTGGTGGATGAAGATGGTAATCCAAAAGAAGATAAAGACGGCAAAGTTGAACTGTATTCTAATCCTGACGGGGACTACTCCTATATAGCAGATCAATTTGATATTGACCAATTAGAAAGGCAGTGATTAACAAAAAGGGGTGAACTATGACTAAATCAGAATATCAACTCAAATCGTGGCGTATGACTAAACAATGGCGTGAGTATCGAAGGGCTAAAGTAGAGCGCAAGGAACGCGCAAGGGCTAAAAAGCTACAGAGAGATCATGCTAAGGCTTTTGGCTATTACATCAAAGACGAAGAGAAATTTGACGATTGGCTGTTAAAAGAACTAGGGCTATAAGAATAAACCCCCAGTGATGGGGGCTATTCAAGGGGTGGGAACTCACACTTGTATTAATAAATCCGTTATTATAAAGTGTGTTTATCGGGTTGCAGTTTACTAGGCTGCGTTTTAAAAGACCGATACAAGAGATAAAGGAAAAAATACCAGTCATAAACCGACTCGCCAATTTTCCTATCTTATTTTGTATCATGTCAAGTTATAACGCCCGATAGCGTCAAAAATACGTTATGGGTGTTTGTAAAGTCTTAACCGATAGCGTCAATAGTTTGACTCAAAGGCTCATGTCTACAGGGACTTAAAACCTGGAACTTATTAATTGATCCGCGAGTGATGGGAGCGTGTCTAACGTAAGGTTAGGACAACAAACAGAGTTAACGGACATTTGAGGGGGCTGACTAGGCCAATCAGGAAGATAAACTAGTTTCTGCAATAGATCGATTAATAAACAATTAAGGGTATTTGTTCGGTGGCAGGGATAAAGGTGTCCATAACCATCATAAGACTACTATGTCTTGAATATTATTAAATGAAATAATGTTAAAGAATATTAAATAATGGTAGACAAACAGAAACAGATACATTAAGTTCAATTTTAATTTACTTAGCAAGGAGAAATAGAAATGTCAGATAATGACTTTCCAGAAATAAAGATTAAACCCAAAACGCTTAACCAAATCATCCAAGACTACCCACGCGAGTTATGGTGGACAGATGGTAATGATGGTGAAGTTAAGCAAGCCCCTGATTGGGTTCTCAATGAAGTAGTAGACAACCTATCACACACCGATAGCCCAGAATCCCCTGATTTCATGTTTAACGTCTGTCAGATAGGCGGTGATTGGGGCGAGTTCTGTGAAGTTTTAAAAGCTGAGATTGCTAACAACCCTCAAAGCGAACTGGCTAAATATTTTTCAAAAACCAGTAAAGACTACGCGCAATATTTAATAGAAAGGGCAGAAGATACTGATTTCATGGTGTCTACAGCCTACAAAGCAGCTGAAGAAGATTGGCAAGCGAACGAATTTGAAGTTATTGAAATAGAAAATTACTTAAATAGGAGAGGTGAATAACATGGCAAAGCAAGACAGCACACTAAGTTTTAACAACTACTCAACTGACGTAGACGAAAGCCAAATGGTAATCGATCTACTTCTAAATCCACAGGTTGCTCAGGAACCCGAATACGCTACCCTTTTAGATATTATCAGAAAGCGTACAGACGGCGTGGAGGTGTTTGCGATAACAATACTAATGCGAGATCAAATAACCATAAACAAGCCCTTAGAAAGCCGTGAGGAGCTTTTAGGGGGTGAATCATGAGTGAAGCAAAAGAAATTTGGGAAAAACTCTCAAGCCTTGATTGCAACGAACACAAAAAGCAAAAGGGGAAGTTTGATTATCTCCCTTGGAATTGGGCTTGGGCTACGCTTATGGAGCATTACCCCGAAGCTGAAGTGAAGCAATTACCGGACGTTGTGCATACCGATCAATCGGTCACTGTGAATACTGAAATCACCATAGGCGATATTACTCGGCCTATGTGGTTGGCTGTGACTGATTTCAAAAACAATGGTGTTCAAAGTCCTTCTTGTGACGAGATTAGTGATGCTCGTATGCGCTGTTTTACCAAGAATATGGCTATGTTTGGATTGGGTTACTACATCTACCAGGGTGAAGGATTGCCCAAAGAAAAGCCCGAATACATATCTCCCGATCAGTTAAAAGAACTTGCCCAGTTAATGATTGATACAAAATCAAACAAGCTCAAGTTTTGTGAACTTTTCAAGGTAAAAGATACTAATCAATTATTAACTAAAGACTGGGACAAGGCAGTACAGATGCTTAATGCAAAGAAGGAGCGTGACGCATGAGTATATACAAAGAAATGTTCAACGGCTCCGATTATGTCCCCAAACGTGATGATGAGCGTTTAACGGGTCAAATAAAGCGCATATACAATGTTATGAAGGATGGTATGCCTAGAACCCTCAGACAGATAGCTAACGCTACAGGCGACCCAGAAGCGTCCATAAGCGCCCAATTAAGGCATTTAAAGAAGGAAAGGTTTGGTTCGCATAGGGTAGAGAAGGAAAATAAAGGCGGGGGCTTGTATGAATACAAATTGCTACCGCCTGAGAAGAAAGGTCAGGGGGTGCTGCTATGAATTACCCCTTTAGAATCGTTGAATGTGGCGGTCAGGGTACTCAGGAATGGATACAGGCTAGATTAGGCATACCCAGTGCTAGTAATTACTCAAAGCTGATTACCACTAAGGGAAAGCGTAGTGCGTCATTTGATGGATATTGTATGGGTTTGGCTGCTGAGGTGCTTACAGGCAAGCCGTATTCATGGCATAGGTCAGAACTGACTATCACCAGTGCGTCACCATACAGCCCTGATACAGCTATCGACCCCAATGAATTAGATGCTTTGGATTGGGGAACTTATCACGAACCTGAAGCTAGGGCTTATTACAGCCTTCTCACAGACACAGACGTTGTACAGGTGGATTTCTGCAAACATCCTAATCTTGAGGCAGGGTGCAGTCCTGATGGCCTCATAGACGTTAATCAGGACGGAATGTTAGGTGGTCTGGAAATTAAGTGTCCAAAGAACCCACAAATACACATGGAATATTATAAGTCTGGGGAGATACCCACAAAGTACATTCAGCAGGTGCAGGGTTGTATGTGGATAACTGGCCGAAACTATTGGGACTTTATGTCCTATCACCCAAAGCTAAAGCCCTTTATATGCAGGGTTTACCGCAATGACGATCTAATTACGGCTATGACTGAGGAAGTTAGCGAAGCGGTGCATTTGATAGAACAATATGTGCATGAATTTAAATTTGAAGGAGCAGCATAATGCAAGGTGTAAATAACGCTATGATTATCGGGAATTGTGTAAACGACCCTGATATCAAGCAAATACCGAAGAAAGACGGGGGTTCTCTATCGGTTGCTAACTTTTCAGTGGCGACCAATAAGGAATACAAAGGTAAGAAAACAACCACTTTTCACCAGTGCGTTATGTTTGGCAGCGTAGTGGATAACTTTATTGCTGACTATGTAGGCAAAGGCTCATTGTTGTATATCGAAGGTGAGATACAGACTAGCGAGTATGAGAAGGAGTTTGATTGCGGTCAGAAGCATAAGGTAAAGGCTACGCAGATCAAGGTTAACAATCTTCAAAAGCTAGACGATAAGATTGTGGAAAAACAAGCCAAGCCTGAACAAAGCCCGATAATTGACAACTTTGATGACGATATACCCTTTTAATTTATATAAACCAGGAGAATGATATGAAGACTACAGATATAGATAACACCCACAAACTTTTGATTGAAAGCACTGTGCAGCGTAGACGGCCAGAAATGATATTAAGGCAAGTCAATATGCTCACTGATTACATTAATGACATTCAGATGGGAGTATTTCGTGGGCCAAAGATGGAAGAACTAGAAGCCTTAGACGATTTATTAGATGGAATTACTCACCTAATGGGCTTTGAAAAGCCTGAAGATCATGGGCATTACGCTGATTTATTACTACACAGCGACCCCCAGTTAAAACCAAAAGCTAAGAAGGGGGAAAGCAAATGAGCAATCTTAAAACAATCGTGCGTGGAGCATATGACATTCAAAAGAATCGTATCCAAACTGGCAACCGACTGGTAGGCAACTTTAAAGCCAAGCTAGGGCAAGCTCCTAGCGAGAAGGAGGATACCATTGATAAGGATGGACAGAAGCTTCTAGAGAACCTCAGAAGGTCTCACAAGCTGTTAACAGAGGGTGTAGCCACATTCCCAAGACAAGCCACATTTAAAGGTGACGAGGTTATCAGCGACTACACAGAGCTATGCTTGGTGGATAACTACCTGGAGCTAGAGCAGCAGGAGAAATCTCACTTCCGTAGACTGGGGAACGTCCTCAAGGACTACCCGATTTATAATGAATTTCTTGTAGGGGTTAGGGGTGTCGGCCCTGCGATGGCAGGGGTAATTATTAGTGAGATGGATATTGCCAAAGCCGAGTATCCTTCTAGTCTACACAAGTATGCAGGGCTAGATGTAGCAAGTGATGGTCAGGGGCGTAGCAGAAGGAAGGAACATCTAGAGGATTCACAATATACGGATGCTGAAGGAGAGATTAAAACCAAGAAGGGCATTACTTTTAATCCGTTTTTGAAGACCAAATTAGTGGGTGTTTTGGGTAGTAGTTTTATGAAACAACCTGCTGATAAGTGCAAGTACCGCCAAGTTTATGACGATTACAAGCATAGGATAGAGCATATGGACGCTCACAAAGATAAGTCTAAAGGACACAGACACAACATGGCGGTGCGTTACATGATTAAGATATTCCTGATAGACCTCTACAACGAGTGGCGCGGGATAGAGGGCTTGCCTGTTGCTCCAACCTATAGCGAGGCAAAGCTAGGGAAGGTGCATCGCAAAGCTGCGTGAGTAAACGAGTCAGTATCGGGGAGACAACCAATGTAGCTAAACGAGTCAATGTCACTAAGACAACCAGAACAATTTAACGAGTCAAAATCTGCGAGGCAACCAGAGGTAAAGAACGAGTCAGAGTGCGACAGACAACCACTGGGAAAAGAACGAGTCAAATAAGACTAGACAACCAACTTAGTCAAACGAGTCAGGATTGAAGAGACAACCATGATTGGCGAACGAGTCACTGACGGAAAGGCAACCAGGGATAGATAACGAGTCAAATAAGATTAGACAACCTGAGAATAAAAACGAGTCACTGAAGTCAAGACAACCACAGGATGAAAGCGAGTCATACACTAAAACACAACCATAACGTGCTAACGAGTCATACGAAAACAGACAACCAGTCAATACGAACGAGTCATTGAAGGCAAGACAACCAACTTGGTCTAACGATTAAAGGAGAATACATTGAAAAGAAAAACACTTTACAGCCAAGACTTTGATACGTTCTGGTCTATGGCTGACGCTAAATTAGGGGCTATTGTCTTAGAAAAAGACGACCCTAGACTCAAAAGCGACCAATACAGCGATTTAAATCAAGTTGCTGATAAGCTCACGCCTATGTTGGATGAAAAACAGCAAAACATTTATGAAAGTGCTTGATCTATTTAGTGGTATAGGGGGGTTTTCATACGGCTTAGAGTCTACTGGGGGATTTGAGACAGTAGCTTTTGCTGAATGTGAACCTTACCCTATCGCTGTTTTAAAGAAGCATTGGCCTACTGTGAGGGTTTATGAAGATGTCCGACAAATTACAGCAACAAGACTTTTTCGGGATGGAATCAAACCAGATGTCATCACGGGCGGATTCCCCTGCCAAGACATTTCTACAGCAGGACAACAAGCAGGAATTGAGGGAGAAAGATCAGGCTTATGGTCAGAGTGCGCCCGAATACTTGGGGAAGTTCGACCCCGTTACGCGATCTTTGAAAACGTCACAAATCTCCTTTCTGGAAACAAAGGGAAATGGTTTGAGCGAGTTTTGTGGGACATTTCCAAGGTCGGGTATGATGCGGAATGGCACTGTATTTCAGCTTCCTCGATTGGTGCGCCACACAAACGAGATAGAGTGTGGATTGTGGCCTACCCCTGTAGCGCACGAAGCTCGATTAGGTTATCAAGATCGTTCCAATGGAAAGAAAGGGACACAAGAAAGCCTTTCAACAGTCATCATCAACATGGAAGGTGGTCGCCAAAAAACCACTGGACAGTTGAACCCAGCATGGGTCGAGTGGCTAATGGGATACCCCGAAGGGTGGCTAAGTTAAAGGCACTAGGAAATAGTATTGTGCCTCAAATCGCTTATTTAATTGGTCAAGAGATACTGAACTATGAGGAATCTTTATGCCTACAACAATGATGGTATCAACTGAAAGGGATATACAGGATTGCATGGAATCTATACGCAAGATTGTGAAGGATAAAGGGCATTGTTCGATTGCCTTTTCTTCCGTAGGAATGAAGTGTACGGACTTCTCACTCAGGGGTTTACCTCAGAATGCCTTAATGCACACATGGCTAAGAGATGCAGCCGAACATACATTTGGTCATAAATGCACTGACATAGAATTAGAAAGTATGAAAAGGTATACTAAGACACGCTGTTATAGTGATACCAAACATTCTTTTTTGATTCATACCTTAATCAATCCTGAAACTAAGCAGAACAAGACAGAACTTACCTCAAGCAGTAAATGGGATAAGGGGGAAATGACTTACTTTCTGGATTGGATGCAGCAATTCTATGCAGAACAGGGTTTGATCCTAGAAGCAAAAGGCGAATACTTAGATTTAACAACGAGTCAAAACGAATGAGGCGAACATGACAGACACAGAACAAGTATTAAAACCATTACCTTATAAAATTGAACACAAAACAAATTCCTATCCACAAAGTTTGCTGACACCACAGCAACTGAGTGAAAAAATAGATTTCCCTGTTGATAGAATTTTAGAGCTTGCAGAATCTGGATTCTTGCCTAGTTATTGTTTTGACAAAACTGTATATAAGTTTCGACTGCAAGAAGTAAAAGATTGGCTGGCTGAAAACATGATGGTGATGAACAGGGGAAAGATGGTCAAGCATGGCTTTAAGATAATTGACCCTTGCCCCCCTGTAGATGATCGACCCCCTATGTCAATCTGTAATGTCTTGGGATTGTCGCAGATTCCTAATCATTCTCACCAACCTGGAGTTTATTTTTTATGCAAGGATGATGAGGTGATGTATGTCGGTCAATCGGTATCAATTCATGGGCGAATACAAAGTCATAAACATAACAAAGATTTTGATAGGGTGTATCTCTTGCCAATACCTGAGTCTGAATTAGATGAAATAGAAAGTGCTTTCATTCATTTTTTAAAACCACCCCTGAATGGGGGCAATAAATATTCATGTAGTAAAAAATCAGCACCGAACCTAAAGATGACAGAAGAAGACGCAAAATCTGTAGTTTTGAACCACCGAAACTCAGAACGATTCAATGACGCTGAAAGAATGATTGGCTTACACGCGATCTAAAAACAATACAACCAAGCGGAATAGGCATGAGATTAACAGTGGAATTTAACGAAGAAGAAGCCGAAGAGCTAAAGGATATGCTTAAAAAAATAGCTTCATTACAGGA
>Ga0315332_10002457_pt1 | contig 10341 bp, 16 predicted proteins | sample M110034915metaG_FD_203455 | JGI IMG/M metagenome (GOLD analysis project Ga0315332, IMG submission 203455) | Ammonia-oxidizing marine archaeal communities from Monterey Bay, California, United States - M1 100m 34915 | ecosystem: Environmental > Aquatic > Marine > Intertidal zone | place: USA... | reverse complement strand
TGATTCTGGTTCCGAAGAAGTTCCTATTATAACTGTTGAAGGAACTACTATTGTTAATGAATATAGACATGCAGATGATTCTCAATAAATCAATCCCTTATTTAATATGGTTTTTTATGTTTCAATCAAATCAATATATAATCCAGTCCCTAATATAATTAACTTTTTTTTTTCGTGACTTTTCAGTCAAAATAAAATCCGTGACTTTTCAGTCAAAATAAAATCCGTGGCTTCTCAGTCAACATCAAAGTCAGTCAATTGATTCTAAACCACTTAGTAGTGTTTTAGAATCAATAGTCAGCGATCCACTTTTCCGTCAGTCGCGCAGAAAGTCCAATTCCTGCCAATTTTGAAACAAGCAAAAGGTTACTATTTCGCATCCGCTCAAAGTGGGTCTGTCGCGCCGTAAGCAAATCGACCAGAAGCGTGTAGGTCTCTCCCACCACGACTCTGTCCTCATGCTTGTGAACCAACCTGGGACAAAGGGGAGGTAGGTCATCGAGACCAATGTCTAACACAATCGGAAGCACCGGTATGTCGACCTTAGAATCAGAACGCATAAACTCTATCGTGTAGATGAGGTCCAGGAATTTTGTCGTCGCAGGCAGATGTGGGAACACCTTGTTTGCCCACAATTGTACACCTATGGCCTTCCTCCCAGAGAGTGTACAGTTCATACGCCAGAGCTTCTCATACAGTTGTTCCACAGTCAATTCCTCTACAACCAGTTGCTTAGCAGTCATACTGTTTGCTGTTTGCTGTTTGCTGTTTGTTGCTGGGGATTTTTGTTGTGTAATATTTTAATTATTCAATTTTAATTTTGATTTTGATTTTGATTAAACGATATACAAATCTCTACAAAAAATTTACACCTAATCTTAAATATTGACAACATAATGCTAACCAATAAAGATCTAATGAATTCATAATTATTGCTCCAAAAATACAATTAATTTGGGCGACTAAATACATTTCACGATGAAAAACAAAACTTACTAAAATATACCATATTGGAAAGCGAACACATAAAATTATAATACAACGATATAATTTTGTCCACCATAAAATCCAATCATAATTATAATATTTAGCAATAGCATCAATTCCACTTACAGTTGACATAAATTCTGCAATACTTACCCAATTCAAGATAATTGAAGGATTATCATAGTATAAACAATGAATTCCTAAAGTTATAAGACAAAATATATGATGTATCCATAAAGAAATTCTTTTATTTTCATGAAATGCCATTGAAATTAAATCAGAGATAAAATATGAAATGGTTAAAATATTAATCCACTCTGTATGATAATCTTTATAATAACTTGGATTAATCCAAAACTTGTCCCATTTTGTTAAAATTTGATAACTTGAATATATTGCTATAAAAGTACAAACAATAGATCGATATATTTGAAAACATACTATCTCATCTCTAATATATCTATTTAATTTATGTTTCATTAAATTATAAAACCCCGTTAATAAAACTACATTCCAAAATATTGTAAATAGCATTTAATACTTTTTATTATTTATTGCGTTTATATCTTTATATATTAAGAATAAGAATCTATTATATTATTATTACTCAGATGAATAAGATTGAAACTGCTTTACATACAGGTGATAACTTCGCCCATGATATTAATGGGCAACAAAATATCCCAATTTCTATGTTCAATGATGCTACTCATCCGGCAGAAATTAAATGTCATAATGAATTTGAAAAACAATTTGAAATTACCGAAACCGAAAATTTAGATTCTATTCCAGAAGATCAATATCAGGAAACCATATACAATGAAGCCTATGAAGAAGAAACAAATTCAGTAAAATCATTTGTTAAATTTTCCAAGGATGATGATTCTAGTGATGATTCTGAAGATTTATTATTAAATATTGCTATGAATATTGGTGAACAGACTGATAAGAAAATAGTAAAATTATCACACTTATCACCACAAAAACAAAAGATAGAAAATAATAAAGTCCAAGAATTATCAAATTTAATTAATACATGGCAACATGAGAGATGTTCTTGGGATGAATATTTTTCTTGTATAGCATTACTTATTTCATCTCGTTCCCCTAGTGAAAGATTAAAAGTTGGGAGTGTTATTGTTAAAGATAATAGAATTATCAGTGCTGGATATAATGGGTTTCCATCTGGAACGCCACACGTTTCAATTATGCGTCATAGCCATGAACAAAACACTATCCATGCAGAACAAAATGCTATTGCTGATGCTGCTAGAAGAGGTGTATCAATTCAGGATACCACAATATATATAACTCATAGACCTTGTATTAATTGTGCTAAATTTATCATTTCATCAGGTATTATAAAAATAAAATATTTATCTGATTATAGAAATGATGATTTAGTTGATCAATTACTTAATGCTTCCAATATAAGTATTGAAAAAGTATAATATATAAAATGCCAATTGAAAAATTACAGATTAATAAAAATTTTTTCAATAAATTAAATTCGGTATATTCTAACAAAAAAAGTACAAATCCACAATCATTTGGAAGTTCACCTGTATCTGTTATTACCGAAAAACCAAAACCACCGGCTATTACTCCTTTTATTATCCCAGATAATACTGGGCCTAGTATTGAGCGAAAAATACCAGAAAAAATATCGGAACTAGTTAAACAAATAAAAAAATCTAAATTACCTTCTCCAAAAAAACAAAAAGAAGTATTTCAAATAATTGAAAAAACTGAAAAAACTGAAAAAACTGAAAAAACTGAAAAAACTGAAAAAAAGATTAAAACTAATAATAGTTTTCATTTATATGATGATGATAATCATACACATCTTGTTTCTAAACTTGATAAAAGAAATCCATTATATAATAAATTAATTAATCTACCATTTGATGAAATAATTAATATATCTTATAAAAATGATTCCCAAAAACATTATATTATTTGTTGTATTTTTGGTTTAGTTATTGGAATAATGGTTGGATTTTTTATAAGTTTTAATCATTGTTAATTTCTTATCTATCGTTTCCAGATCCGTGTAATGTCCCGTTCTTCATACGATTTTTAATTTTATTCATATTAACTTCTAAAACTGTTTTAAATTTGACTTGATTATCCTTACAAATTTGAAGCACATAAACTAATACATAACATAAATTTGTAATAATTAAGTTACTCTTTTCTTCTGTAATAATTTCTTTATCATCTCTAATCATTTTTTTTACAGCACCAGATAAGTCTCCTAGATATAAAAGCAAAGAACTATCATTAACATTATTTTCTAATTTAATTTTTGTATATTGCATTAAACGCTCTAGTGGAAAAGACATTTCATTACAAATAGCGGTAATATACCATACTAAATCACCTAATTCTTTAATTATTTGTGTAATAACATATTCATTCAAATAATTATCAGTATCTTTTAATTTTTGTTTTTTTAAAATAAATTCATAAATTTCTCCTACTTCCTCTACTATACCCATTACTAAATATGAAATATTTCTTCCTTGTGTTGATCGAGGAAAGAATGCGGTTTTATTAACAAACTTTTGATATTTTATAGTATTTATCATTTAATTTATACTCCCTTATATATATTTCAATTCTTATTTTTATTTTATTTTATAATCGAATACCGTGATCATCTCTCCAAAACCATTCTTCATTCTCTAATTCTATATTATTTAATTTAATACAGTCTTTACAATAATGACTATTTTGAAAATTCCAACTTATTAAAAGTATCTTTTTATTTGCTAATCTCGAACAAGTAACACTTTTACATTTTAAATATTTTAAGATTATCATAATTATATCGTTGCTTAAATTCTTATCTAAACTACTTTGATATAACATTTATAAAATAACAAATATTTTATTTGCAATTAATATAGCGATGACCGTTAGTTTAACAGACGAATTATTAAACAACGATTCTGAAAGTTTCAGAAAAATCAAACCTCTTTTCGATTGGAATTATGAAGATTATATATATCGCGTTAAAAGAGTTATTAATTCTATTAGAATTAAATATTATAATTTATTTCCACAGGGATGGAGACTTTTTGTCCAAAATTGGGGGTGGTGTTTTTGGTCTCTTTTAGTTATTCTATTAATTGCTTTGGTATGGTATGTAGATGCATACTTAACATTCCAATATTAAGCAAAACTATATGAAATTAATCAAAGACATATAAAATATAAAATTGATTAATAATTATCTTATATGATTAATAACCATGAATAATAATATTACATTTGATAATTTATCACACGATATACAAAGATTAATTTATAAATATTCATTTAATTTTTGTAATAAGTGTAAGAATAAATATATTTCTCGTAAAGAAATGGTTAAATGTATTGATAATACTAAAATTTATAAATGTTCCCATTGTATTATATATGCAAATTTAGAAAATCCGAAATGTAGATATATTCTAGGAATATCACCAATTTCGAGATAAATGTTATTTTATCAGTCCCGCTTTTTTTATTATAGGCCATTCGTAATGAATGGTATTGAATGAATGAGCTCCCAAAGATTTCTCAATTCGGGAGAAAGTAAATATATATTCTAAAATATATATTCACACATTATTTGTAATTAACACTGGAAAACTATTACATAATGAACAGAAACTGTTCTCGCTGATTGTTTAATCCAATGATGTAAATTTAGCATATTAATAATTAATTGGTAAATCTACCTTTTCATCAATGTATTCATATTGTTTTTCAATTTTAATTTTGTTTTTTCAAATATCGTTATTATTATAACTCATTACGATTATGTGTATTATATTAAAAAATATTATATAGAATTATCTTATAGATGGTCATAGCGACTTTTATTGATAAATACTATCCAGCAGTAATCATCAAATTCACTGAAGATTGTGGCACTTGTGATCAAAAAGCATTTGATGAATATTTACAAAAATTCTCAGAATTATATAATAGAGAAGAACTATTCAATATTTTATTAGATTGTAGAGCAGTTGATAGTTTCCCCATTAGTTACGCAATTCAACATGCTACATTTTTAATTAAATATAAAGTATCAACTGAAAAATATATTTTAAAATCAGCAATCTTATTAGCAAACCAAACTCTTAAAAATATCCTTGATATTGTATTTTCTCTTTATACACCTAAATCCGACTTAATTATATCTGAAGATTTCCGTGAATCCCTCGTTCATGTTTTAGATCAAAAACAAGAACAAGAAAAAGAAACTGATATATTAGATCAAAAAAAAAATATGCTGGAACAACAAGCATAAATTAACAACCATATAATTGACATAACTTATGTATTAATTCACCTACTTCTTCCGGATTAATGTTATCCAATAGAGTATTGATTTTATTTAAATCCTCTACTGATATAATATTTATAAATTGATTTATCTTATGATAAGAATTTTGAAATTCTTCACTATTTATTATATATGAAACATTTTGAATTTGATCACTATCTTCATTAAAACGAATTATGGCATTATCAAAATCCTTTTTGAATTCTGGGACATATTCTTGTACCATTTCATTCATAATTGATATATAATGTAAAGTTGAACTACTCAAAAATATGATAACTAATAACATAATTATTACACACACTTTAAAAGTACAAAACTTATTACCATATTCTAAAAATTTATTACCATATTCTAAAAATTTATTATAATTTTGCATTCTGCTATTTGCTGTTTGCTCACCTTTTATATAAAAATTATCTCTATCATGTTCTATTAACATCTCATTATCCAACATTTTATAAAATTTATTCTTAATTAAATAATTAATCATATTGTTAATTATTTAATAAAGATTAATATGATATGTTCATCTAATAATACACATATTGATTTAAGATATCCTAAAGATAGCAGAGATGAATTACAGGAAAAAGATATTTACAGAATTAAAGAAAAAACTTGCTGTGAAGTCATATGTTGTAATAGAACAACTGGAATATATAATGAACATTATGAACACGTTTTTGAAATTATTAAACAAATGAATATTGATACCTTTAAAAAAAGAATCATTATTGCTCGCTTTATTAATCTTATCAAAAAAATTAATAAACAAGTATGTACTATTTCTTATACTTATCAAATACTAAAATTCTTTCAACAAACTGGAAGTATTCTTTTACCTTCTGTTTTATCTATCCAAGGCATTAATGGGGCTACTGTTACCTTTACTAGCACTATGTATTGGGGAACATGGGGACTATCCCTTGCTATTGGATTACTAACAAATTGGATACATTTATTCAAATTAGATAAAAAATACGTTCTATACAGTTCTATTAAATCTAAACTCGAACAAGAATTTTGGTTATTTATATCATTAACTGGAAGATATAATATTATTATTTCTCATAAGAAAAAATGTGGAAAAATTAAAAATAGAAAAGCAAAACATAAAGATACTATTGATTTATTTTTAGAAAGAGTAGAACAACTTTATAAACAATTATCTTCTGATGAAGAAGGTATGCTTCTTGATGGAGCAAACCAAAAAGAAGATGATAATGATGATGATGAAGGTTCTATTAGCGAAGATTCTACCACTGCAACAGTTCATATGGGAACACAAATGACGGGAATTGATGAAAATGATTGTATTGAGATTGTTGATAATGATATTTTTGAAATTGTTAATACATCCGGTGAAGATGATAAAATTAGTGAACAAGAACAAGAACAAGAACAAGAACAAGAACAAAATCAAATTGAAATGACTACTATACCTATTATAAAAGACGAAATAATTATTAATATTAACGATGAAATCAATGATAATGTTCTTAATACTACTAATGATCTTGTTGGGAGTAATTTCAGTCCCTGAATTATATTTAAATAATTTATTCAGAACTTTCATCATCACTAGTCTCTGGAGTTCCTGGGCCATAATGAGATATTTCAGCATTATGACGGATTTCGTCAGAAGTATCCCTTGTTAAAGCAATTAATTCTTTAGCAAAAAATCCAGCAAATCCACCACCATAACGCCTATGTACTGAAGAAATAATAATCAAATATTTTCTTAATTCTATTTCTTTCATTTCCTCATACTTATTACGAAGTTTTGCTTTATCAACCTTTCTAAAAAGAGCCATAACTATTTTAGGTGAAAGTGGTTTTAAAAGAACATATTGCTCTTTTCTTGTAGAAGAATTATACTCATAACGAACAAGATATTTATATTTCATCCAACTAATATTAATTCCTAAAGCAGATGCTTCATCTATCAAATTTTGCTGAATATCACGCCTTCCAAAGTAGTCTCTTTGTGATTGCATTTTTATATAATATTATATTTCAGTTTTAATAAATAATTACATTTTCGATTTTAATTTACTAGTCCTTCTATATACTTATAAATCTTTTCACCAATGTCACTACAAATCAATTTATTATGAGTATAACCTTGAACTTCCTCATATTCTATATTACCGAATTTAGTTATATCATCCTTTGTAATTGTCATTATATTATCACTTGATGAATAAATTAAATATTTTGCTGTCTTTATTTCAGCAAAATTATAATTTTTCCAAGGCATATTTCTAATAGAACATAATAAACTTGAATAATATGCTTTTAAATTACAATGATATTTTCTTAAATTTATTTCACCTTTGACTTTTTTACCAGAACATTGATTATAATGACGCTTTAATAAAATATAACCAATTAATCCTACAAAAATTTCACCAATTGGATATACACAACCATAACGAAGAATAAATGGTAAATTTGTTTTAATACCCGCTGGAGCAATTAATGTTAAACTTTTTACTAAATGAGGAAAAGTTTTACAATATTCACTCGCTATTAAACCACCCATTGAATATCCTACTACATGAATTCGCACTTTTACTTGTAAAGCAAATAAACCTTGAGATATCATTGATGTAAAAATTTTAGGACAATTCGCAAATTCAGTTCCATCTGACCCTCCTCTTCCATAACAATCAAAACAAATAATACTATACTCATTTTTTACTAAAACATCTGATATTTTTCTCATACTTTCGGCAGAACCACTAAATCCATGTATTAAAACAATTAAACCTTTCGATTTTACACACTTTGGACTTCTTGCTATATAAGCAACTGTCCCAAAAGAACGTTTGTTTTTATTTACTCTTATTAAATTACGATACCTCTTTTTTGTAAAAGTTCTTAATCTCCATAAAACATAAATAAATAAAAGAAATGATATATGATTTCTGTAATATAATAAATTTTTAAGTTTCAGTTTTTTTACTAAACTTTTTACAGATTTCTTTAGTTCTAGCATTTTATATATAATATAATTCTTTTTTTAATTTAAAATTGATTTCTTGATTATCTATTAAACATAAGTTTCCTAGTATAGAGAATTGTAATTTATATGGTTCTTAATTCTCGTATAGAACAAGCATATAAAGTATTACAATCAATTATTGATGCCGGATGTGGTTCAACCTTATATAGGTTTATGAAATGTACTACAGTAGATAAAACTAAACCAATATATACCGATTCAGTTGAAATTCTTTTACAATTTATTGAAATTAATAATAACGGTATTATTACTGTTCCTGATGTTGTTACTACTAGTAGTGGTTCTGTTTTAATCTTGATTTTTAAAAATTTTGTTATTAAAATATTTAATAATCATAAATCTTGGTTAAAAGTTAACACTATCCTTAGTAAGACTAATTATTCAAATTATGTTGTTAAAATGCTTCATTCTGTATCAAAACATGATTTTAATGCTATCTCTACAGAAAAACTTATTCCTATTGTAAATTACAACGCACATGGATCATACTTAATTAAAGAGTTCGATCACAAAGAGGTATTAAAACTTCTATGGAATATATCAAACGCTTTGCAAGACATTCATGAAAATGAATGGGAACAAGGAGATTGTAGTTGGGATAATATAGGAATTATTGGAAATCGTTATGTTATATTTGATTTTAACTGTACACGACAATTACAAAAATATAATCTTAGTTCGGATATTTCACATCTTATAAGATCTACTCTTTATAACTTAAATTTTGTTAATAAAATTCCAATAGAAAAGAAAACATTGGATTTTATTTCTAAGTTAAAAAATAGAAAATTTTTTAATGGAAATCAATTTTACAATTTTATGAACTTTACTTTTAACAATTTAAAACATAAGTAAATATAATATAAATGAAGTGCTGCGTATGTTATACGAGAAATTATACTACCAAAACAAGTTGTAAACATACAATTTGTATTCAATGTTTGATGAATCTTAAAAAGTCTGTTTGCCCTATGTGTAGAAAAGACTTATTTAACGAATTACCTCCAAATTTACAGTCCTACTTAAAAATAAAAAACTGCGAAAGACCAAGAGATAAACCATTATATATAAGAATGAATGACCCAGAAGAATTTCCACCATTACCAACAATATTTAGAAGATAATTATAAATTACTTAAATTATTTTCTATCTGTAATTTATAATATAAAATGAATACATTTACTAACTTATTTAAATTTCATTCTTGGAGCAATAGAAAAAGATTTTTTAGCGCTGTTTTCGCAATTGTTATTATCTTCGCATGTGCTTATATGGTATGCGATTGGTTTGAAGAACAAGATGCTGATAATAATACTACCATGTTTGCTTACAACTCTGTCCCAAACAAAGAAATTTATCAAAAAATCTGTAACAAAATATATGTTTCTATTTCTACCTTAACTACTCTTGGTTATGGTGATATCTACCCAAGACATCCACTCACTCAAGCAATTGTTGCTTGCCAAACTTTTATCACCTTTATGTTAATTACTGATATTCTTTAAATTAAGTATCACTTATATTCCCTAAATTACCTATCGCAAGATAATCTCTAACACAGTATATTTTCATTGTGATATCAAGGTTCTTTCTTCCATAAATATAAAATTTATCTAAACAATCAATTGGTAATCCATATGGAGGAAGATTATGTGGATTTGAATATGGATTCCGTTTCCACATATTATTTTCATAGTGGTTTAATATTTTCAAAAATTTACGAGCACCTTCTTTAGATATTACATAACTAAAGAAACCATATGCTAAAACTATTGGTCTGTATATAAATTCATCTTGATAGAGACCACCAGTTTCTTTGAATTTACCATCGAATTTTATATCACTTCGAGAAAGATACATAAAATCTATCTTTTGTTTATTCATAATTTTCATTATATTTTCAAAACGCTCCGAAAAATCTTCTTTAAGTAATACATCATCTTCAAATACTAACATATAATCTTCTTGTGAATTAAGAAA
>Ga0315332_10002452_pt1 | contig 10354 bp, 7 predicted proteins | sample M110034915metaG_FD_203455 | JGI IMG/M metagenome (GOLD analysis project Ga0315332, IMG submission 203455) | Ammonia-oxidizing marine archaeal communities from Monterey Bay, California, United States - M1 100m 34915 | ecosystem: Environmental > Aquatic > Marine > Intertidal zone | place: USA... | reverse complement strand
ACCGGCTTCAACTATGACACACTCGCTCGACGTATGCAGGAACTTGCGTTTCTGAATGCTGGCATCCGTATTCGAATCAACGATGAACGATCCGGGCAAACGGATGAGTTTTATTACGAAGATGGCCTGATTGAATTCGTAAAACATCTGAATCGGACTGAGGATGCGTTGTTTCAAAATGTCATCAGCATGAAGAGCACTCATCCGAGTGAAGATGGCGAAGTCGAAGTCGACGTTGCGATTCAATACACGTCGGGGATCACGGAGAGCGTTCGAACTTATGCCAACAATATCAACAACCTCGAAGGGGGCGTGCATCTCAGTGGGTTTCGAAGTGCGCTGACGCGATCGGTCAATGCTTACGGCAAGACGACAAACCTCTTTAAGGATTACACACCTAGTGGTGACGATCTTCGAGAAGGACTGACAACTGTCATTGCTGTGCGCGTTCCTGATCCGCAGTTCGAAGGTCAGACGAAAACGAAGCTCGGTAACAGCGAAGTTGAAGGCATTGTTCTGTCGGCAGTTCACCAGGGATTGAACAAGTACTTCGAAGAGAATCCATCAGTCGCCAAGCTGATCTGTCAGAAGGGGATTCTGGCGGCGGAGGCTCGTGAAGCCGCAAAAAAGGCTCGCGAACACGTTCGTCGTAAAGGTGCACTGACGACCGGTGGGCTTCCTGAAAAACTGCGAGACTGCCGCAGCCGGGAACTCGATATTACCGAGTTGTACCTGGTCGAAGGAGATTCGGCCGGCGGGTCTGCTGACACTGGTCGAGACTCAAACACTCAGGCGATCCTGCCACTTCGCGGTAAGATCCTGAATGTAGAAAAAGCTCAATTAATCAAAGTCCTCGACAACGCCGAAATCGCCAACATCTTCAAGGCGATCGGCGTTCCGCCAGGAGCCGCTCTTGAAGATGTGGCCAAGCGGCGTTACGGCAAGGTCATCGTCATGACCGATGCCGACGTCGATGGCAGCCACATCCGTACGCTGTTGCTGACGTTTATATTCAGACACTTGCGACCCCTCGTCGAAAACGGGTGTATCTACATCGCTCAGCCTCCGCTCTACCGAGTGCAGCAGAAAAAGAAGATTCGCTACGTCGATACCCACGAAAACATGATGAGCGAGTTGCTGGAACTCGGCATCGATGGCAGCTCTCTTCAAGCTGACGCCGACGGCACGGTGTTCGAAGGTGATCACATGAGGAAGCTTGTAAGTCTGCTCGGGCAACTTGAAGAGCCACTGGAAACACTGGAGCGTCGTGGCGTCGACCTTCGTCACCTTTCGGCAAACTTTGCGACAGAAGATGGCTATCTGCCTCGCTACCGAATCTATATTGGCCGAACTGTCAACTGGTTCAACAGCAAAGAAGAAATGGAAGCGTTCGTCGCTTCGGAAGAAGAACGCCGAGGCCACCAACTCGTCGTGGCCGATGATCATGCCGACGCTGCAGAACCAACCGACGACAAAGCATCCGACGAAGAGGTCGAAGCTCAGGAGAATCTGCAGGTCACAGACCTTCATGAAATTCGATCAATCAACGACATCCTTCGTCAGCTCCGTGATTACGGAGTCACATTGAAGGACCTCGTTCCAGCTCCCAACCGAAATGGCGAGCCGTATTACCCGTTCAACGTTCTCAACGACGACGGAGCCGCGAAACTGTGCAGCCTGAGGGACTTCGCTCCTCAGCTGCGTAAGATGGGTGAACGCGGCCTCCGCATCACCCGCTTTAAGGGTCTGGGAGAAATGGATCCTGAGGAACTCTGGGAAACCAGCATGGACCCAGCAGAACGACTCCTCCTCCAGGTCCGCATGGAAGACGCCGCCGCTGCCGACGAGATCTTCCGAGTCCTCATGGGCGACCACGTCGAACCCCGCCGCGAATTTATTGAAAAACACGCCCTCGACGTGACAGATCTCGATATCTGAGTCTCACATTCGATGGGGGACACAAAGTCTGGATCCGTAGCTCCTCGAAATGGTTCTCGATTTTCCCTTTTCAAGACGGCTCGTAGTGTTCAATCGCGACGAGCTGTTTTTTTAGGCTGAACAGGCCTACGACAAAGTTCGGCGTCTCGTGGTCGAGTTCGCATACGGGATGAACCTGAGGCTGTCGAACGGTGTTATTGTCTATTTGCTGTGTGATAGTTGACTTGCGACGTTCAACTTCTGTCCGATGATGCAAAAACGTTTCGGGATCTGCCTTTGTCCGATTGTTGCCGACGGCCCTGTTGAAGAAAATTCAGAATCTACCGTAACCAAAACAGACGTTGTGGTATTCGGCTGCATGACTGACTCGGTAATCACATTTCCTAAGCTACTCGCGAGCCAGCAGCAGCGACTGATGAGCTATGTCGTTTCGCTGCTCGGGGAGCCTGATACTGCGTGGGATGTGCTCCAGGAAACGAATCGCGTTCTGCTGGAGAAGCGGGACGAGTTTCAGGCTGGGAGCAACTTTCTGAACTGGGCACAGACGGTAGCTCAGTTTCAGACGATGGCGTGGCTTCGCGATCAGAAACGAAGTCGAATGATCGTGACGGCCGAGATCATCGAACTGATGGCTGAAGATGCAGCCGCTCTCGATGACGGAATTGACGGTCGGCAGGAAGCCCTGAAAGCGTGCTTGCAGTCGCTTTCGGAAGGGCACCGTGAACTGGTCGATCTGCGGTATGCAAAGTCTCAGAAGCTGAATGATCTCGCCGAGCAGACCGGGCGATCAGTCAATGCTCTGAAGCAGTTGTTCTTTCGGTTGCGGGGTTCGCTGGCGAACTGCATTGAACAGCGACTGGAGGTGTCATGAGCAACGAACCTCGTGATATCGAACGGTTGATTGCGGACGCGGTAGAGGATGCTCGCGACGGGACACTCGGCGAGAAGCGGCTCGAAGAACTTCGTGAGTTGCTGACAACCTCTTCAGAGGCACGAAGAGCTTATCTGAAACATAATCAGTTCAGCCGACTACTTGCGGTTGAAGATTTTCCGGCTGTTCCGTCGGAGACGGCCGTCGCCGCGAGCGAACTCGATGACGGCTTAAATCTGACTCCGTCGCCTCGTTATGACAACAGAATCGGGTATGCAGGGTGGGTGGTCGCAGCTGTGCTGCTGATTGTCAGTGCTGTGATTCTGCCGATGGGAGAAGACAACACATCACCGGGCATCGCACAGCATCCGGTTGTTGAGATTCCGCCGGAACTGCCGATGGCTGTGCTGACTCGGGCGATCGACATTGAATGGGAACATCCTTCGCGGTTTCAGGCCGAAACAGGGAAACCGGTCACCGAAAAGTGGCTGCGTGTTGAAAGAGGAGTTGCGGAAGTTCTCTTCAGTAGTGGTGCAACCGTTTCCATCGAGGGACCCGCTCGGCTGCGGTTGGACTCAGAGATGCATGTGTTTTCGAAGTCGGGAAAACTGTCGGCCAACTGCCCGCCTTCGGCTCATGGATTTACTGTCCGTTTTCGAGGCGGGCGAGTCGTCGATCTTGGCACTGAGTTCGCGCTGGATACTCAACCGGAAGGCAACACTCAGGTTCATGTTCTGAATGGAGAAGTCGTTGTTGCTCTCACTGATGACGATGAAAACGTGTTGTCCGAGCAGAACGTTCAAGGTAACTCGGCAGTGGAGCTAAAGCCGGACGAAGAAGTCATCGATTCAATCGAGTTTGACGACAAGCCGTACAACGGGATACAGCGCGAGGCATTGATTCGCTCTCAGCCGATCAAATTGCAGTTTGATCTTGGGCACAGAGCAGGGCTCTACAAAGGGACGAATGCTCCGGCTCATGCGGCTGACGACATGTTTTCTCATGAAGACGTGTGGATGCAGATTGTTGGCGATCAATCCGGCACGTTTCTCATGGCGGACGGTAATATCTGCCCGCACCCGATTAGAGTCGACTACGGACACGGCAACGGTGTGATTGACTGGAATGCCGCGCCGGTAGATCCATCCGGAAGCATCTACACCAAAGCTGCGCCGTTCTTTGACACAGCGTTGTGTCAGGATCACCGACCATGGGATTTCGACCTTGGAATTCGCGTGGCCGGATTGCCTGCCGGAACTTACCGGGTCTATGCGTTGTGCCGTTCGATTCGCCGTCCAACCGCCGCTTACGACGTCAGCTTTGGTATCAATCTTGATCAGCAACTGAGCAAGCCGTTGGCTCTGCCGCCAATGGATAACCTGCTCGACGTCACGTGGAAAGAAGGGCTGACATACGCGGTTACGGACGTCGAAGTTTCGGCCGCTGAAGACTGGGTGACGTTCATCACACGTTATTCACGAGAGCGATCCATCCGCACGACGCCTCATCACGGTCGCTCCGTCCTGCTTGGGCTTCAGATTGTAGAATTACGCGACTGATCGGAAACCATCAAAGGAAGACCATGACCATCACCAATAAACGAAATGCGACTCGCCGGACCGTGCTCAAAGGCATGGGCGTCAGTCTGACGCTGCCTTTCCTGGAATCACTGATGCCTCGAAAGGCGTTTGGCGCCAATGAGTCTCATTCAGCCCAGCGAATGGCGATCGTGACGGTCCCATTCGGAATGGTCGTCGACAACTTCCACCCGGCTCAGGCAGGAACGGATTACAAACTGCCTTTGACGCTTCAGCCGTTCAGTCAGATTCGAGAAGACTTCACGGTCTTCTCGAATCTTGATCACGATGTGCGAGGCGGTCACGCGGCAAATCACACGTTGCTCAGTGGCGTTAAGAGTACGGAGCGAGCCGGCTACCCTGACGGCAACATCACGGTCGACCAGCGAGCGGCTGAACTTGTCGGACACAACACGCGATTTCCGTCGCTGGTGTTCTGGAAAGACGGCATGAGCTTTACGCGGACCGGTGTCAGAGTGCCAGGAGTTGCTCGGCCGAGTGACGCCTTCAAGCTGATGTTTGTCGACGACAGCGCCGAGCAGAAGAAGTTCAATCGGGCGTCGGTCGAGTCGAGCGGCAGCATCCTCGACGCCATTCTTGAAGATGCCCGCGGGTTGAATCGAGAACTTGGAAAGACTGATCGCCAGAAGCTTGAAGAATACTTTTCGTCCATTCGCGAAACCGAGAAGAAGCTCGCGCTGGCTGAAGGCTGGATCGACAAGCCAAAGCCAAACGTCACTGACCCGGCAATGAAGAAAGTTGCCGATGGAGCACGTGACGAAAAGATCGGAGACAACTACGTCGAGGTCTGGCTTGATCTGATGTTCCTCGCGTTGCAGACGGATTCGACACGTGTCGTTTCAATGGGCGTTGAAAATGGCAACTGGGGACTCGATGGAGTCACTGACAGTTACCACACGCTTTCGCATCATGGCCAGCGAGAGGATCCGCTTCGCCAGTTGGCGATTATTGAACAACACCTCATGAAGAATCTCGCTCGATTTGTTGAACGCCTGAAGTCGGCTGAGCAGCCGGGCGGCGGATCGCTGCTGGATTCCACGCAAGTTTTGTTTGGATCGGGACTCGGTAGTGGCAGCCGGCACTCCAACACAAACCTGCCATTGATACTCGCCGGTGGTGGCTGGAAACACGGCCAGCACATTGATGCCCAACGCGGCCAGCCATTGTGCAATCTCTATCTGAGCATGCTCCAGCGAATGGGTGCCGAGCAGGACTACTTTAATCGCAGCCTGAGCACCTTAACCGGACTCGATGCGTAGGCGACTTGGCAAGCCGGCTAAGGAGCGTAGCGACGCTCCCCCGGCAAGACTCGCATCTAATAGTCAACGTGCCGGCGCGGCAATTCGCTCGCCCCGACCTACGGATATTCACATGAAACTCCTGAGCCTGATTACAGCTTTGCTACTCACAGTCAGTGGGCGACTCGAAGCAGACGACGTGTCGACGTTTTTGAAGACGCATTGCGTCAAATGCCATGGCGATCGCAAGCCAAAGGGCGACTTGCAACTCGACACGCTTACGTGGTCACAGACCGATTCGAATAATGTCGAGGTCTGGCAGTCAATCGTCGACCGTGTCAACGCTGGTGAAATGCCTCCTGAGAATCAGCCGCAACCGACCGACCGTGATCGTGAAGCATTCCTCAAGCTGATTCGTGGACGGATTGCTTCAGCCACGGAACACAACTCGAAGCAGGTCGTCTTGCGTCGCCTGAACCGAGCACAGTATCGAAACTCGCTGCGCGACCTGTTGCATATTCATGTCGACGTTGAAGACCCGACCGAAGCGTTCCCTGCTGACGACAAGGAGCATGGATTCGACAATCTTGGTGAGACACTTCAGATGTCGGACTTCCTGTTGCGGCAGTATTTGAAGGTCGCACGCACGGTTGTTGATCGCGCGACCTTCGAAGGCGAGATGCCCAAGGCGAAGACTTACACGCTGACCGATACAAGATCGCGTGCATTGAATTACAAGACGCCCGGCAACGATCCTGAACGGGACTATCGTGTGCTGTACCAGAATGACGAACGAGCTCCCGGTGATCCGCGTGGCCAGCAGTTTATCAACTGCCGCGAAGGTGCAACGCATGACGGCTGGTACGAATTCACATTTGAAATCGAATCAAAGGGCCGCGGCAATCTGGCAGAACTATTCAGCCAGCAACGGCGAAATGACTACCCGGTCTATCGTCCGGAAGACCTGCATCGATTTGAGATTTACATCACCGCTCCCAGCAAGTCGTCGGCCATTCAGACTCGACCGCGACGCCTGGTCCATGCTGTCGATCTACCTGACAATAAACGACAGACAATCAAACAACGGATTTGGGTCCCCAAAGGCTGGCGAGTCGAAATCGGCTTTGGAAATGGTTACTGGGGAGTCGTTGATCCCATCCAGCTGGTCGACCCCGACTTTGATTTCGACGCCTTTCGTGAGCTGTCCAAACGCGACCAGAACTCAAAGTATGGAAAGCTGGTTATCGATCGATTCGAAGAAGTCGACGCCCCTCGAATTAACGTCTACAGCGTGACGGAATCCGGGCCACACTACGAACAATGGCCGCCCGCGAGTCATGTGGCGATTTACGGCAAACCGGGGCAGAACATCGAAGACCATCTAACCCAATTCGCCACCCGAGCATTTCGCCGACCGGTCAGTCCCGAACAACTTGCGCCTTATCTACAGCTTGCAAAGCAAAGCCCTGAAGGTGTCCGGACCGCCATCGAAGGCATTCTATGTTCGCCTCGTTTTGTCTATTTCAAGGAAACGGCTGAGCAGCTTGATGACCATGCGATTGCATCACGCCTCTCGTACTTCCTGTGGAACACCATGCCCGATGCCGCGTTGTTGAAAGATGCCGCCAGCGGAAAGCTCCACGACGGGGAAATGCTCCAGCGGCACGTCGACCGAATGCTGAGTGATCCGCGATCTGACGAATTCGTCGAGTCCTTTGTCTGGGCATGGCTGAAGCTTGAGAACACCGTTGAGATGGCTCCCGATCCGATGAGGTTCTACGAGTACCATCGGAACCGACTGGGTGATGCCATGGTCAAGGAAACGAACGCGTGGTTTCGACATCTGTTGACAGAGAATCTGCAGGTCTCGCACTTCATCGACTCGGATTTCGCAATCATCAACGCCGACCTCGGCCGGCATTACGGGATGCCAGGACTGGTCAATACAACGGCGCAGTTCCAGCAGGTGGCTCTGAGCGGTTCACGACACCGCGGCGGATTGCTGGGGCAGACTTCGGTGCTGACCGCATCGGCCAATGGAGTCGACACATCTCCGGTCGTACGAGGGATCTGGATTCTCGAAAACCTGCTCGGCACACCACCGTCGCCTCCGCCGCCGGGTGTTGAAGTACCAGAGCCCGACGCTCGCGGCGATTTAACGATTCGTCAGCTCTACGCAAAACACCGCACCATCGAGTCCTGCAACGACTGTCATAAGAAAATCGATCCTCTCGGCTTCTCGCTCGAGAATTTCGATGCCATCGGCTCGTGGCGAACGGAGTACGCATCCGGCAACAAGGTCGATCCATCCGGTCAAATGCCCAGCGGTGAGTCATTCATCGATGTCGCCGGCCTGAAGCAGATCATGGCACGAGACCTCAAACAGTTCTCACGCAACCTGACAACCAAACTGATGACCTACGCCACCGGCCGCACGATGAGCGTTTCCGATCGATCGCAAATCGACGCCATCGTCGAGCGACTGGAAAGCAACCGAGGCGGCTTGCGAGATCTCGTCAAACACGTAGTGACCAGCGACACATTTCTCACCAAGTAACGCAGCCAGCTAATTCCACAGAACCTGACATTTGGAAGACACACTCGTGAAGATCGCCAACGCTCTGATGCTACTCGCGGTGCTGGGGAAACCGTCACTGGCCGAGGACATTGAAACGAAGTTTCTGATTCCTGGGGATTCCATCTTCAGCGCCGATTTCGAGGACGGAAAGAACCCCGGCGAGCCAAACTGGCAACTCCGGAAATCAGCGTGGGAAGTGGAAGACGGCGTTCTGCGAGGCATCAACGTCGACGGCAATGGCCCGTTCATCCGATTGCATTCAAAGGAAAGCGGTGGAGTCCTGCCGGAAGACTACATCATGAAGTTCTCGCTCAGGATCGCCGAACGTCCGAACGCCGAGAGACGTAAAAACAAATACCATCCCACTCGGAGCCAGGGGCACCGCTTCAGCTTTGGACATTACGCCGCCAAGTACCAATGGCGCCCCGACATCGGAATGGACCTCGCAATCGGCCACGGTCACGCGATCAAAGACGACCAATTTCACATCGAGAAAGACAAGTGGTACCACGTAACTGCAGAAATCCGTGGCAATGAAATCCTTGTCTGGTTCAAAGACGGCCCCGCCTACTTCATGCAGCACGACCACTTCCGCCACAAACCATCTGGCTGGGAGTTCTTCACCCACATCGATGAGGTCGGCTATCTGGACAACCTTCAGGTCTGGACGCTCAAACCCCAAACTCACAAGGACTGGGAATCAACGCGAAGTCAAATCCCGATCGCCAACCAGTTTCTCAGCTCAAAACACCCAACGTTCAGCATCGAGAAATTGATGAACCCCTGACGCTCGTCGGCGTGGGCGGGCTGTTCAAAATGCGAGTGAATGGCCTCGGCTCTGAGTTCAAGCGGAGCTTCGTACTGATCCTGTCGGTCCAGATCGCCCCAGCGTATTCCGCCGAGCGTCCAGACATGGTCGATGAGCAAAATGCACTGCCGCACGGTCCAAGCTCCAGCGCTGATTGGGACGCCTGCTCCCGCCAGAGCTATCACGCGGAATGCTGTCCGAAATTCATACATCGTTGGATAAGCCCGTAGCTGAGCGGCATTGTTGCGCTTGTTGATCCCGCCTATTTGCTGCCGACGTGTGTATCGAGAAATTTGTAGAGTTCTTGTGTCGCGGCATCGTCGGGTTTGCCGAGATCGTTGTTCAATTGGCTGTGATTACTGTTGCGTTTGCCGTATGCCATAGCCGGGATTTCTGATTCTTTTAATACAGATTGCAGTCGGCGAGCCTGGGCTCTTGTGTCGGGATTGCCGGGGAAGTACAGGAGTAGGAACGGCGGGATATTCTTGTCTTTCGCCACGTGTGATACGGCGGAAAAATCGATGTGTTTTTCAGGATCATTTCCGAACTTCTGACGATGCCCGAACGTAAACATCTTCCCGCCATAAAGAGTCTGTCGATGCTCGGCCGTCATGATGATTTTCGGAATGTCGTAGGTATCTCCGTCAACGGGCACGCACCCTTTGAGGACATCGAATGACACATTTTGTTCCTTGAGGTAACGATCGTCAGTGCAGATGAGTGCTGCGAGTTGAGCGCCTGCGGAATGACCGCCGACGAAGATTCTCTGTGGATCGCCGCCGTACCTGGCAATGTTGCGATGAACCCATCCAAGTGATGCGGCGACGTCGCGAGTCAGGACATCCATCGTTACGTCTGGTAAGAGGCGGTAGTTCGTCGCGACGAAAACAAACCCTCGTTCAGTCAGAACTTTGGGCTTCAGTGCGACATCACTCTTATCACCAACCTGCCAGCCGCCTCCGTGAATCCAGAGTATGACCGGAAGGTGTTCGTCGTTTGCTTTCCCCGGCGTGTAGATGTCGAGGACGTGGCGTTTGTGACCGTCATCCAGGTAGGGCACGTCGGACGTTAGCTTCTGGCCTGACGCGATGCTGGACAGCATGACAATCGGCAGTGCGACTGCATTGATGAGCCTTACGTTCATGACTACTCCATATTTTGTACTAACCAGATGTCACTTTGGGTTACTTCGCGTCAGCTTTCTCGCCGAGCAAAATCGCGTCGATGAATTCATTGGCGTTTTTGTAAGTGTCTGACTTTGACACGGTGCCATCGCCAATAAGAAGGTGGCAATTCATGCCGACACAGTCAGCCTTCTCCTTC
>Ga0315332_10002442_pt1 | contig 10371 bp, 6 predicted proteins | sample M110034915metaG_FD_203455 | JGI IMG/M metagenome (GOLD analysis project Ga0315332, IMG submission 203455) | Ammonia-oxidizing marine archaeal communities from Monterey Bay, California, United States - M1 100m 34915 | ecosystem: Environmental > Aquatic > Marine > Intertidal zone | place: USA... | reverse complement strand
TAATTATACAAATCGGTACGCTCCTAGAATCTCGTCGCCTATTCCCTAGCTTTACTGTCTGTTTTATACTAGTAGTATGGTTAAGAACTACCAAATCTTGATGCTTTTTTTTGCTGGAATTACTGTTGTCCACGGCAAAAACATTGATAATGTTGATATATCGTTCACTCGTGACGTACGTCCCATTTTATCGCGTCGCTGCTTTGCATGTCATGGGCCAGATGATGATGCCCGTGTTTCCAAGATGAGACTTGATAAACGCGATGGAGTATTTGACAAGGAAATTTCCCCCGTCGTCCCACGGAATACGTCAGCTAGCCAAATATTTCTACGCATCACGCATTCCGATCCAGATATTGCAATGCCACCGGTCGATGCGAATTCACAAATAACTAATAAAGAACGTGAAATCATACGCCGTTGGATCGAGCAAGGCGCGATTTGGGAAAACCATTGGTCATTTAACCCTATTGCAACACCTGGCCCCTCTCGCAACTACACCCGCCCAACTGGCCCGCTCCGCAGCAACCATCCAATTGATGTATTTATTCGTTCTCGACAGCACGAACGCAGTCTTCGTTCCAACCTTCCTGCAACACCCTACGTGCTTATTCGGCGACTCTATCTAGACCTCATTGGCCTACCACCAACTATTGATCAAGCTGACCACTGGCGAACAACTGCTTTTACACAGAGGGGCACGGTTAAACCTTCGCAATTCGCTGCATTAGTAGATGAACTTATCAATTCGAAACAATATGGGGAACGCTGGGCCCGCCGCTGGCTCGACCTCGCCCGCTATGCTGATACCAACGGCTATGAAAAAGATCGCGACCGTAACATGTGGCCCTATCGAGATTGGGTTATCCAAGCAATTAATGATTCCATGCCATTCGATCGGTTTACGATTGAACAAATCGCTGGGGATATGTTGCCTAACGCATCTACGTCGCAACGCATTGCAACCGGATTTCATCGCAACACCATGCTCAATGAAGAAGGAGGCATCGACCCGTTAGAATTTAGGTTTTATGCAATGACGGATCGGGTGGCGACAACTGGCACAACTTGGCTCGGACTAACGATTGGATGTGCGCAATGTCATACCCACAAATATGATCCAATCACCCATCGCGAATACTATCAAATGTTCGCGTTGATGAATAATTCCGACGAACCCGAACTGGACATTCCGGACGACAAGCTGAGCCAGCAATACCAAACGAACCTCGACACGGCTCAACGGCTTATGCGAGACTTACCAAGTCACTGGCCCGTGGGTGACACGGATGAGGATAAGGCATTGGTAAAAGATATTATCGAACAGCGGTTTTCTAAATGGCTAACTCAACAGCGAGCGCGCGTACGAAATTGGGCGACTATTGAACCAACCAAGTTCAGTGCCAACCTGCCACACCTCAAACTCGAGGATGATGGCGTCGTGTTTGCTTCCGGAGATTCCACCAAACACGATATTTATCACTTGGAATATTCCATTAACCTCGACAATGTCACGGCAGTGCGAATTGAAGCACTGCCTGACCCAAGATTGCCTAATCGTGGTCCCGGCATGACTAATTATGAAGGTACGATTGGCGACTTTTTTTTAACAGAGTTTCAACTCGTGGCCCGCGACATGCAAGTCGAATTTACTGGAGCAGAGCATAGTTATGCGAAAAACCGTTATGGTGACAAGGACACTTCTGCCAAAACAATGATCGACGGTGATATCCAGACAGGCTGGTCTGTACACAACGGGCAAGGCCAACGGCATGTTGCGGTACTTTTACCGGCGCGGCCAATACCGAGTGGCAAATGGACACTAAAGATGCACTTCGGACGGCACTTTTCTAGTTCGCTCGGAAAATTCCGCTTATCCATCGCTACCGATGACAAGCCACTATCTGCTAACGAATTACCTCCCGCTCTTGAGCGTTTACTCCGGTTAGAGCCAACTTCACTGACCAGTGAACAACGTCAAGTGCTTAAAAATGAATTCCTGCTCAATGCTAAGGAACTCGCAGAACATTCCAAGAAGATTCGCGCGTTATATAAACCGTTGCCACACCAGCGAGCGTTGGTGTTGCAACAACGCCCCAGTGAAAACCCGCGTGAAACCTACGTTCATCACCGTGGCGAATTTCTTACCACCAAGGGCGAATCCCTTAATGGCAGCGGACTCGATGCATTACATCCATTTGAAGGTAAGTTCAATGCTGACCGTCTGGGACTCGCGCAGTGGCTCGTCAGCCCTGAAAACCCCCTTACCGCTCGAGTCGTTGCAAATCGGAATTGGCAAGCGTTTTTTGGTGAAGGCATTGTACGGACACTTGACGACTTTGGATTCCAAGGGCAACCGCCATCTCATCCGCAATTACTCGATCATTTGGCCTCCTCATTAATAGCCAACGACTGGTCAATTAAGTGGCTACACAAATATATAGTGACCAGTTCCACATACCAGCAATCATCATTCGTAGATGCGGCTCAATCCAAAAAGGATCCCAGTAATCAATGGCTCACTCGGTTTCCCCGCAGCCGCATGGATGCGGAAATCATACGCGATTCGAGTCTACTCAGTGCAGGCATATTATCGAACAAAATGTTTGGGCCACCGGTCAAGCCACCGCAACCCGCTGGAATTACAGAAACAGCCTACGGAAGCCCCAAATGGCCGGCTAGCGTTGGTGAGGATCGATATCGCCGCAGTATTTACACTAAAGTAAAACGAACAGCACCATTCGCCATGAGCCTTACATTCGATGCGCCCAGTGGTGAATTGTGTACAGCTCGACGCGATCGCTCAAACACGGCGTTACAAGCCTTGACGTTACTTAACGATGTGATGTTTATGGAGATTTGCCAGTCCATGGCTCGGCAATTAACAAGCGAGAATCAACCACCAGATCATACAGACAAAGCGATTGCCACTAAAGCATTTCGCCGCATTCTCACACGCCCACCCACAACCACAGAACTAGACGAGATCCTCGCGTTTTATCAACGCCAACTCGCCGTGTTCAACTCTAACAAGGAAGCAACGCAGGCTGTGGGCGGAAACTCCGACAATCCGACCGCCCAGCGAGCTGCTTGGACATTGGTCGTTCGAGCGTTATTGTCACTTGACGAAACCGTAACTAAAAACTGACCTATGCAAAATAACTCACACCACTATCAAAGCGTGACACGCACTTCGCGGCGACATTTCCTGCGGGATTGCACTGTGGGTACTGGCAAAATTGCCTTGGCAAGTCTGTTGGCTAACGAAACATTGCAGGCACGACCCAAATCCACTAGCCACACGGGATCACCCGGTAATGTAGAAACCCATTTTCCAGGCAAAGCAAAGGCGGTGATCCATTTATTTATGGCAGGGGCTCCTTCACAATTGGAGCTTTTTACAGAAAAGCCAACTTTAACCAAACTCGAAGGTCAACCACTGCCTGCCTCAATTCTAGGTGACCAACGGTACGCTTTTATCCAAGCTAACGCCGGTGTTTTGGGACCACGGTTTAAGTTCAGACACCACGGCGAGAGCAAACAAGAATTATCCGAAGCCTTGCCACGCTTAGCCACCGTTGCTGACGATATCAGCATCTTCAACGCCGTTCACACGGATCAGTTTAACCATGCTCCGGCACAACTATTTTTAAACACTGGATTTGGCCAACCTGGACGTCCGAGTATCGGGTCATGGGTTAAATATGCTTTGGGCGCAGAAACAACTAATTTACCGGCCTACGTGGTTATGAACACGGGAGGAGGCGTTAGCGGTGGAGCAGGGCTCTATTCAAGCGGTTTCTTGCCGACAGTGTATACGGGCGTCTCCTTCCGAAGTAACGGTCCACCAATTTTGAATGTCGAGACCCCAGCGGGCATTAGCGACAGCGCGCAGCAAGACACATTTGATCTAATCAAGCGGTTGAATCAAAAACAACTAGACATCATCCAAGATCCGGAAATCTCCACTCGCATCGCATCCTACGAAATGGCAGCGCGATTACAGCTATCAGCGCCAGAGCTAATTGACCTCAAACAAGAAACCCAAGAAACACTCGATCTCTATGGCTGCGACCCGATCAAACCGTCCTTTGCCCGTGCCTGCTTGCTGGCACGTCGAATGGTACAACGCGGTGTTCGCTTTATCAACATCTTCCACAACGGGTGGGACGCGCATTCCAATGTTGAAGGAAACACAAAAACCAATGCGGGTAAAACTGACCAAGGCAGTGCGGCTTTAGTGAAGGATCTAAAACGGCTCGGGCTGCTTGATGAAACACTCGTAATTTGGGGTGGCGAATTCGGGAGGACTCCAATGATTGAACAAAACCCCACACTAGGTCGCAATATGGGACGCGACCATCACCCGCAGGCCTATACAATGTGGATGGCTGGAGGGGGAATCAAACGAGGCTTCCACATGGGCCTAACGGACGATTTTGGCTTCCACCCAACCGAAGACGCCGTGCACATTCATGACATCCAAGCGACCATTTTAGCCACGCTCGGCTTAGACCACCAGCGTCTCACCTATCATCATGCCGGTCGTGACTTCAGACTGACCGACGTGCATGGCGATGTCATCCAACAAGCGCTGGCATAAGGATGATTTAAGCCACCAGGCGTTCCTTTACAATCCTCAATCCCGCTCAAGATCCTTAATCGTTTTTGCGAGGATCCCTTTCACATAACCGTTATACCGCCCGTTGGGTGATTTACCGCCATTGGTAGGCATCGCTTTAATCTTTGATAAAGACGAGGCAAAGAGCCCGTCAAGTTTGTCAATGGCGTTAAGAGCCATGATCGAAACGAACACATCTTGCTTTGGGGTCCACGGCGCCTGCTCGAGCAACGTCGCTACCGCTGTTTGAACTAAGGCGGATTCCTTCGAATACTTGGCGGTCGCGTAAGCCGCCGCTATCTGTGCATACGGAGATGTGTCGCTCATTAACGCCTTAAGTTCAACACGAGAAACCGCCACCGCTGTCGCCCCTCGATTTAAAATCCCCACAGCCGCCCAATAGCGGACAGCCGAATCATCGTCGTCTATATATTTTTTTACATCGGATAATTCGTCGATGTCTTTATGCGTCGCCCAATTTGCAGCCGCCATGATCCGTTCTAATGGATATCGCTTATCATCATGTCCCATTTCATATGGTGTCGTTCCGATGCTGCGACTATGAATTTCACCTTCCGGCAAGAACCCCACATCGCGAGTTTCTAAACACCAGTCGTTAAGTACCTTTCTTAACTCCTTTAACTTATTAGCTGCTATGGTAGTTCCAACAAGATTATTAACTTCGTCCGGATCACTTTGCATGTCATACAGTTCTTCAGTTGGTTTTAAACCCCAGAAATGTTTTTGCGGTTCTTTGAGAATCCCTTTATCGAAATCTCGTTTCCACGCGGCCGTAGAAGGTGTCACAAAATTGTATGCGACATATTGCCCATAGATGAAATGTGGATTGTAGTTGCGAATGTAATGATAGCGTCCGTCGGTAACCGTCCGGATGAAATCATTACGCTCATCCATGCGTCCACGAAATCCAAACATATAACTTGGAGCGGGTCGTTGATATTTCCCTGCAAACGCATGGCCTTGCATATGCTCTGGTGGTTTCACACCTGCTAAACTCAAGACCGTTGGAGCCAAATCAACAAAGTTTACCATGCGATCACTTTTTCCCCCGGTGCTGTACTCCTTCGGCGCGAGGTGTCTCCATTTTTCAGGAAAATAGACTATTACAGGTACCGATAATCCAGAATTATAAGTCCACCGTTTTCCGCGAGACATGCCACTGCCATGGTCACCAAAATAGAAGACAATGGTGCTGTCGGTGAGCCCAGCCTTATCTAGTTGCGAAAGATGTTCCCCGGCAATCTCATCTGCTTGGGTGACGATGTCGTAATACTGTGCCCAGTCTTGGCGAGTTTCCTTATTGTCAGGGTGGTAAGCCGGCACGCGAACTTTAGCCGGATCGATAAGCGCTGTATGCGGGCGAACTCGGATCTTGCTCTCGTGACTAACCGTGCTATTAAAAATGGCAAAGAAAGGTTTGCCTTCCGGACGGTTCTGATAATGCGCTTTTCTAGAAGACACATCCCAACCCTGATTCTCTTTAAATACATTGTAGTCCTGTTTGGAATTATTCGTCGTGTAATAACCCGCCTGCTGCAGATAAAACGGATAAAACTGAACGTATTTGGGAAGTTGCACCATGCTGCGCATATGCTGCCCGCCAATTGAAGGTGGGTACATACCAGTAATAATCGCCGTGCGAGCGGGCGCGCAAACCGGAGCACAGGACCAAGCTAATTTAAACATCAACCCGCGTTTTGCTAATGTATCCACGTTGGGCGTCACGGCCAATTCATCTCCATAGCAACCCATTTCTGGACCATGATCTTCGCTCGAAATCCATAAGATATTAGGAGACTCTGCGGCCACTCCGTCTTGTAAAGGAGTTAACAGACTGCCACCTATTAACAAACCAGCAAGGCTCATGAATAGACAGGGAACCTGACCGAACTTACTAACTTTTCTTCTCATTTCGTGGGCTACTCTTTCCGCATATCGCTTCTATCCGTCTACAACAAATTGTTACCCGATTCAGCGCTCAATATCCTTCATAAGGTATCGAAGAGTATGGGTGCCTATCAAATAACGAACCGTCACCCGTTACTCGGGGATCGGCGGTACGTTTTAGTTCTTGCATCAGTTGCTCGCGTAGAGATTCTTTGACCATCGCCATTGCGGGAATATTCGCGAGATTACGCATCTGATCGGGATCTTTCGCAACGGCATACAATTCCTCACGCGGACGTTTGGCAAACGCATAGTCATAGTATTTTTTCCATTGCGGATCGGTGCGACGCTGCACAATCCAAGCCTTGGTTGGACTGGCGTCGAGATCACCAAACGTAATAAATGTATTGTTTTCCAATACGTCTACCGGCGGAGTGAAGACATCAGTGACTGCCTTGGGGCTCCCCATGGGCCAACGCTCTGGTTTGAAATTGATGATATACAGAAATTCTGGTGTACGAATAGCGCGTTGTGGATAAGGCAAGTTCCCTTCGCGAACCGTTGCAACATGACGTTCGCGACCGGTCACCACCCAATTCCGTGTTGGATCAACCCAGCCAGATTTTGCAGACCGTAAAACTGGAACTAAACTTCGTCCCGTCATGACAGATGGAATTGGAACTTTGCCCAACTCCAAAAACGTGGGAGCTAGATCCATCAGGTTCACAAAATCATCGACAATCCTCCCCCGTCTTTGTCCGGGCAGGGAAACGATCAATGGTACCTGAACCCCAAAATCGTAGAGATTACACTTTCCTCGCGGAAAACCTGGAGCTCCGTGATCGCCGCTTATAAACACCGCCGTATTCTGCAGCTGTTGGTCTTCACGCAGCATATCTAAAATCACTCCGACTGCCGCATCAAAAGCCATGGCTTCACCAAGATAATCCGCAAAATCCTGCCTTACCTCTGGAACGTCTGGTAGGAATTTTGGTAGCCGGCCCGCTAATTCGTCTGGGTCAATCCCCCAATACTTTTTTCCAGAGCCCTTAATCCACTTGCGGTGTACATTGGTTGGTCCAAACCAATAGCAAAATGGACGCCCTGTAGGCTGAGCATTTAAGAATGCCTGAAAGTTTCGCCGGACTTCAGACAGCATGCCTTGTTTCGCCTCAACTAGACTCTGTTGTTGGCCAAGTCTACGTTGGATCCCCTGCGAGAATCCATTAAATTGTCTACCACCTTTTTCATACCCAAAGTCTCCTCCGCCAAACGGCGCGTCACCAGGTCGCCCAGGCGACCACACTTTATATGTTTCTCCAATATGATAATCCGCGTCGCGCAACAATAGCGGAAACACCGGTATACTAGGGTCCCAGCGAGCGCCCTGTAAAATCGCTCCCAGACCCGTGCGATAAAAATACTGGCCTGACAACAAGGAACTACGGCAGGGAGTACACGATGGTGCCGTCACAAAGGCATGCTTAAACAAGGTGCCACGTTTGGCAACCGAATCAATATGTGGTGTACGAAAAGTCGCGTTAATGGATTCTTTACCATCGACTTTGCCATAAGCACTGGCATACTTACCCCAATCGTCAGCGAACAAAAACAAGATATTGGGGCGTTCGTCCTCTGCAGAATCTGCCAGCGCTAAGCTGGAGATGACCAATAACAGAACAACGCTGGCTTGACACTTCATATCGGCATACATTTCTAGGTTGTGTGGCACAAGTGGATGTTTATAATCCTACTGGACGATATCATTATTTCCAGGTCTCGCCTGTAACCACTGACTGTATTTCTGTTTCAATATCTTCTCGAATTTCCTACGGACCGTAGCAGTTTCGCGATTATCATCTTCGCAATAGATCATATGCTGTTCCAGCGGGTCGTTTGCTACGTCAATCAACTGCCCATTATCGTAAAGTTTAAATTGTTTGTCTTGTACAAAACGATGTAGTTGAAATTTATGTTTATCCCAACCCGGCCGCGGGTCGTAATGATAAAAAACATAATCTCTTGTCGATGACCGCTTGCCGCGACCAAGCAATTGTTCATAAAAGCTGATACCATCCAGTTTATCCGATGGGGAAACAGTGCGGCCTGCCACTTCGACCAATGTCGGCAGAAAATCCGTTGAGTCGATTAGATTATTATTCACGGCGCCTGGCTTAATGGTTCCAGTCCATCTTGCATAAAACGGTACGTGGACGCCAGCGTCGACTGTCAGTCCTTTTCCACCTTGGCTAGGCCCCCACTGTGTTTCTGTAATAATCTTTTGATTTGTTCCATTGTCACTGTAAAACAAAATTAACGTTTCCTCGCCAATCCCAGCTGCATCAACCGCAGCGAGAATACGGCCAAGGATTTTGTCGGTATATTCAACCATATCACCATAATAATGATTTTCTTCATCAAACCGCTTGCTGGCATCCGCCCATTCGGGCGAATTGGGGGTTGGGGAGAAAGGGTTGTGCGGTAATGCCATCGCATAGTACAAGAAAAAAGGGCGGTCGTGCTTCTTGGCAACGTATTCACGGATATAGTCGGTCCATATGTCTGGTCCATATTTCCCTTGGGTATCCTCTAAGAAACTACCATTTTGATTTATCCGCGGATCTGCATACCGAGAGCCTTTGTCTTCGGTGTGACGCGTGTGCCAAAGGCAGTATTCATCAAATCCCGCTTTGGCCACATGCATGCCTTTGTCGCGTCGCAAATCCGCACCGGGATAATCTGGCGGATCATAGCTCTGCAGCTGCCATTTTCCCACGATACACGTTTCATAGCCAACTTCTTGCATATAGTGGCCAAACGTCTTGGCCTGCGGATCTAAAATACCAAACGCCACCCAATTACGATGGTTGTAAATCCCCGTCATAAATTGGATACGTGTGTTGGTGCACAACGGTTGAGCATAGGCATGCGTAAACCTCATTCCTTGCCGAGCCATTTGAGACATATGCGGTGTCGTGTATTGCTGACCGCCGTAATCCTGAACGCTATCAATTCCTAAATCATCCGCCATAATGAGGATGACATTCGGTCGATCCACTGCAGCTAAAGGCGCATTTAGAACGACGACAAGCAACATCCACACAAGTGTATATTTTCTGGTTTTTATCATTCCATCATTTTACCAAACCAACTTGCTTTACGGGAGCTACACATCAGCAGTAAACGCCTCATGCACTGTTGCGTTTCCTATATAATAACGACAGTAGTCACAAGCGTCTCCGCTACAACCCTCACTGGAAAACTCTCATCAATGAATCACACGAAACACACCTTAATTTTCGGTATCCTACTGTTCATCACAATCTGGGTGAATGCCGACAATTCATCCACGCCAGCCGCAATCACCGTAAACGAAGCCCGCGGAAGGGTGCAAATTTTAGAAACCGTATACCTTTCTTCCTTACAAACAATCCACCGCAATTATTTCCGGGACGATCAGCGTTTGCCAGTTCCATCGAGAGTTCTCGAAGACGTTTTTTACAGCGTGCGAAGTCGTAATGGAATCAAGAGCCGGTGGATAGCGGTCAACACACCGGCAATGAATGTCGAACACAAACCCAAACTAGGATTTGAAACCAGAGCAGTTGCGGCGTTGACAGCAAACAAATCAAGATTTGAGGAAATCAACGCTGACGTATTCTATAGTGCCCGCAGCGTAACACTATTGGCCTCGTGCCAGCGATGCCACCTCAGTGCGTTGGCACAACAAAACGGTGGTCGTCGCGTTGCCGGTCTTATCATTGAAATACCATTAAAAAACACAACCGGCGGCAACGAAAATGGAACCAGCAAAAAAGATAACAAATAAATTAAACCCTACT
>Ga0315332_10002434_pt1 | contig 10390 bp, 6 predicted proteins | sample M110034915metaG_FD_203455 | JGI IMG/M metagenome (GOLD analysis project Ga0315332, IMG submission 203455) | Ammonia-oxidizing marine archaeal communities from Monterey Bay, California, United States - M1 100m 34915 | ecosystem: Environmental > Aquatic > Marine > Intertidal zone | place: USA... | reverse complement strand
CCATGCCTTCGTTGATCCACGAGGGCAGTGGCGCGGTCAGCGACACCGTGTACCACGAAAAATATTGGTGCCAGCCTTCGTGCGCCGCGCAGCCAAGCAGGTCCATCTTCATCAGGTCGCTCATGCGGTCCATGCGGCGCCGTGCAGCCGAAGACGGTTTGTCGCCGGTAGTGGGGGCGGCAGCCTTCTTGTCGTCGCTCCATTTGCCGGTGTCGTAGCAGACCATCTCGCGATCGCCGCGGCTGTAGTAAGCGGCGCTGCTCGGCGGTGCACCATATTGCAGGTAAGATTGCCGATCCTTGAACAGCTTGATGACCTGGCGCTTGGCACCGTCCTTGCCCGGGCGAAACATGCGGCGGTAGACCTTGTTCATCACCTCCATGTGCTTGCCGAGTCGCTTTGCCTTCTCTTCACCGCATTGCGATTGGATCTGGTAGTTACGCGTGCGCTGAAGCACCCATCCGTCTGGAGTTTTCGCCTTGGTCCATGGCCCGGCTTTGATGTCTCCGCTTCTACGCTGTGCAGAAACGTTGGCTGTAAGTAGTGCTAGGATTGCTAATGATAAGGTGAGTCTGCGCATGACTTTTTGGCGTATTTATTAGCGGGATATCAGTAATGCGGCGTGCCACTTGTGATCCAGTGGCTTGGCTACGTCCCATACAGGGACTCTGTGGCCGATCAAAGCCTAGTCGCGTCGGGCGAAAATCCGAGAACATAAGTATGGCGAGAATGAGTCCAGCCCCAGTCTGGGGCTAGATTTCAGTGCTATACTTGACTGATCCGTGCCTGGGATACACTAGCTCTATAGATGAAGGTCACACTTCTACATCCGCCGGTCTACATCAATAAGAACGGCCTCACTGCTTTGCGGCCGAGCCTGCCGCTTGGTCTTGCCTACATCGCTTCCGTTTTGCGCGATGACAAGCACGATGTGCTCGTGATTGATGCATTGGGCGAAGCTCCGGAACAGATGGTTCCGGATGGCGACATTTGGCGACTCGGGTTAACGCCAGAAGAGATCATCGAACGCATCCCTGAGGATACCCAGGCGATTGGCTTGACCAGTATGTGGAGCTACAGCTGGCCGATTGTGCGCGAGCTGATCCAGAAGCTGAAGGCCGCTTTGCCAGACATTCCGATTGTCTGTGGCGGCGAGCACTTCACGGCTGTTCCCGAGTTGTCGATGGAGCAGGCCCCGATTGACTACCTGGTCATAGGCGAAGGTGAGGAAACTGCGGTGGCGCTCTTCCGCGCGCTAGAACTTGGCCTCGACCATACCGTGATTCCTGGTGTCGCGTTCCGTGATCAAGATGGCAAGTTCCAAAAGAACGACCGCCGTGATCGCATCAAGAACGTTGACGAGATCCCGTGGCCTGCTTGGGAGCTATTCGACGTCGAGGCCTATTCGACCAACCGACTCGTCAGCGGCATCTACTACGGCAAGACGGTCCCGATTCTGGCGACGCGTGGCTGCCCGTACCAGTGCACTTACTGCAGTTCGCCGAACATGTGGACGACGCGTTGGTATGCGCGCGCGCCGAAGGATGTGCTCGACGAGATCGAGCACTACTACAAGAATTACGGGGCGACCAACTTCCCCTTCCAAGACCTCACCGCGATTCTTAAGCGCGACTGGGTCGTTGAGTTCTGCAAGGAAGTCGAAGAGCGCGGCCTTGAGATTACGTGGCAGCTACCGGCTGGCACGCGCAGTGAGATCATCGACGAAGAAGTCGCCAGCCTGCTGGTCCGCAGTGGTTGCCGTTCGCTCAATTTCGCTCCCGAATCGGGCAGTGAGCGCACGCGTAAGCACATGAAGAAGATGCTGACCGATGAGAAGTTGTTCCGCGCGGTGCGGGCATCGGTCAAGGCAGGGCTCAACGTGGGGGCGTTCTTCGTGCTCGCGTATCCGACCGACGAAGCCGTCGACATGAAGGCTTCCGTCAAGCTGGCAGGCCGCCTAGGCCGCGCGGGTGTAGATGATGTTTCGGCGGGCTTCTTCTTCCCGTTGCCGAACACCGAGATTACTCGCCAACTCGAAGGAGAAGGCAAGGTCGAATACACCGACGCCTTCCTGAAGCTGCCGATCTATGTGCACAACAAGTTCCTCAGCGAAGACCGCAAGTTCTGCGACTCGCTGACGGCGAAGCAGTTGACGCGGTGGAAATACAAGGTCGTCGCGAACTTCTACTTCAACAGCTTCTTTTTCCATCCGACGCGTGTGTTCCGCATCATGTGGAACTTCATTCGCGGCAAGGAGACTTCGAAGATGGAGTCGTTCTTGCAGGAGACGATGCGCAAGCTCCGCTTGCGCAAGAAGCCGAAGTCAGTGGCGAAGAAATTGACCCACACTGTGACTACAGACGTGCCGGTCGCGAAGAGCTAGGTGGGTGGGCGCCGGCCTGCTCGGTGCTCATTAGCCGGCATTCCATTGGCTTGAGCCGGCTGTTCAAAGTGAGTTAGCGGAGCAACTGCTCGAGCCGTTTGAGTTGCAGCTGTGCGACCGCGGCGGGTGCATACTGGGCCTGTGCCCATGTCCTCGCCTTGATGCCAGCGGTGGCCGCAAACTCTGTCGAGGCGAAGTGCCGCATCGTGGCTTTCGCAAGCCCATCGGCACTCTCCGCAACGAGGCATGCAGGGTTGTCCGCCAAGCAACCGCGACTGCCAATCTCGTTGGTGACCACGGGAATCCCGTGTGCCAATGCGGTGGCGTTCTTGACGCGGAAACCGCCTCCAGACCACAGTGGGGCTAGCACGACGCGCACGCGGCCTAGCAACTCGGCAAGATCAGGCACGAATCCGATCACGCGCACGCCAGAGATCTTATCGAGTTCGCGTATGCTTGTTTCGTTGGGTCCGGCGAGCAGTAATTCGGCGTCGGGGTGGGTCTTGCGAACGATTGGCCATACTTCGGTTGCCAAGCGTTTGGCGGCCTCTGGGTTCGGCCCATGACGGTAGTCGCCAAAGAACAGCGCCGTGTTCGGGGCGGCACCCGGTCGGCACGCGGTGTCTGGGATTTGTAGGGTCGGTGGGCGAACGAAAACCTCCCGCCCAGTCTGCAGTGCGAGTTCGTCGGCGTCTGCTTGGGTGACCGCTTGGATGGCTGTGGCTTGTCCGTAGTGGCGAAGGATGTAGCGTCGCCATAGGCGAGTGTCACGGCGATCTGCGGCGGCTCCTAGACCGGTGCTCGCATTGGCGGGGTGGCCCGCCTCGTGATCCGTGAGCACGGTGGGGATGCCACGAAGCGCTGGCAGGTACTGCGCCATCTGCGCCAGTTCGACAAGGACCACATCCGGCGCGAACTCGCGCCGTGCTGCAGCAATGCGGTCGACTAATTCCGGTTGCCAGTATTTAGAGGCTAGCAATGGTCGGTTTCGCCAACGCCATAGCATGCGCAGGCGATGGCTGGTGCCGCGCGGCACTCCAGAATAGGGAGCATTGCCTTGCCAGCTCCAGGTGCCTTCGGACCCGACACCCTCACCGGCGTGCTTTAGGTTTACGAGCCCAAGTTCTGCATGGTCCTGTAGACCCTCCGCCAAGGAACCCAGGTAGCTGCCGCCGCCGTGGCTGGCCGCTGGGTTTGGTAGAAATGGCGTCAAAAACAGGATTCGCACAGCCGTTAGCCTACCGGTAATTCATTCTGAATGAGTGACTTGTGTTCTCTTGACTGCCAGAATGCGGCTTGGGAGCGCTGTGTGCCAGGGTGGCAGTGGCGGGATTGACCTTCCTCTGCCATAATCTGCTGCTGAAAACTGATGGCGACGGTGCTCTCGCTGCATGGTCCATCGGATTTATAGCGGTGACGCGTATCTGGCTCCAGTGGCATGAATGACACGATTAAGTCAATTGTAGGCCTCCTCGGTGAAGGTAAGCCCGAGTTGCAAGTCGCTGCTGCTCAGGTTCTTGGCGAATTACGCCCGAATGACGCAGCGGCGATTGAAGCGCTCAGTGATGGGTTAGACCGCTCTCCTTTGCTGGGTCGATTTTGTCTCGATGCCTTAGCGAAGATCGCCAATTCTGAGGCGTTAGCGAAGATCGCGGATGCCGTCGTCGAGCACGAAGTCCTTTCGGACCATGCCGCACACTTGTTGGGTGACCTTGGCCCGGAAGCGCACGGTGTCCTCGCGGAAATCTATCCGCAAGCTATAGGTGAACAGCGCGGCCGCATCTTGTCGGTGCTTGGTCGCGATCTAAGTGAGGCATCGATCCCAGTAGTCGTTGACGCTTTGTTGACGAGCGACTTGATGGATGTGGCTGCGACGATGCTCGAAAGCGGTAGTCGTTTGATGACGCCGGCAATGAAGGAGTTGCTGCGCCAGTCGCTGCAAGGGCGGCTTGATGAGTCGCTTGCCCCAAATGTTGCGCCAACCACGGTTGCCCGTGTGCTTGCCGTGCTTGCCGCGGTTGATGCGAAGGGATCGCAGGAGTTGTTCCACAAATACACCGAAGCCGATGCTCCTGCTTTGGTCCGCTCTGCCGCCTTCCGCGCGCTCGGCGGCACGGAACTGACTGCTAGCCAAGCTAAGGCGATGATGGCATCGCTTGAGGACCCTGCGCAGAAAAACGTCCACGACGCCATTCGTGATCTACTGGTCAATTTGCCGGAGGTCCCGGCTGGCCTCGCACCTGGCTTGAAGCGTTTGATGGCTTCGCGCCAAACTGAGCAGCGACTGTTCGCCATTCGGATGCTGCGTACTGCTGGTGGTGCGGAGCTCGCAAAGAGCTTTGTCAAACTGCTCGATCACGACGACGAACGCTTTCGTGATGCGGCCATTGCTGGCCTGTCGAGCAACAAGCAAGCCGTTGAGCCGTTGCTCAAGTTGATGCAGTCGACCAAGAACCTCGACATGTCGCAAATCGCCGGGACGATCTTGGCGCGGCTGTCTAGTCACATCACGCTGAAGATGCAGAAGACGGCTGGCGAGAAGGCTGTGAAGCTGCTCGCGACCAACTCACGTCTCGGAGACATGTTGCTCGACTTGGTGTTGCATGCCGGGGGCACCAAGATCACGCCGTTCTTTATCGATAAGGCCATTCGCTTGCGCCGCGCGCAGCGCACGGCCGAAGCGCTGCACGTGCTGGCTAAGATCGGCGCCAGTGACTTCAGTGATGATGAGGTGCACTACCAAATTGCAGTGATCAAACTGCTCGCTGCAGCGGATGAAGTTGAGGGTTCTGGCGCTCCGGGCAACTCGACGATGGGATTCTTCTCGGTGTTGATCCGTGCGGACTTCCCACTGTTCGATCGCTTAAAGAGCGAATCGGCGATTAAGCCGGACATGCTGTTGCGAGTTGCGACCTACTTTGCACAGGCAGTTGGCGCAGAGCGTCGTTTTGGCACGGAGTTGCTGCAGCACCTAGCCAATCGGACCAAGGGCCGCGCCGGTGATGAGGCGCGGTTGGTGCTGCGCAGTGCTGGTGTGGTCTAGCTTCGCTGCTAGGCGGAGTCGCAATGTCACTAGAGTCGATGCCTCGATGCAGGCGTCCTCTACTCGCTGGCTGATTCGCCCATGATCACCCGTTGTTCGGGGGTCGCAGGAAGCAATGCGTCTCCGCCTTTGCCTATTACGAGCACAACCGTCGACCCGAAGCCGAACTGCCCGACTTCTTGGCCGCACTCGATGGCACCATTCGAGACGGTGATCTTTGTGCCGCCGACGTTGTAGGCACCGACCATGACGATGGCTGCTGGTGTGCCGTTGGCCATGCGGCAGCGGAACACGTGGCGGCTATTGCGCACGAACAAGTTGTTGATGCATCGAACCGCCGGTGGATTGACTGGAAACAGCGTGCCCTTGATGGCCGTCACGCTGAGAACCGTCCCGGCGAATGCTGAGTGCACCCGGTGGTAGTCGCCAGGGGCAAGGTAGATCGTCGCTTGCTGACCGCCGGCGAGTTCTTGGGCGAACTCGTTGTTGCCAAGTAGGTCGGCTAGTTCGTAGTCGTTGCCTTTGACTTGTGGAATGCGCCCGTCCTCGAACGCGCCGGCGGTGACAATGCGGCCATCACAAGGCCAGACCAGGGGGCTGTCGGCGATCGGTCGTGCAGAACTCTTCAGTCCCCTGCGGAAGAATGCTTGCAGGCTGGGGAAGTCCTGAAGGTCGGCTTGGATGTCATCAAGCGATGCGCCGTATCGGTTGGCGAACCAGCGGAAGAATCTAGCCCGCATGAAGCGCGGTAACGGCGTGGAGGTCAGCATGCCGCATAGCCGCGATAGCGGGACCTTGGGCAGGGCTGTCAGGGTTACTCGTCGCAGGGTCGTCATGATAGCGGCGGCTCACAGTTGCGGTTGAGAGCGCTTTGCGCAAGAGAATGGTCGCGCGGGGCAATATCTGGCAAGATTCACACATGCGGCAAGGCTGGGTTTGGGTTGTAAGTATCACGGCGGCTAGCTGGCTTTCCGGCTGTGGCGGCAATCCTGACCAGGCGAATGCTCCTACCGATGTGTTGGTGCTCGATATTGGTGGTCAGCAGCCATCGCTACGTGCCTCATTGGTGGCGATGGGGCGTACTGTGGCTCCGGGGAAGGCCTTGCGACCGCGGACTGTCTCGGACGAGATTAACCCGGCAGAGGCTGATCAGCGGGAGTGGGGCGGCTATGACGATGCCGGCGGTGAGGATCCAGCGTCGCAAGATCCGGCTGATTCGCCGGAGGAGCAACCCGTTGCGTCGCCGACTGTCGCGCCGCCGGAATCTGAGTGGCTGATCGTTAAATTGCCGAAGGATAATACTCTGTCCGATCTGTCTCGCACATACCTCGGAGATTACCGGAGATGGACTCAGATCATGGAATGGAACGGGTGGACTGAGCGCGACACCTGGACGCTTCGGGCAGGTCAAGACGTCAAGATCAAGCGCAGTGAGATGCGCTGATATCGGTGACGGATCCTTTCGTTACCGAGCCGCTAACTGCTATCGGGGTGGTTCGCACCGAGCAGCGACTGCATCACCAGGCCCCGAGGCAGAGTGGTCTTGGGCGAGGATCTGTTGGCGAGTTGCATCTCCATCAAGGCATGCAGAGTGGTCTGCAGGACCTTGAGGGGTTTAGTCATCTGTGGGTTCTGTTCTGGTGTCATCATGCTCGGGGCAAGCCGTTACAGGTCCGTCCGCCGCGTGATCAGCAGAAGCGCGGAGTGTTTGCGACGCGTGCTCCGCAGCGTCCAAACTTGATTGGCATGTCTTGTGTCCGCTTGATTCGTATTGAGAAGCGAGTGTTGCATGTCGCTGATCATGACTTGCTCGATGGCACTCCGATTCTCGACCTGAAGCCGTATCTTCCTTATTGCGATAGCGTCCCTGACGCCGAGATTGGCTACGTCGCTAACTTGCCTGCGCAAGCAGAGGATCATCGGGTTTGGTGGCGGGAGAAGGGCTCTGAGCCGCCGGCGAGCTATTCGAGTTGGTTGCGGGGAGAGTCTTCGCAAGATGACTCGCACGGCGGTGCCGTCCGCGATGCTGCAGCCGACCCTGATTCGGACCAGCCTCGGTAGATCGGGTCGATTTGGGGCTGGCCGGAGGTTTGCTCACCGGCGCTGGCCGTGTTCGGCACGGTGTGGCCCAGATCTTAGTCGAGGGCTCAGATGGATGGCGTGCTCGGGGCTCGTACATGCAAACGGCTCCCAAGGGAGCCGTTTGCAGTGATGGCCGCATCCTCGCTCTTGTGAGCAAGGATCGGGTTGTCGTTACGCGTTCGCTTCTAGAAGCGGAACGGCAAGCGTAGGAACTCGAGTTGCGGACGTGGCGTCGATGGGTTCAGTGCTGGCGGCACTGCGCCACCTGGCTTGTAGGCCATGTCGAAGACGATGTCCCACTGCACGTAGCGTGGTGCGCCATTGGCTTGGATCCAAGCCTGCAGGTTTGGGTCGTTGAAGTCGCGAATGAACTCTTGCTCGCTCGTGTCCGGGAATCGACCTGCCAGAATGTTGGATGGGTCTGGGTCCTGGTGGAACGCGAAGCCGATACGCACGTTGGAGATCGGGGTCGTGGTCCCGCCGAGCGGCGAGTAGGTGGCCCCGAGGCCTTCGGCGCCATTCGTAGTGACCTCGAAGAACTTGGCGCGCACGAGGACGCGATTCGCTTGAGACGGGATCACGCCCGCGGTCGCTTCGACCAGTAATTCGTTAGCCGTATGGCTGAGGATTCGGTAGCCAGAGAGCGTCGCGCCCGTTTGGTTGATGAGTTCCGCTTGGTATTGCACGTAGCGGTTGTTGTCGGCGGTGATTGGTGTCGCGAGTGTGATCTTGTAGGCCGGGCCACCAAGATAGGTCGCGCTTGTGTCGATCGACGCGATGTCGATCGGTTGCACTGCGACTGGATACTTGATCCGCACGGACTGGCCGGCCACTTCGTAGTCAACGTAGCCTGCAACGATGCTTTGTACGTTTGTGCCAGCAAACTCGAAGGTCGGTCCAACGGCCGCGTTGTTCTCAAGCAGTAGGCCGCGTGGCTGATTGTCGATTGCCGTTAGGCCTCGACGCTGGCTGGAGCCTGTGTCGAGCCACTTAGAGCGCACGCGCGACTTGGAGTTGAACGGCACCGGCATCAAGGTCGGTGCGGGGCGGATGTCGCCTTCGTTGTTGGCGATGTCTGTTGGGTTTCCGAAATCGTCGACGAAAGAGCCGAACGCGTCAGGGAAGCCGCGCCAGCCGATTAGTTGGCGCTTGGACGCGCCGGTTAGATCGTTGGTTTGGCCCGGCAAGCGGAAGTGGATGTTGTCATCTAGGCGCGTGTTCGTGCCGTCGGTCAGGTTCTCGCCCGGCGGAACCATCAGTTGCACGATGCCCATGCCGCCAAGGCCGCCGAGCGGTTCGGTGTCGTAAGACGTGCCAGCGAGCATCGCTTGGCCTGAAGCGCGGTATTTGCCCTGCACGTTGACCGCGCCGAAGCCGCCGGTCTTGCAGACGCCGCCGTCAGCCGAGACTGCGAAGCTATAGTCGTTGCCCGTGAATGGGTGGGTCGCTGTCGAGCTCGTCGATGGCGAGCCGTAGACGAAGCGTCCGTTGGTGCCGATGCTCGGATCACCGTGGGCTTCGAAGATGATGCTCTTGGCCGACATGAGGATGACCATGCCGCCAGCACCGCCGCCGCCACCGCCAGCTTCGCCACAAGCACCGACCTGCTCGCCGCCGCCGCCGTTGCCGCCGTTGGCTTGGATGCGACCGGATTGCGTCACGGTGATCTCTTGGAGAGCCTTGACGATGAGCACGCCGCCGCCACCGCCACCGCCACCAGCACTGTAGTCTCCAGCAGGGAAGTTGCCGGTTGGCGTGCAGTTTCGTGAGGGGGAGGTGTCGCCACCGCCGCCGCCACCGCCGCCGCCGACTGGCATGCTCAGTTCACCCGTGATCCGCAGGTTGCGGTTCACGTCGATGGCGCTGCCCCAGAAGTTGTTGTCTTGGCGCGTGTCCGTGAACAGCAGGTCGCCTGGTTCACCACCGGCGAGGAAGCTAGAGCGGGCGGCGCTGGAGCCACCGCAGCCTGCACCGCCGTAGCCGAAGACCTGTTGGAAAGAAGTCGTGCCGGTGAAGTTCGGGACCGTTGATGGTGGGATTGTGCCACGCCAGTTGAGGTCACCTTGGGTGGCCATTGTGCCGCCACCGCCACCTGATCCACCGCCCGAGCCGTTGTAGCCACCACTGACGTAGCAGCCAGCGGTGCAGGCTAGGTAGCCTCCGCGACCGCCCTTGCCTGCCGCTTGCATCGGGCCACGGCCGGTGCCGCCTCGTTGGTCACGTAGTGTGGCGGATGGGGTGCCCTCGCCACCGTTGCCACCACCGCAAGCACCGACGCCACCAGCCTTGGCGAAGTTCGCCGAGTTGAGGGTGTCGACGCGGGCGCCATCACCACCAGAGACGGTCAAGGTGCCGGACACGCTGAATGTGCCGCTGCAGAGCCAGATCATCGGGTTTGGGCCTGTGCCACGCACCGTCACGCCCTGCGGGATCGAGACGTTCTTGAAGTTGAAGACGCCACCAGCAACCGTGAACGGGAGGCCCGCCTTTGGCACGATCTGGGTGAACGAGGTGTTGAGGACCACTTCATTCGCTTGCGGCTCGTATTCGAGAGTGGTCGAGTTGCCTTCGAAGGCGAAGCCGGCACGGATGTAGCCTTGGCCGATCTCCGCTTGTGACTCGGGGAACGAGGCGCCCAAATCGATGTCGGATTCATTGCTGAAGTTCTCAGCGATGCCGTTCCACTGTTGGTCGTAGCTGCTGTTCGTCGTGAACGAACCGAATTGACGGTTGAACGACGGGTTCGACAGGTTGTTCTCACCCGAGATGTCTTCGAGTGTTTGCTCGACGATTACGCGAACCGTTGCGTTGTTAGGGAGCACGCCAGCGGGACGTAGCGCGAGGGTCGCGCCGGTCAGGTCGTTGCGCTCGAGTTCGACGCT
>Ga0315332_10002433_pt1 | contig 10390 bp, 8 predicted proteins | sample M110034915metaG_FD_203455 | JGI IMG/M metagenome (GOLD analysis project Ga0315332, IMG submission 203455) | Ammonia-oxidizing marine archaeal communities from Monterey Bay, California, United States - M1 100m 34915 | ecosystem: Environmental > Aquatic > Marine > Intertidal zone | place: USA... | reverse complement strand
GCCTCATTTAGCGAACGCGTTCTCTTTGTATTTCCCGGTGGAGCGTCGAATCGCGTTCGCTCTTCAGTTGCCGAGTCATCAGCGTATGACCGGCCTCTTGAGGTGTTTTCTCCCCATCCAGGACCATGCGCACCTGAGTCGAGATCGGGGCCTCCACGCCGAGGCGGGCGGCGAGGCGGCAGGCGGCGCGGGTCGTGCGGATGCCCTCGGCGACCTCGCCCAACTCGGCCACGATCTCCTCGAGTGCGCGCCCCTGCCCGAGCCCGAGCCCGACGCGTCGGTTGCGCGAGAGATCCCCCGTGCAGGTCAGCAACAGGTCGCCCATGCCGGAGAGCCCGAGGAAGGTTTCCGCCTCGGCGCCGAGCGCCACGCCGATGCGCGTGATCTCCGCCAGGCCGCGGGTCATCAGCGCCGCTCGAGCGTTGAGCCCCCCGTCCTGGCCGTCGGCCATGCCGACGGCGATCGCGATGACGTTCTTGAGCGCCCCCGCGATTTCGACCCCAACCACGTCTGTGTTCGTGTAGCAGCGGAACCAGGCGTTGGAGAGCGTGGCCTGGACCGAGATGGCGTAGGCCTCTTCGCGACAGGCGAGGGTGACGACCGTGGGTTTGCGGCGCGCGATCTCGGCCGCGAACGAAGGTCCCGAGAGCGCAACCAGGCGGGGGTGGTGCGCGGGGTCGAGTACGTCCTCGAGGACGCCGTGCATCGTGTGTCCCGTCTCGAATTCGATGCCCTTGACCGTGGAGACGATGATGGCGCCGGGCTCGATAAAGGGTCCGGCCGCGGTCATCACCTCCCGCAGCGAGTGACTGGGCAAGGCGAGGAGGATCAGCTCCCGGCCCGCGAGCGCCTCCCGCAGGTCGGTCGTCGCCTCCAGCGCGTCGGGCAGGATTGCCTCCTGCAAGTAGTGGGGGTTGCGATGATCGCGGTTGATCGCCTCCGCGACGTCTTCGCGTCGTGACCAGATCTTGACGTCATGCTCACGGGCGCTGAGCAGGGCCAGGCAGGTGCCGAAGCTCCCTGCTCCGAGAACGGCGGTGGGGGTACTCACGCGGCCTACTCTACCACCCCCCCTGCGAGGCTGATGAGCGCTCGACGAGAACGCGCGTGAAGCGGCGTTTTCGTTGACGTTACAAGGGGCTACGGCTACGTTGGGGTTGCCCTGCGGGACCGCTCACGCGGTCCGAGGTCGCCCCCCGCTGCCCGTCCAATGAAACCCTTCCGACGTCCCCCCAATCGGGTGGGCGTGCGAGCGTTTCCGAGGACCCCTGGGTCGAGCATGTCGGCGACACTCTCGCTCCTCTCCATCGTGGCTGCGATGATCGTGGTGCCGGCCTCCGCCGCGGTTTTGCGCCGCGCGCTCCCCGTCCGCTCGGGTCTCTCGCCCCGTCTCGAACCGGTCCACTTCGGCCACTCGCCAAAGGTGCGTCGCTCGCCGCGTCATGCCGTGTTGTTGCATCGCGCCCTGATGAGCGGCTTCTTCGTGGCGGTCATCGGGCTCTCGCTGCTGGCTGCCGCCGTTGCGCTGCGTGAGGTCGGCGCGACGCTGATCTCCGGCGCGTTGGCGTTCGTCTTGCCGACACTGCTGGTGACGCTGCATGCGCGACAGGGGAGTCGCCGGGAATGACGTCACTGCTCTTTGCGTGGGTCGGGCTCGGGGTGGTCGCGATCGGGTTCGTGACCCTCACGACGGCGGAGCGGCGTGCCCGTGTGGGCGTCCGCCGGGACCGACTGGAACTCGCCCCTCCGCGTGCGCAATGGGGAGGGGGGCCGATCCATCCGGCCTCGCGCTCGCTGGCGGCGCGCGCGCTCGCCGCCTTCGCCCGGCTCGTTCGCAGTCGTAGCCGGGTCGTCGGAGAGGCACGGGCACTACGTTGCGGCGCCCACCTGCTTGGCATGGGGCCCCTGGTGCTCGTCGTGGCCCTGCTGCCGGTGCTCGGGACCTGGGCCGGGGCCGAGGGTCCGCCGCTGGTCTTTGCGGATCTCGAGCAGGGCTTGCTCGTCGTCGCCGGTGCCCTGCTCGTCAGCGCCTTCGCCCGCGTGGCGGTCGGTCTCTCGGAGCGTCATCCTGCCGCCCGGCTGGCGAGCGCGCGGATCGCGAGTCGGCAGGTCTCTTCTCTGGGGCTCCTCGCGGTCGTCCTGGCCCCGCTTGCGCTCGGCGCGGGCTCCCTCCGACTCCAGGACCTCGTCCTCCAGCAGCAGCAAGGATGGGTCCCCCTGGCGGGTCTTTCCGCGCAGCTCGAGGTGCCCTGGCTGCAAGCCTGGGAGGGGGCTTGGTTTCCTGCCTGGAACGTCTTCGTCCAGCCGATTACGGCGCTGCTTTTCGTGCCGGCCATCGCGCTGTGGGTCGCCTCGCCCCGGGCCGATGACCCGAGTACGGGAGGCGTGACGCTGGCTGGTCTCGGCCTGGACGCCGACCCGGCGGCGCTCTACTGGGTGAGGCTCGAGGCGCGGCTTTCGCGGGTCGTCGCGGCTGGACTCTTCGTGACCCTCTTCCTGGGTGGGTCTTCGATTCCTTTCCTGGACCCGGACCGCTTCCTCTCGGTGCTCTCGCCCTTCGTCGGCCAGGGGCTGCCCGAGTTCGTCTGGACCGGATTGCAGCTGGGAACCTTCGTCGTAAAGCTGGCCCTCACGCTCTGGGTCGCGGCGCGCCTGGCTGAAGTCAGCGCCGACGCACGGGACGATCGTGCGCTGCGGTTCGCGACGCGACGCCTGATGCCGCTGGCCTGGGCGAACCTGCTGCTGGTTGCGGGAATGACGATCTGGTGGGGCGGCGCTTCGGGGGGGCCCGCCTGATGGGGGGTTCCGCTACGTGCCTGCTCGTTGCGTTCGTTGCGGCGCTCCTCTCGGTCGTTCTCGGCCGACACCTGACGCGTTCGCTCTTCGCCGCGGTCTGCGCGGTCGTGGCGGTCGGAGCGGCGTTGCTCTCGGTCGGGGCAGGTTTCGCTGCGCTGGCCGCAACGACGTTGCTGGGGCTGGCGCTGGCGACGATCCAACTTTTCGGCTGGATGCTCGTCGACGCCGATCGAGATCCCCTCGAGCCGCCCGATGCGGCGACCTGGATCGCGCGCGGCCTCGCGTTCGGGATGCTCGCTGGGGGTTTTGGATTGCTGCTTTCGGCCCTTTCGCCGAGCGGGGTGATCGAGCCCGTCTCACTCGATTCCCGTGGCGGAGCAGCGGCGTTGGGTGCGCTCTTTTTCGGAACCTGGCGGGATCTCGCCGCGATCAGTGGTCTGGCTCTGGGCGCTGGCCTGCTCGCGGCATTGATGTTGCTCCGTGACGACGGCCGGGAGCATTAGGCGATGTCAGAGGCCAGCTTCATGCTCTTGTCCGCCGGATTGGGGATCCTCTGGGTGGGCCTGCTCGGTCTGCTCTGGCGACGAAGCCTGATCGGCATGCTCGTCGGGCTTCTCTTCGGTTGGCTCTCGCTGGTCGTGACCCTGGCGGGCTTCATCGCGTCGCGGGAGTCGGTGGAGCAGGCGACCACGGGGTCCGCGCTCGTTCTCTGCGTCGGGCTCGTCTGTGCTCTTCAGGTCGCGCTCGGCCTCTCTCTCGTCCTGGCTCGGGTCGCTCGTCGCGGCTCCGTCGATGCTCAGGACGCCGGTTTGCTCGAGGGATAGGGCGTCATGACGGACTCCGGAGCCTTGATCGTGGATTCGATGATCCGCTGGATCCCGATCCTGCCTTTCCTGGCGGCCATCACGCATGGCGTGTCGATCGGCCTCTTGCGCGCGAATCTCGCGGATCGCTCGGTCTGGATGATCTCGCTTTCGAGCCTTGTCGTCTCTCTCGCACTCAGCGCCACACTTCTTTTCGAACTGATTGGTTCGCGCCGGCTCGAGCCGATCCTCGACAGTCTGGGCCCCTGGATCGGCGGGGGCGTGGGTCGCCGCAGCTTCAGCGCCGAACTCACCTTCCAGTTCGATCCGCTCTCCGCGGTCTTCTGCGTGACCCTCACAGGGATCGCACTGGCGGTCTATCTCCACCTCGTGGGGCAGATGGCGCAGGGCACGATGCAGCGTCAATCGGCCCAGCGGACCTTCGCGATCCTCGACCTGCTCGTGGGCTCGACCCTGGTGCTCGTGCTCGCGGACAACCTGCTGCTCTTCTTTCTGGGTTGGGCGGGGGTCGGGATCGCTTCCCAGCTCTTTTCGTCCTTCGAATTCGAAGACGAGTCCGCTTCGCGCGCGGGCGCGACGACCTTCGTGATCGGCCGCGTGGGAGATCTGGGTCTGCTTGCGGCGATGCTTCTCCTCTTCGATGGACTGTCTCGGGCGGGCGCCCCCGCGCTCACGTTCCGGGGGATCGAAGCGGCCTTCCGGCTGTTGGAGGGCCAGGGCATCCTGTGGCTCGCCTACGGCGCCGCCGATGCACCGCTGCTGTTGGAGATCGTGGGATACGGCCTCGTGCTCGCGGCGCTGACCAAATGCGCACAGCTTCCGCTGCATTTCTGGCTGCCCCAGGCGACGGGTGTCCCGGTCCCGGCGAGCGCGCTCATGCAGTCTTCGACGACCGTCGTCGCGGGTGTCTACGTGCTGCTGCGTTTCTCGTTCCTGCTCGAGAGCGCGCCGGGGCCTCTGCGGGTGCTGATCTTCGCGGGCAGCGCGACGCTCTTGTTGGCGAGTCTGGCGGCCGCCACGCAGCTTCACCTTCCGCGACTGATCGCATTCACGACCTCCGCCCTGCTAGGCCTCGTCATCCTGGGGATGGGGGTGGGGGCGTGGTCGACCGCGACCTTCTTGTTGCTGACGCACGCTTTCGTGAAGGCGCTGCTGCTCCTGGCAGCCGGCGTCGTGATGACCGCGCTCCGGGGCGAGACCGACCTTCGGAAAATGGGCGGTCTCGCCCAGCGGATGCGCTGGACCCAGGGGATCTTTGGCCTCGCGGCGCTGGCGTTGGTGGGGACGCCGCCGCTCGCGAATTTCTTTCCGATCGAAGAGTTGCTCGCGTTTCTTCGGATCTCGGAGCGTCCCGAGAGTGGGGTGGTCCTGGGGATCGTCCTCGTGAGCATGGGGATCCTCGCCTTCGCCCTCGGGCGGGCCTTCTGTCTGATCTTCTGGGGCAAGGTGCGGCCGGGTGGGCAGGTCGAGACGCAGCTGGTGGACCCGACCGGACTGCGCCAGCACAGTCTGACCGGGCTCGCGATCATGGTGGTGCTGGCCGGTGGGCTCACGCCCTCCCAGTTCTGGGCCGAGCTCTTCGATGCGCCCACGGCTCAAATGGATTCGGTCGGCTTCTTCCTGACGAATTCGATTCCGGGCGCCCCCGATCCCGAGCTCGCGGGGGGGGCTCGGGGGGAATTGATCGGCGGGCTGCTGGCGTTGCTGGGGGTGGGCCTGATGGCCGCGGTGCTTCGCTACGGAAGGCGAGGCCATCGCGGCGAGTCCAAGCGAGCCGTCGTGCGGGTCTGGACCGCTTCCCTTCGCGAGATGCTCTACGTCGAGAACCTCTACACATGGGTGCTGGTCCGGCCGCTGAGATGGCTGTCTCAGGTTGCGCTCGTCCGAGGAGTCGAGACGCAACTGATCGATCGCGTGGTCGTCTCGGGGGGCTCCGGTCTGATGCGGCAGCTGGTGTGGAACCTGCTCCGGCGCATCCAGAACGGTCGGCTGCAGAGCTACACGCTCCTCGGGATGCTCACGGTGTTGGCCGTCGTGAGTTGGATGGTGGTGTGACGACGTGGACCTGATGATCCTCGAACCGCTGCTGCTGACGTCTCTCGTTGCGCTCCCCGCGCTGACGGCCGCGGGCCTGATCGCCGTCGGCGGAGCGCTGATGGCGCTAGGCGGGTCCCCGCTTCCGTCGAGTGTCTGGCGCGCAACGGGCCTGCTTGCATCCATCCTGACCTTTGCCGCGGTGCTTCAGATTGCCGTCTTCGGATTCGACGCGGAGGCTCTCGGATTGCAGGCCGTCGAGCAGCGTCCGTGGGCTCCGATCTTCGGGGTCAGCCTGGCCTTCGGAGTCGACGGCGTCGGGCTTTGCTTTCTGGCCTCGACGGCGGGTCTTTTCCCGCTGGCGTTCTTGTCCACGCGGAGCGAGGGGCTGGCCTCGACCCGCGCCTGGGTCGTCGTCGTCCTGTTGCTCGAGACGACTCTGCTTGGGGGCATCGCGTCGACGAACCTGCTCGTCTTCGTTTCGTTCTGGGCAGCGAGCCTGGTGCCGATCCTGCTCTGGATGGGTCGATGGGGCGAGCGCGGCCGTGCGCGGGCGGCATCCCGCGTCTGGACGACCGAGATGATCGGCCTGGCTGCCCTGATCTTCGTCGTCCTCGAACTTCGCGAGGCGACGATCACGCAATTCGGCGCCCCCACGCTTGACCTGTTCGCGCCCGACGAGGCGTCGACCCTGCTCGACGTACGGATCGAGCTGGCCGATCAGCCGTGGCTCTTCCTGGCCTTCGTATTGCCCCTGGCGACACGTCTGCCGATCGTGCCGTTACATTTTTGGCTCCCCGCCGCCCACGCGGTTTCCCCGTCCGGGCTCTCCATGCTGCTGGCGACCGGGTTCGTGCAGACGGCCGCGGTGGGTTGGCTTCGCTTCGCCCTGCCGCTCTTCCCCGATGCGGCGGCGGCGGCGGCGCCCAGCCTCGCGGTGCTCGGGATCTTCGGCCTGGCCTACGCCTCGCTGGTCGCGCTCGTTCAGAAGGAGCTGAAGAGGCTCGTCGCCTATGCCTCGGTCGGCTACGCCGGCTTCGCCCTCGTCGGGATCTCGACCTTGAACGTGCAGGGCCTGACGGGTGCCGTGATCCAGCTCCTGACGCATGGCCTCGCGACCGCGGGTCTCTTTCTATTGATCGGCTTCCTGGCGGCGCGGCGGGGGACGACGGAGGTCGCTGCCTTCGGCGGGCTCGCGAAGCCGATGCCGGTCTGCGCCTTCTTCTTCGCCGTCATGGTGTTGTCCTTGATGGGCTTCCCACTTCTGGGCGGCTTCGTCGGGGATCTCTTCGTTCTCCTGGGCAGCCTCGAGACCCAGCGGATGCTCTCGGTCTTTGCCCTCGTCGCGATGGTCGTGGCCGCGTCCTATCTGCTCTGGGTCCAGCGTCGGCTCTTTTTGGGCCCGGTCGATGAGCCGGCCAACCGGGGGCTGATCGACCTCGACCGGGTCGAGCGCGGAGTCCTGCTCGCGATCGTGATTCCGATCGTCGCAATCGGGGTCTACCCGAACCCGGTCTTGCGGCGCGTCGAGCCCGCCGTCCTGGAGCTGCTCTATCAGATGGACCGACGCTCCCTCGCCGGTGAGGCCGCGGAAGCGGAAGAGCGAGCCGACGGGGATCTGGCGGCGATTTCGTCGCGTGCCGCCCGTCCGGTCTTCCAGGGATCCGCGCGATGAACCCGGTCCTCTACCCCGCCGTCGGCGCGCTGCTCGTGCTCGCACTGGATTTGCTGTCGGGCGACCGGGAGGAGGGCGCCCGGTCGCGTGCCCTGGCGGGGCTGCAGCTTGGGGCAGTGGCTGCCTTCGCTCTGGTGGCGACTGCGCTTTCCCTCTATTGGGGAGGGCCCCCTTCGGTGGAGGGTTCCCTCCACGTCGATGGGTTCGGGGTCTTCGGTGTGGGCTTCGTTGTGATTGCGGGGCTCCTCGTCCTGGCTCTCTCGCTCACGCATTTTGGGATGGCGCGGAGCCGCCCGGCCGAACCCCTGGCCCTCTTGCTCTTCGCGTGGTCGGGTTCGATGGTCGCGATGGTGACGGACCATCTGCTCGTGTTGATGATCGCCGTCGAACTCGCCTGGCTCCCGCTGGTCGCCCTGATCGGGCTCGACCCGCGCCGCCTGTCCTCCAGCGAATCGAGCCTCAAGGCGTTCTTCGCCCATGTCTTTGCGAGCCTGGTCTTCGCGTATGGTCTGGCCTTCATCTTCGGCGCGACCGGGCGGTTGGACCTCGGAGCGCTTTCGGGGGATGGCTCGCTGCTCTTCGCGGTGGGGCTCACCCTCGTGCTGGTGGCTCTCTTGGCGCGCGCCGCGGTCGCGCCCTTTCACCCCTGGTGGCCCGACGTCCACGAGGGCGCGCCGGGCTTCGTGGCGAGTCACCTCTCGACCGTCGCCCAGGCCACGGTCTTTCTGGTGTTGCTCAGGATTCTCCACGAAGCGCCGGGCTCCTCGATTGCGGCGCCCGACGGTCTGGGGGCGCGGCTTCCCGGGTTACTCGCAACGTTGGGTGGGCTCGCGCTCCTCTGGGGACACGCGATGGCGATGGTGCAGGTCCGCCTGAGACGTTTGCTCGGCTGGCTTGGAGTCGGCCAGATTGGCTTTCTGACGATCGCGCTGGTCGACGCGCGGGGCGAGGGCGCGCACGCCCTGGTGATGGGGCTCCTGGCGGCAGGGGTCGCGATCACCGGTGCGATGGCGACCCTCGGCTCGTTCAGTCATCACGAGCGGAGCTGCGACCAGGTGGGCGACCTCGGCGGATTATTACAATCTCATCCCGTGCGGGGAGCGCTACTCGGACTCTTTCTGCTCTCGCTCGGTGGGCTGCCCGGGACCCTCGGCTTCGTGGCCCGACTGCGCACGCTGACCGCCCTCGAGCACGGCGGACACCGGGCGGCGCTGTGGATCACGCTCATCGCGACGGCCCTCGCCCTCACCGCGGTCGGTCGGCCCCTGCTGGCGATGTTGCGCCCCGCTGACCGTCGGCCGCGGGTCAGCGCGGCGCTGCCCAACGAGCAGGTAGTCCTGCTCGTCTGCGGAGCGATCGTGGTCTACTTCGGCGTCGCCCCCCTGCTCGGCGAGACCAACCTGGCCGGCCAGCTCGCGATCTGGGTGGATCGGGCGGTGGCCGCGCTGCGATCTTGATGCCCGGCGCGTGCTCCTCCGTCACCGCGCCACCTCGGGAGCGCCTGCCACGGCCTACCAGCGTGGCTGGTCGCTGATCAGGCGACGGACGCTGCCGTCGCGCCGGGTGACCTGAAGGTCGTCGAGCAGCGCCATGAGGGGCATCGCCGTCCGGCGGCTCGTCCCGATCATTGCTTTGAGCGTCTGGGTGTCGAGTTCTTCGTTGGAAGCGAAATGTGCGACGACGCGCTCGATCAGCCCGACCACGCGCGCGCGGTCGAAAAAGAGATCGTCTGGCGCTGCGACGAGGGTGCCCGCTCGCTCCAGGTAATGCGCGATCTCTCTCGTGCGTCGCTCGTCTTCACCCAGGGCCTCGGCGATCGTGCGCAGCGCGGGGGCGTCGAGACCGGCCTCCGCGAAGCGCCGTTGCAGCGCTTCCGCAAGCGCTTCCTGACGGGCATCCAGTCGCGATTCAAAGTCCGTTCGCGCGACGATCTCGCCGCGGATGGTGACCCCGTCCCCCTGTGCGAGACGCGAGACGAGCGCCGTCTTGGCGTCGTTCGGCACGTTCTCGGGCAGCGCGCCCGCCAGCGCCGCGCGGGGCATGCCTGCCTGCAGCGGCTCTCTCGCATGAAAGGCGTCGAGCGCTTCGAGTAGCTGGCCCCTCAGGCGGTCGCCGGCTTCTCGGCCGAGACATAGGTCACCGCCGAGCGGCTCGATCTTCTCCGCTCGTCGGAGCGCCTCGAGCGTGTCGCCGACCGACTCTGGATCGAGTCCGGTTTCCACCCCGAGCCGCGCCCGCGAGATCCCTTCGAGCCCCGCGCGCGTGATCCGGACTTCGAGGGCCTGTTCCGGATCGGCCTGGGCCAGTCGGCTGAGCTCGTCCGAGAGCACGGGGTCGCGCCGGCGGCGATGGGGCGGGGCGACATCGAGCACGCGTCCACCCCCGAGCGTTGCGCCCACGCCGGCGTCCCGCGCGAAGCCGCGGATCACGAAGCGGTCGCCGGGGAGCAGCGGGAGCCCCTCGCCCTCGACGTGGACGCGGGCGAAGCCGCGCTCGCCCGAGGCGATCGGCTCCTGCCCGATCAGGGCGACGCGCGCCCGACGCTCGGCTGTCCCTGTGAGCAGCTCGACCGAGGCCGTGTCCTCGAGTTCGACCTTGCCTCCGAGCCAGCGCAGATCGGCGTCGAACATCATCGTCGACTCGACCGCCCCCGGCTCGCATAACAAGTCTCCTCGGCTGATTTCTTCCGTCGAGATGCCCTGCAAGTTGACGGCGATCCGTGCGCCCGACTCGGTTCGGGTCACGGCTTCACCGTGTCGTTCCAGGCCGCGGATCTTGGCCTTTCGGGCTCTCGGCTCGATCGAGAGTGCCTCGCCCACCTCGCGTTCGCGTCCCGACCAGGTTCCGGTCGCGACCGCACCGAAGCCATGCTTCGTGAAGGTCCGATCTATGAAGAGGCGTGAGGGTCGCTTGTCGTCGTGTCGGTCGGGCGCGGTCCGGATCAGGGTCGCGAGGGTCTCCCGGACGGCGTCGAGGCCTTCGCCGGTTTCGGCGCTGGTCGCCAGGACGGGTGCCGCGGCGAAGGGGCCGTCGGCCAGGGTATCCCGCACGTCCTCCGTCG
>Ga0315332_10002428_pt1 | contig 10397 bp, 7 predicted proteins | sample M110034915metaG_FD_203455 | JGI IMG/M metagenome (GOLD analysis project Ga0315332, IMG submission 203455) | Ammonia-oxidizing marine archaeal communities from Monterey Bay, California, United States - M1 100m 34915 | ecosystem: Environmental > Aquatic > Marine > Intertidal zone | place: USA... | reverse complement strand
TGCCGACATGCTCACTCGCATCCGTAACGCGGTTCGCGTTGAGAAACCATTTGTCGATATTCCATCCAGTCGTTTCAAACGTGGCATTGCCGACGTTCTGAAACGCGAAGGTTTCATCTGGGACTGGAAGGAAGTGGACGAGGAAAACCCTACGTCCACACTAAGACTAGAACTGAAATATGGGCCCAATGGTGAGCGCGTGATCCAAACGATCAAGCGTGTCAGCAAGCCCGGACGTCGCATGTACACTCGTGGTAAAGAACTCAAGCCAGTGCTTGGTGGGCTGGGAATCAGCATCATCAGTAGCAGTCGAGGTGTGATCAGTGATCGCGAAGCTCGACGCGAAAACATTGGTGGCGAGGTGCTTTGCGAAATTGCCTAATGCCGTTTGGGGTGAACGTTGACTTGTCGCGTTCACGATGAATGGTGTTCCAGGTTTGCCAAGCAAAATACTTAGACTGAAATAAAAGCAACTGTTATGAGTCGCATTGGACAGAAACCCGTAGCGATCGAAGGTGGCGCCAAAGTTACCGTTACCGATCGTCTTATCAACGTCGAAGGACCTAAGGGCAAGCTCGAGTATGAGCACCGCCCGGAGGTTACCGTCAGCGTTGACAGTGACACCAACAATGTCATCGTCAGCCGAGCCGGTAACGACCGTTCTTCGCGTGAGTTCCACGGTTTGACCCGAGCTTTGATCGCTAACATGGTCGAGGGCGTCACCAAGGGTTACGAAAAGAAGCTCGAAATCGTGGGTGTTGGTTACATCGCAGCGATTCAGGGCGATGTTCTGCAACTGCGAGTTGGATACGCCAACGAGTTGCACCAGAAAATTCCGAAGACCTTGAGCGTGACGTGTCCGGACCAGACTCACATCGTCGTTCAGGGTTGTGACAAGCAACAGGTCGGCCAATTCGCCGCCGAAGTTCGATCGCTCAGAAAGCCCGAGCCTTACAAGGGCAAAGGGATTCGCTATCAGGGTGAGCAAGTTAAGATCAAGCCTGGTAAGTCCGCAACCAAATAAAACACTACCTAGAAAGACCGCCTGTCCGACCTTTGGGTTGGAGTTGGCTCGAACGGTAATCAGATGGATAAGAACAAGAAACTTCAGAAGAAACGACTCCGACGCCGGCAGCATGTGCGAAACAAGCTGCGTGGTACCTCGGAACAACCTCGGATGTGTATCAACCGCACATTGAAGCATTTTAGCTGCCAAGTGGTTGATGATCTGTCTGGGAAAACGCTCGTGAGTGCCAGTACACACGATAAGGCCGTTCGGTCTGATGTCGGCGTTGGAGGCAACTGCGATGCCGCTGCTTTGATCGGGAAAGCGATTGCAGAGAAGGCAACGGCAGCAGGAATCAAGCGTGTGCGACTCGACCGTGGGCACAACAAATACCACGGCCGCGTTCAGGCATTTGCAGAGGCAGCCCGCGAGGGTGGGCTCGAATTCTAATTTAACGAAACAATCAGATAGCACCTCCCTTAGAGGATTGAACCATTAGTAACGCACCACGAAAGCAACGGAACCAGGAAAAAGAGGGTGTCGCCGACGGCATGCTGGACCGTGTCGTCAAGATCAAACGCTGCGCCGCAGTGGTCAAAGGTGGTCGCCGATTTAGTTTTGCTGCCATGGTTGTCGTCGGTGACGGCAACGGCAAAGTTGGCTGGGGATATGGAAAAGCAAATGAAGTTCCCCCAAGCGTTCAGAAGGCACAAAAGCAAGCGAGTCGCAGCTTGATTGATGTCCCGTTGGTTGAGGGTAGTATCCCTCATCAGGTATGGGGCCACTACGGTGCTGCAAAAGTAGTCCTAGTGCCGGCAGGAGCTGGTACGGGTATCATCGCGGGGCAGGCGGTGCGTGCTGTCTGCGAAGCGACCGGGATTCACGATATTCTGACGAAGTCATACGGGACCAACAATCCTGTCACACTCGTCAAAGCGACAGTCAATGCACTGTCGAAGTTGCGGACTGCTGAGCAGGTCGCGGCTTTGCGGGGTCTGGAAGTCGAAGAGTTAACGGCTTAAGACCGATATCGGGCAGCACGACGAGTGTCGTGCCCACGCCCACAACAAAACAGATTGAATAAAGTCACAGAGATAAGGTTAGAACGGGTTTCACCATGAACCTCAACGATGTCCATCGCGGGATCCAAAAGAACCGCAAACGGAAGCGAGTCGGTCGCGGCCCAGGTAGCGGGCACGGCAAAACAGCCGGACGCGGCCACAAAGGTCATAAGAGCCGAAGTGGTTACAGCCGCAAGCCCAACTTCCAGGGTGGTGCGATGCCAATGTTCCGTCGCGTCCCCAAACGCGGTTTTAACAATCGCTGGGCGATGACGGTCTTTGCTGTCAACGTCGGACGCATCAACGAGGCGTTTGATGATGGAGCAGAGGTGACTTTGGAGACCCTAGCCGCTAAGGCCTTGGCGAAGGGTAATTTCGACGAGGTGAAGATCCTCGGCGATGGTGAAATCACTAAGAAATTGACCGTTTGTGCTCATCGATTCAGCAAATCAGCGGAAGAGAAAATCACGGCTGCTGGTGGAACGATCACAAAGTTAGTCAGCAAGCGAACACCTGACGAGCGTGTGAGCGCTCTGAAGGAAGCCAAGAGCAAGTCCTAGACGATGCTCATAGCACGCCAGCCCGGTTATCGTTGTATCGAGGGAACTCCTCGTTAGCGGAATCGGGCTTGTTTTGCGATTGTCTGGTGGTTTTGCGCCGCGTCCGGGAGGGACTCTTTCCTCTCGCTCTGTCGGGAAGAAGCCGGTAGACTGCGAATCAGTCACTCGCCATCCAGCGGGGAACGTCTAGGACTTTCCTGTGCAGTTGCGAGCGACTTTAAATTTCATTCAGACGAATCAACCTGCCGCTTGCCGAACACGATCGCTGCGGCACGAATCCAAGATGGACCTGACGCATGTTTGAAAAGCTGCGCATCATTTTTTCGATCCCGGAACTTCGCAAGAAGATATTGCTGACCGTTGGTCTGCTGGCTGTATACCGGATCGGTTTTCATATTCCCTTGCCAATGATCGCAACTGATTTGGCGGATGAAGGGGGGGCAGCATCTGAGTTCTTCGAGAAGATCACAGTGTTTGCCGCCAGCGACCTTCGTCAGGCCACGATCTTCGGGCTTGGGATCATGCCCTACATTTCCGCGTCGATCATTTTTCAATTACTTGGAAGCGTCTACAAGCCGCTCGAAGAATTGAAAAAAGAGGGCGAGGCGGGCCGCAAGAAACTCAACGAGTACACGCGATATTTGACTGTCGCGATTTGTCTTGTGCAAAGTTACATGTACTTGAAGTTCATGTTGATGTCGGGAGGTGCCGCGGGTTACGGAAATATTGATATCGATTTCCTCAACGCGGACCAGACGGGTCTGTACTTTGGTTGGCAGGTCGTCGCGGTGCTCGTAATGACTTGTGGCACAGTCTTCCTGATGTGGCTGGGTGAACAAATTGATGAATACGGGATCGGCAACGGGATTAGCCTGCTGATCATGGCTGGAATTCTGGCTCAGATGCCGAAGGCGTTGTATGAGTTGGTTCGAAACATGAAGACTGAACTGACGGGTCTGAGCCGAGGGCAGATCGGAATCGAGACACTGGTTCTGTTGATTGTATTATTCGTCGGAGTGGTGTTTGGCGTTGTCTTCATCACGCTTGGGCAGCGGAAGATCCCGACACAGTCCGCGAAATTCACTCGTGGTCGTCGTGTCTACGGAGGTACTCGCCAATTCCTGCCGCTGCGGATCAACCAAGCCGGCGTCATGCCGATCATCTTCGCGAGCAGTCTTTTAATGATTCCAGGAATGCTCTTGGGCGGTTTGGCTGGCTTGTTCGATAGCGGTGGCTTCATGTTCAAAGCATTGAACTACATGGGGCTGACGCTTAATGACCAGGCATCGTTCATCTTCAACCTGCTTTATGTCGTGTTGATATTCTTCTTCTGCTACTTCTGGACGGCCATTACCTTCAATCCGAAGGAAATGTCGGACAACTTGCGAGATAGCGGGACATTCATTCCGGGATATCGTCCTGGTAAGAGGACGACGGATTATCTCGAGAAGGTAATGGTGCGAATCACTTACGTGGGAGCAGCATTCCTTTCGATCGTCGCGATCGTGCCGACAATCGTTTATGGATCATTGGGCGTTCCTTATTCCATCGCTGGTTTCTACGGTGGAACTGGATTGCTGATTGCTGTCAGCGTCGCTTTTGACTTGGTTCAAAAGATTGATAGTCACTTGGTAATGCGAAATTATCGTGGCTTGCTTGAAGGAGCCGGCGGCGGCGTTTCGCCTGTCGTTTAAGCAACAGATTGGTAATGGTGCTTATGAGCTGTTCATGCGTAAGGCGGAACAGCGTAATGCTTCTGGCCGGATGAACGGTTGGAAAGGCGGAGTGCGTTGATCGTGGCAACCAGACAGCTTGCTAAGGTGGGCTGTGATTTGGTGACTGCCTGAACATCGTGAGTCGAATGAACGATTGCTGCTGACGAGAGCAGACTTGGTCTGCAACTGTCTGACAGCGTCTTTGTTGTCCATTGGCAGCTTTTTATCGTGGTTGTTAGCAATGTGGATTGTGTTCATCGGACCTCCTGGCGCTGGCAAGGGAACGCAGTGCAGTCGACTGGTGAAATCGTTGGGTGTGCCTCACCTCTCGACCGGTGACATGCTTCGAGATACCGAGCGAGATTCTCCACTAGGCAAGGTAGTCGCAAGCTATATCGACGTGGGGCGGTTGGCGCCGGATTATCTCGTCATGCCTATTGTGACCAAGCGTCTCACCGAGAAAGACTGCCAATCTGGGTGTCTGTTTGACGGTTTTCCAAGAACGGTCCATCAGGCTGAACTGTTAGATGAGTTTCTCAAGCAACGGCAAATGCGGATTGACGCGGTGTTGCACTTGCATGTCGATGCTGAGGTTCTGTTGGATAGGCTTTTAAGGCGGGCCGAACAACAGAATCGGAAAGACGACAACAAAGAAACCATTTCTGCCCGTCTTGAGGTATATCGAACTCAGACCGCCCCCGTTCTGCAGCACTATCGCGGGCAGGGGAATGTGCTGGAAATTGATGGCGATCAGTCAGCAGACCTTGTGTTTGATGACATTTTGACCGGCCTGGGATCACGAAAGTAGCTCGGACACTCGCCACAATTGTGGATTGGGCCGTACAATAGACTCAGTAGGCTGCGGGACATCCTGATGGAGCGGTACCGTCTGCCGAGTTAGCCATTGAGCTATCCCTTTCATCTTCAGGTTTTATCGTGGTTCAAAGACAAATCGCCCAATTGTTTAAGCCAGTTACTTTACTACTGGTGTTGCTGACGGTTTCCGAACTGAACTGGGCTAAGCCTGCCTATTCGCAATTCCTGGGGGCGAGTCGTTCTTTCGGTTCAGGTCGTTTCGTATCCCTGCCCCGCAATCTTCAAAAGCGGATGAGAGAGGCAAAGGAAGCGATCGAGGACTCGAGATACAACGAAGCGGTGATAAGTTTGGGTGACCTGCTTGCTCGCGTGACCGAAGAGGGGGATGAAGGTGAGTTGTTGAGCCAGGATTTCTTCCTCGATGCGGGCGAGTCACAGGTATTGGGAACCCCGTTAAATCAGAGCTACAAAAATAAGATTCGTGACATGATTGGTGGTTTGCCCCTGGCTGCCATGGAAACCTACGAACTGCGGTACGGACCCTCTGCAAGTAAATTGCTGCAGGAGTCCGCGAACACGCGAGATTGGGGCGGAGTACGTGAGGTGCGGCGCAGGTATTTTCATACCCAAGCTGGGTATGATGCTTCGTGGTTGCTTGCACAGCATGAAATGTTGCAGGGGCACCCCATTGCGGCCTCGGCTTTGTTGGACGACATCGTTACCAATCCGAGGGCAGTGAACCGACTTGGCAAGGGAGTTCTTGTGTTGCACGCGGCTGCGTGCAAATTGGCAAAGCGAGATCTGCCCGCGGCCTTATTGGGTGCGGCAGGGGAAGCCACCATCGATGGTGTCGAGCAGGCTCCGCTGATGTCCATTCCATTCTTAGCCGGCTCCGAGAAAGTCACCATTGGTGGTGTTGAGCAGTCAGGACCCAAGGGCGAACTAAAAGATTGGCTTGAGCAGTTTTATGGTTCCACCGAAAAACTACCGAAAGGCCAGCTTGAGGAGTATCGCGTCTTCAACGCGGGCGAAAATCGAAATGGTGCCAGTTCTGGCCAAATGCCTTTGAGTAACGTTCGCTGGCAGTTGGACACGACAGTTAGCCCAAAGCAGCAGCGTGCAGTGAATGAACTGAAGAGGGCTCTGGCGTCCAGCGGGCAAGTGCCGCCTCCAAGCTGGGTACCGCTTAGAGTGGGGAATCAACTTCTGATGCGCACCACTGAATATTTGGTGGGGGTCGATTATCGGACAGGAAAGCGAGTTTGGTTACACCCCTGGAGCAAGAGTCCTGACGAGGATCAAACGAATGAAGCCAATGCTCGTCTAGCCAATGCTCGTATGGGTAACACCACCAGTCAAGCGTCCCAATTCACTGAGTTTTTGAAGCAACGCGTTTGGAATGATTTGCCCTATGGTCAAGTCACAAGTGATGGAGAGCGTGTTTACGTTCTTGAAGGTTTGAAAAAGGTGAATCCGCCGCAAAACATTAGGTTCATTGGTGGTCGGGCGATGCCTGGTGCGAGCACTGGGAACTCACTCGTCGCGCTGGAGTTGAAGTCTGAGGGGATTCTGAAGTGGTTTCAGGGTGTCAGAGCTGGACTGGACTCGCCTTTGGCAAATGCTTTTTTCCTCGGACCGCCGTTACCGCTTGAGGGGCGGTTGTATGTCATGTGTGAATTGGCCGGCGACGTATTCCTGCTCTGCCTTGACCCACCAACGGGCCGGGAACTCTGGCGGCAGCAACTGGTCGCTAGCGAATTCGGAACGTTTAGTCGTGATTCAATACGCCGTGTTGCCGGTGCAATGTTGAGTTATCAGGATGGAGTACTGATTTGTCCTACAGGGACTGGTGCGTTGGTCGCTGTGAACTTGGGCGATCGGACCTTGAGGTGGGGGGTGAATTATCAACGTAGCACCGCGCTACAGCAAGTTTTACGAGGAAGCCCCAACAACAGTGACCAGTTACTCAATCGTTGGTTTACAGGCACCGCGGTTATCTCGGATCTGTCTGTTTTGGTTACGCCAGTGGAATCTGATCGTCTGTTCGGCATGAACCTTCTGACGGGCAGGAAACTGTTCGACAAGAAGACGCGGCTTGCCATGCGTTACCTCGCAGGTATTCGTGGAGACAAGTTCTTTGTCGTAGGTCCTGACGAGATGAAGGCCTTCAGCCTGGCCGATGGTGCTCAGGTTTGGAAGACAAACTCAGATATGTTTGCGTCCGGGCAGCAGGTTTGCGGTCAGGGAGTGTTCGGAGACGACTCCTATCTTTTGCCGACCAGTACTCAGGAAATTGTTCAGGTATCCTTGGTCGATGGCGCGGTGATGGACCGGCGGGTAACCAATTATGAACTCGGAAATATGATCGCCGTCGATGGCGAGGTGATCACGCAAGGGCCGACAAAGTTGAGTGTGGCATTCGGCGAAAGGACTCTGGTTCCGTTGGTCGAGCGGATGCTAGAAGAAGATCCCGACAACTTTGATGCTCTTGTGCGCAAGTCAGAGTTGTTGATTCAATCGGGAAATAACAAAGACGCATTGAAGTTGCTTGCGAGGGCTCGAATCGCGCAGCCGGAAAATGATGAGGTACGGATGCTGAGTGCCTCAGGGATGCTGGCGGATTTCCGTGAACGGGGAAGTTTGACACCTCAGCAGATCGAGGAGCTTTTGACGCTGATTGATCGTCCAGTGCAGTTGGCTGAATTCAACGCATTGCGGCTTGAAGCTGCGATTGCAGCGGAGGATGACGTGCAATCCGTAAAACTGTTGCTGGAACTAAGTGGGCTGATTCGTCGCGAATTCAAATCTGACGATACGGCGGAGGAGGTTTTGGGGCAACAGGGAAGCATGTGCCGAGTGGATGCCTGGTTCAATGGGCAGGTACGGCAGTATCTGGCACGCGTTGATCTCGAGGCGAATGAAGATTTTGAGATGCAGCTAGAGGATTATCTCAAAACAACTGCCGTTCGAGTTACAAGCCAGCAAGCCACTGAACGGATTCAACGCATGCTGACACATTTTGATGGAATGCAATCCGCGGAAGCACTTCGAGTTTTGTTGGACAAGCGTTATCGAAGCTCCGGGGAATCACACCAGCTTGAAATGAACGCACTGGGACATTTTCGGGCGAGCCCAGCCGGGATCCGTCAAATCTCGTCGCCGCGTCTGTTGATGTTGGCCAACGCGTATGCGAAAAGCAAGATGCCACGTAATGTGATTGATGTGATTCGTGAACTGGAATCGAGGGCAGAAGAGTTTTCCGAAGAAGATTCAAAATTGATCGATGAAATTCGCAACACTGCAGAGCAAGCCCTGGTTGAGAAAGCTTGGCCTAAGTATGCGAAATCTAGTTGGAGCGGATTTGGACAATCAGGCCGTAGATTCTCCAGTGGTAGCGGGAGTCCGGTGAGCCTCGATGTTCAAGCGGGCGAACAGTTCCGTGGTCTTGAGGTGCAAGTGACGTCCGGCAGCATTGTGTTGCGGGGATCTGATGGCATCTCGAAAACTATCCCCATCTCTAGCGGCATGGCAATGAGCAGGTCAACTACCCAGAATCGTGCGCGTGCGATGGTTTCTGGTAGTGTGATGGTCGTGCATACATGCAGGCATTTGCTCGCCGTCAATTTGGCGAAGCTCTACAGCACCAACAAAAATCTAGCCATGTGGTCTCGTGAAATTTCGGGATCAGGTGGCAAGGCTTTGGTTGCAGAAACCACGATCACCCCCTTTGGTGATCAGGTCAGTAATTTTCGCATGGCGTCCGGTAACATGACGGACCGTCCTGAGTTTCAGGTCGGACCCGTTCTGGGAGATCGCATGCTTGTGCTGGCAGGAGGTGAACTGAAAGCCATCAGCATGCAAACTGGCGATGAAATTTGGTATGCAAATTCGGCTCCCAAAAGTGGTTTCGTGCTAAGTGATGGACAACGCGTTGCTGTTGTTTCTTCAACAAACAAAGAGACTGTGTTTTTTGATATTGCTGATGGCCGAGAGCTGAGCCGAGCACCCTTCGAGTTTGGTGACTTGTGGCGGACAGCGGGAGAGAATGTGCTGTGTTATCAGGAGACAGATCAAGACAATGTCTTTGACGTTAAATTGGTTAACCCCTTCACCGGCAAAGTCCTGCTCAGTCAGACAGCCAATTCTGGTGTAAAGCCAAACAAAGATAGCACCGTCCCTCCGTTCATTTGCAGGTTTTTCTCCGAGCATTATCTTCTCATGATGAGCCCGGAAGGTGAGACATTCATTTGGGATCTCCGGGATGCTCGCGAGCTCGTGCGAACACAGGTTGAACCACAGGAAAAACTTGACAAGGTAAGGGTTTTGCACTTGCGTGACCTTGCCGTTGTGATGCCAAGTTATGCCAAGTCCGCAGTCGGGAGCAGTCAGCCAAGGATCGACACAGCTACAGGAAAACAGCACCACACCGTCAACGCTGCATTCGCTTTTTCGCTCAAGGATGGCAGCTTGGTCTGGTCGAAAAAGTTTGAGAAGCCATGGGGCTGCACGACTTCACAGCCAATGGTAACACCGGTGATTATGTTCGCACGACAGGACGTCAAATACGTTGCCCGACTGGAAAAAACCAACTTGGAAGTCCTTGCGTTGGATGCGAAGAATGGAGATGTTCTCGCAACACCAGAGCCGATCCTCGTTCCCTCTCGTAACAAGGTGGCCATGGAAACGCAGGTCAGCGTTATGAGGCCTGAATCCAAGGTTGTAGCTGTGTTTGGTTCGCGTTACGTGCTTAGTCTGGACTTCACAAACGAGAGTGAAAACGCGGAAGACTCCAGTACGGAAGACTCCAGTACGGAAGACTCGAGCACAAAGAATGAGAAGCCAGAGAAAAAGGTAGCTCCGATTGTTAAGTGATTCAGCGCGATCGGTCGCATCGTAAGTCAAATGCTCTGGTGGCTTGAAAACTTGGGGTGTTCAGTCGCGAGCACCTTCTGTTCGGAATGATGGGGTGCTTGCCAGAACGTGGGATTGTTGGCTTTGACGTTTGGGCGACGGTCCCATCACGTTAGTTGTGTCGTAATCAACCGGTGTTTTGCTGTCTTTGACGTCTTTTGCTTTGGGTGTTTCTTTGCAAGCAACGTCGATGGTTTGTGAAACAGCAGCAACTTTCAATGTTTTCTTGACTTCTTCGATGCTTTGACCAAACGTGTCCAGCAGGTTGCGATGCTGTTATCAGTCCCGGCGATGAGGCCGCGGTCAATCACTGGTAACCGTCACGGAG
>Ga0315332_10002425_pt1 | contig 10404 bp, 6 predicted proteins | sample M110034915metaG_FD_203455 | JGI IMG/M metagenome (GOLD analysis project Ga0315332, IMG submission 203455) | Ammonia-oxidizing marine archaeal communities from Monterey Bay, California, United States - M1 100m 34915 | ecosystem: Environmental > Aquatic > Marine > Intertidal zone | place: USA... | reverse complement strand
AGCGGCAGGAAGCGGTTGACGCCATTGACCTCAAGCACGACATCCGACGGATCAATCGTCATCGACGAATCAACATAGGCGGCTGCGCGCGGCGCTTGGCTCTCGATTTGGTTGCCCGAGCCAGTCGGCACCGGGTTCCAAGCAAAGTTGCCTTCAAAGTTTGAGCGCAATCCCGAAGCTGGCAGTGACGGCAACGAACTGAAGTCACCGACACATGGAGCCGGACGGTATTCGGAGTGACCTAGGAACAGCGATACGCGGTCGAACTCATCGTATGACAGGCTAGTCCCAATGAAGGGAGCCCAGTACATCTGCTCGATGTCGAGGTTGAAATCAAACGGATCGGAACGCGACAAGCTCAAGTCCACTTCACGCCACAGCGTCTGCAAGCGACAGCCGTAGGGATTCAGCGGGTTCTGGATACCAGCCGTGACCAAGTTATTGGCACTGTTGGATCCCACCTGCGTTTCGTTGGCACCATCGGCAACAAACTGCGGACACCAACCGAGCGGGTTCGCTTGGGCAGGCACTGACGGCTGCTGCTGAATCGGCGACTGATTAAGGTTGTCCGCCGTGACGCGAACACGGCTAGTTGGACGAGCCAGCAGCTTTCCATCCAGGTAGATGAAGCCACCGAACAAGTCTTCCAGCGGGTAAGCCGCAGCAATCGACGCGAGCGTTTCCGGCTGAACTTCGGACGGCAGGAAGTAGCTCGGGTTGGCATCTTCGTCGCGCGACGCAAAACGACGCACGATCGAGATCGCCAAGTTATCAGCAAAGACCGGCTCATTACCGGTCATGCGCGTATCGACGGTGAACGGAATCACCACGCTATTGCTTCGGTCCGCAGTCGAACCTTGCAGGTCGAGCGGGTTGCCAGCCAAGTCGCGAATGCCCCCATCGGGCGAATCCGAGATCAGGTGCAAGAAGTAGCTGTAGTCGACGCCCGACGGCGCGTTACGCATCGTCTCATCGAGGTAGAAGCCCGTCGTCGGCTGCAGACGCAGCGACGTTTGCGAACCATCCTCATCGAACACACGAGACGTGATCAGGTAAGGCGTGCGGTATTTGGCGAGGTCAAACGTCGCCGGGTTCATGCCTTGACCAGTGTTACCGTTGTTCTCCCACGGACGATTGGAAATGAAGTCCTCAATGCTGTCCTCCGTGCTGAGATCGCGCATCGCGAAGAAGAACGTGTCCGCCCACTTCACGGTGTCGACGTCGACCGGCTTCGTAAAGCGAACAATCGAGCCAGCGAACGGCGAAACATACTCGTTTTGCTGCGGGCGGTAGCCTCCCAGCTCAAGCGGCTGCGGCGTGAAGCTCAGGAAGTTACGCGGATCATCGCGACCAAGAACGCCGCCTGCGGTGAACTCGGCAAGCACGACTGCGCGTGGCGCGTTCTGCACCAACCAAGCTTCACGCTCGACCAGTGACGTCGGGTAGCCAGGCTGATTACTCGGATCAATGACTTCCAGGTCAGAAACACGGCGAATGCGAACGCGCACGTGCTGCACTAACGGGTTGTCACGATCATCTTCTGGATCAACAACCACTTCGGCGCTGCCAAACGGCAAACCCGAGCTGTCGGAGATAAACCGCAGCACGTCACCGCGATCGATCTCATGGGAAAGGCCGTTCTTAAAGACGGTCACTTCCTGCGTGAAAGCATTGATGCTGTCAACACGCTCAAGATACATCGGAATCTCGCCAACGAGCCGCAGTGGCAACGGGTCGCGCACGAAACCGCGGGAGATGTCGGCAGAATCATCGAGATCGTTGCCCGAGCGGAAGTCACGAACGAGCGAGTTACGCTGGCTGTTGTTGAAGCCAGTAATCCCGCCGGTCGACTTGGCTCGCAGTCCTGGGATCGCAAGCGGCCCCTCAAGAGCTACCGCAATGCGGATGTTCGCGCCCAATTGGTCAGGCGAAGCCGGCAAGCCAGCCGCGTTATTGCTGGTCTGGTATTGCAAGCCTTCCGTGCCAAGCAGCACTGGATCAAGAACCAGTTGGCTGTCGCCAACAACGATGCGCACCGGCATCGGAACGAAACCATTCGGCTGAGTGGGGTCATCGACAATGCGCAGCAACTGCACCGCTTCCGTGTTGCGAAGCGCGGTGACCTGACCGTTGGCAGCACGCTCGACGAAGAACGTGTCATCGATGCCCAACGGAGCGGAGAAGCTTAATCGGATCGCTGCGTTACGCGGCACGACGGAGTAAGGAACGCCAGCGCCCCCATCCCCGAACAACATCGGCGAGACCGAGCGCAACTCGTCGTCAAGCGCTTCGAATGCATCTGCAAACTCATCGCTTGTCACATCGCGCGGAATGAATAGTCGCGGCTGCAACGTGTCGGGGTCAGCAGCAATGAAGTCATAAAGAATCTCAGGGTCGGTGAGATTCGACTCCGTCGGCCGCTGGTCTTGGATGTTGCCACCAATGACTACGTCTTTTTGGAAGAGCGCAATCGCAGTGCCTTCAGGTGTCACCTGCAAACCATAGATGTCTGCCAAGCGACCGTATTCGATACCCGACAACTCAGGCTGCACAGTGGCACCGACAGTTGAGTTACCAGTGAGAGCACCGCCACCACCGCTACAACCGCCAAAGGCTAGCAGCGCGAGTGGAGCTATGAACGCGGAAGCAAAAGTGCGTCGGATCATCATCATTGGTCGTCGGATCGGCTGACCCTGGAGTTCTATAGTTCCCTGGAACGACTGACAGTCGGCCACACGTGAGTTGTTTGCCTGGGTGGAAAGCAACGAAGGGAAATGTGGCGACATCGTAGAAGTAGGGCGATCACCGCCGCTGCACACCACGCTCAGTGGGGTTGCGACAACAATCTGAATGCTGGACGGACAACTAAAGCCCACCCATCCACCGCGACAGCGGAGACGAGAGGACACTGAATATGCTACATCGGGTGTTACCGGGTGCCGGGGTAAGCTCCGGAAGAACCTGATTTTTCAGGATAGAGACAACAAACATCATGCCGTTCTATCGGGCAGCTGCAAGCTTCCCCAACCCCCGATCCCAAGGGAACTTGTGATTTCGCTTCAGTTTCTTCGACAACGCGAAACGAGCGCGACTCGGGCATTTCCAGTGCGATTCCGCTCGACCAACTTTTCAAGAAGCTGATCGCGGCCCTCAGAATACCACTCCTCAGCTAGCCATTCTGCCGAGCGAATCCGGCCGCTTCGGCCTGGGATTCCGACTCAAAATAAACGCGATCGGCGGGCTTAATCGCACGCACTTCGGTCGCGTTGTAGCTGTAGACGATGCGGCTCGTCCCATTGCCGATGAGACGCGCCTCGATTTCCCGGGCACAGAACCCACATGACAGCATCGGCGGCGAACTCTTGTCGCACAAGCGGAAGTCTCGCTCCAGGTAACGAACGCCTTCGTTATTGGTGATGCAGCGTTCATTGAGACAACGCAACCCGGCACCCCCCACCGATCCAGGCATGACCGGACCAGACATCACGGACAACACGTCCGGCTGCTTGGCCTTCAGCTGGATTTTGCCCATCAAGTAAGCCATCAACGCCATTCGCATCGGCACACCAAGCTCTGCCTGGCGGAAATAGATCGAACGCGGATCGTCATCGAGGTCGTAACTAATCTCATCGACGCGCGGCAACGGATGCATGATCCGCGCATCCTTCGTCGACTTGGCACGGAGAGTCGAGGGAGTCACGCGCGGATAGTCACTAGTATCCTGCCCCTCATGGCGCTCGCGCTGTGCACGCGTCATATAGATCGCGTCAATACGCGACACTTCGACATTGCCAAGCTTCGTGAACAGCGCCAACTGGTGCGGCTTGCTCGAAGTCAAATAGGCCGCAGCATTGCTGCTACCAGCCAGACCAGGCAAATCCTCAACGGCTGCGGTTGCCGCTTGCACGCCGAAATCACGGCGCAATCGACGCAACACGTAGTCCGGCAACTCAAAGCCCGGGTATGGCATCGTGACGATGTTCGCGCCAAAACGAGCTAGTGCGTAACAGAACGAGTGGATCGTGCGCGAGTAACGCAAGTCACCACAAAGAACGACCTCAAGTCCTTGCAGCCGCCCCTTCTCCTTCCACAGCGTGTAAAGATCACACAGTGTCTGCGTCGGATGCTCATGCGCGCCATCACCGCCATTGATCACTGGCACAGTCGCATAACGCGCAGCGACGCGCGCGGCACCGTCCTCAGGATGACGGACGACCAGGATGTCAGCGTAGCTACCCCCGACAACGCGCACCGTGTCGGCCAACGATTCGCCCTTGGTGCGACTCGTCGAGCCAGTTTCTGCTGCGCTGATGACTCCGCCACCTAGGCGCAGCATGGCGGATTCAAAACTCAGGCGCGTTCGCGTGCTGGGCTCGAAGAACAGCGTCGCCATGATCGCGCCGCGGCACAGGTCCGACCACGCATGCAAGTTCGCCCTGAATTCGTCAGCGTGATGGAAGAGTTCGAGGATCTCGGCAGTGCTCAGGTCCTCGATGGAAACTAGGTCACGCTTAACGTGTTCTGCCATCGACGCTCGTGATCATGCCGAGGGAGGGCCCTCGGGGCAATCAGCATCGAGTGCAAACAACTGCCTGCGCTGAACTTCGTTGAGCGCCGCAAAGCCGCCAACACCCCCCATTTGCCCAGAAACGGAGTCTGCGGGTGCAGATTCTGGCTGAGTTTCCGGCGAAGAGACCTCTGGCAGGCAGCGATTACTAGCCAGCAGGCTGCCGAGAGCCGCACGGACTTGCTCCGCAGCCCCGGTTTGCGTCGACACCTCTAGGTCATAAGCGACATTTGCTGGCCAGGTCGCCCGCGGCAGATCAGCCTTGCTGCGAACGACTAATGAGCTTTCTGCCAACAATGACCGGTCGCTGTCAGTCGGTGCAACCGAGCCATCCATCACCAAGACCAGCAGAGCGCCACGACGCCAACTACGACCGCTGGCGATTGCTAGCTGATCCAGTTCCGACGCAGCCGGACCTTCGCCAGCCGTGTCTACGAGCTCATACGGATAACCCGCCAAGGTCGTGACCTCGGCAACCGCATCACGCGTCAAGCCAGGGATATCACCAGTCAAAGCACGCTCGCGAAACAGCAGCTGGTTAAAGAGCGATGACTTGCCAGCGTTCTGCTGACCAACAAGAACCACTCGTGCCGGCTCAACGAGCGCCTGCGCCACGCGACTTCGTTCGCGCGCAGCAGCAATGGCAGCACTACGATCCGGCAACGCACGCAACGCAGCCAATTCGCGATCGAAGTCGAACGATCGTTGCTCAAGAGCTAAGGACAGCTGAGCCGTCGATAGTGCCTCACGCATCAACCGCTCAGCGGGACTCGTTGCGACCTCGACAACAACGCCAAAGTGTTGATCCAATTGGTCGAGCACGGCTGGTGCACCGTGCACATGCAACTCCAACTGCTGGTTCACACGTGCAACGACCAGCACATCATCGACGACCTGGCCATCAAGCCGCAGAACAGCCCGCATCGGAGGCTGCCCATCAAGCAACTGGCACGGCTTGCCCGTTGGAGTCTCTAACGCAGCCATTACGGACACACGCTCAGCAGCACCCACACCGAGAATGGCAATGCCAGCTAGTCCTGGTGGCGAGAGCAGATTCATAGAAGCTACGCCTGCGGCATCGCCGCGAGCTCTGCCAAGCCATCGTGCAGCAATTCGGGAACAAACGCGCAGGCATCATGATCAACACCTGCAGCCCCGAGTTGACGCAATCTCTCGGCATTGCCACCGGTCACTACCAACTTGGCCTCGGGACACTGCCCGCGGGCATCGCGTACCAAGCGCTCTACCAGTCCCACCCAACCCAGCAAGACACCAGCGTCGACACATCCCTGAGTATTGCTCGCTGGTATGACAGGTTGAGCATCGAGGTTCGGTTCCGGTAACGCGCTCGCCTTCGCCGCGAGCCCAGCCACAAACGCAGCAAGCCCTGGCGCAATCGCCCCACCATGAAAGACACCGTGAGCATCCACCACATTGACGGTTGTCGCGGTACCACAGTCGATCGTGATCGCCGCGCCAAAGCGCCGATACGCCGCAAACGCACCAAGCCAACGATCAGCACCTAGCGTCGCCTTCGTGGTATATGCGAGCTGCAACGGACACTTCACGTCAACATCGACGACTGCCACCCTCACATTCGGCAAGGCCTGGCGAATGGCAGACAACGCCGATGCGACAACACTGACGGCAAGCGCACGAGTTGGCAGCGATCCGACGAATGACTCCAGGTCCGAAAAGTCCGGGCGCATACTGTCCGTTGACCAGATCGCTCCATCGGCACGGCGACAACGAATCGTGCTATTGCCGCAGTCAATCGTTAGCAGATGCTCCGACACTGCCATCGGTTACTCCTACGACTACTTCTTGCTAGGCGCCAAGTAAACGCGCGTGACTTCCTGACCGTTAGACATCCACTTGGTCGTGTAGGACCGCACGCCGCGATTGTAGTCCTTCTTAACCATGTTGACGGCCTGCGCCTTCGAGGACACCTTGCGGTTGTTAACCTCAAGCAACACGTCACCGGTCTGCACACCGAACTTCTGAGCTACGGCCGGCTTGATCGTCCGAACGGACAAGCCACGCATGCTGCTCGTCTTGCTGACGTAAGTATCAACGTTCACACTCGAGAAGAACTGGTCCGAATCACGGAAGCTCGTCTCGTCCTTGCGGCCAATGTGGAACTCGTTGCCATAACGAGTCGTGTTTTCAACTTCACGCCACTGATTTGGTTTGGCTGCCGGCTTGGCTACGGGCGACTTAGGGTCGCCATCCCGGCCCTGCAAACGGCGCAGTGAGAGCAAGACTGCCTGAGGAATATCGGCAGTCGTCTTGAGCAACTCCTCTTCCTTGGGCTCGACCTTAGGCTCGCCTTCTTTGACCGGAACCGCGCGCGTAAAGAATGCCGAACCAGCACTCGAATCAACACGCACCAAGTTGATGTGGTTGTACTTACCCCACAGCTTTGACGAACGTCGAATGTCACCACCGTCGTCTACCCAGATCTTCTGCAGTACCTCACGGCCCGCTATCGAAGTTGATGACGACGTCGGCATCGCCGACGGTTGCTGAGGAGTAGCTGCTGTTGGTCTACCACCCCGACCGCGAGTGCGATTGCGGCTAGACCTAGCTGTTGCCGTCGCACGAGTTGCCGCGAGGTCACGTGGACCACGGCCGCGCGCGGCCGGCGTTGGAGCAGTGTTCTCACGGATCCACCACTCCGGCGGCTCAACCTCCGCTTCCTGCTTGTAGCGAATGATGACGTGAGACCTGCCGCCCTTACCAGCGTCCTCACCATCGTAAACCAAGGACACCAACTCGAAGATGTCTTCCAGCGGCGTAAGGTCAACAACGGGTTCCACAGGCTTCGCGGCGTTCGCCAACTCTTCTTTGGTGGGCTTGCGCTCGGGCAACTTGCCGATGAGGTTGACCTCCTTCAACTGCGGCCACCAACTCGCGGCGGCATAGTTCCAAGAACTAGTCTGAGGCTCTCGACCTTTGCCCTTCGCAATCAGCATGACCGCGTCGTCACGCCCCTTATTCGTCGCCGCAGTCCGGGTCTCACCGTCCCAAAGAGCACGCGAGGTGTAGACCGTAAACCCAGCCCAAGCAAACAGGCTGAAAGCAAGGACATACAGAAGGAGGGGTATGGATCTCATCGGCGGATGCTCACGCTATCGGAAACCTGGGCGGGCGGGAACGGAGCGCATAGGTTTCGGACCTACGTCTGACGCTGTGCGAAGAGGCGTATTCCCTGATACGGCCTCGATTTCGCACAGAATCGGCAATCGTGGCCCATCTAGAGGCCCCGCGGAATCACCTAGAATCCATGGCAAGGAGCCTCCAAAACCGAAACACCCCGCTCGCGGCGGGGCGTAGGACACTGTCAGGAACAGTGTTCGAGTTGGCTTCGCTACGCGGGAGAGCACATCCGAAGCGGGTGAAGTACCCGCTCAGCAATGCCCCTGCGAGGCGCAGTGGCTACCAAGCGAAGTGGCTGTAGGCGCTGTTCGCCTCGGCCATCTTGTGCACGTTTTCCTTCTTGGTCACTGCGGCGCCCTGATTATTAAAGGCGTCAAACAGCTCTTCAGCGAGGCACTTAGCCATCGGCTTGCCGCGCTTGGCGCGAGCTGCATCGACCATCCAACGGATGGCGAGACTTTGCTGACGGCGCTTGGTCACTTCACGCGGGACCTGATAGGTCGCACCACCAACACGCTTCGAACGAACTTCGACGCGCGGCTTAATGTTGTCGATCGCCTTGGTAAAGACGTCAACCGGCTCGGATCCTTCTACCTTGCTGACTACGAGATCGACAGCGCTGTAGAACAGGATTTGCGCGGTGGTCTTTTTCCCATCCAGCATGATCTTGTTGATGATCTTGCTAGCCAACTTGTTGTTGTAGCGGGGGTCACCCTTTAGGTGGACTTCAGTGGACTTGTAGGAACGTGGCATCAGTTCAGTGAGGTATTAGGTTTGGTCGGCGTAGGCGACGGCTTACTTGCTCTTCGGACGCTTAGCGCCGTACTTGCTGCGGCTACGGCGACGACTTTCGACGCCTGAAGCATCGAGGCAGCCACGAAGAACGTGGTAACGCACACCCGGAAGGTCACGGACACGGCCGCCGCGGATAAGCACAATCGAGTGCTCCTGCAGGTTGTGGCCCTCACCCGGGATGTAAACGGTGGTCTCCTTGCCGTTGCTGAGACGCACGCGAGCAATCTTGCGAAGAGCTGAGTTCGGCTTCTTCGGGGTCATCGTCTTGACCTGGAGGCAGACACCACGCTTGTGCGGGCAGCTTTCCAGAATCGGAGACTTGCTCTTCTCTTTGATCGTCTTGCGTCCCTTTCGGACGAGTTGGTTGATCGTGGGCATTACAGTGTGTTCGACAGTCCGGTTATCGAGACGCCCTTCAAAATAGGGCGCAACAGGCAGTGGCTAGACTAGGTCCGGCCGAGAATGAGGGCGGGAGAGGATACGGAATGCAATCTCGAAAGCAAGCCCGCCGCGGTCCCATCCTCTCGGAGACCACGTCAAACTCACGATTGCGGGCTTAATTGGCCCCCTGACCTGCACCAGTCGGCGAATCGCCCATCGGGCCATCACCATCCGGAACGCCGTCAGACGGCGGGGTATCAGGGGAATCGTCACTTGGTTCACGCGGCGTCGCATCCGAATCGCCCCCCGAATCACCCGGATTCAGGCTCTCTGGGGTCGACGTAACGGGAACTTCCGGTGCAGCCAAAGTCTCTGGGGCATTCGATACCACCGAGGAAGCCTGCTCAGCAGGCGGAGCTTCCACGGCTGGCGGCGTCGCCACGACTGGCGCAGCTTCCACGACTGGCGCAGCTTCGACGACTGGCGCAGCTTCCACGACTGGCGCAGCCTCCACCACTGGCGGAGCCGACACGACTGGCGCAATCTGCGGCTCGTCATCCAACGGATTGGCTTCGGCCGGAGCCTCATCAATTCCGTCGAGACGAATGACAGGCCCCCCCTCATCGAGGAAACCTTGCTTGCTCAGGCGACCGATCTCTTCAGCCGCAGCCTGGAGGTCGACGTTCTTGAGCACGCGCGTCTTCTGGTAGTTGCGGAAGCCCGTGCCGGTCGGCACAAGGTGACCAAGGATGACGTTTTCCTTGAGGCCGACCAAGTCGTCCTGCTTGCCAGCAAGAGCGGCTTCAGTCAGAACCTTGGTTGTCTCTTGGAAGGATGCCGCGCTGATGAACGAGTCCGACTGCAACGATGCCTTGGTGATCCCGAGCAACAGCGGCGAGGCCGTTGCCGGCTTCTTGCGCTGCTGACGCAGGGTCTGGTTGGCTTCGCGGAAGCGGAACTTGTCGACGACGGCGCCAGGCAAGAAATCACTGTCACCCGGATCCTCGACCTGAACCTTGCGCATCATCTGCGCCAGGATGATCTCGATGTGCTTGTCGTCGATTGCCACACCCTGGGCGCGGTAAACCGTCTGCACTTCGCGGAGGAGGTAGTTCTGGACTGCCTTCTCACCCTGAATGGCAAGCATGTCGTGCGGCACGAGCGGGCCATCAACGAGGGCTTCACCAGCCTTCACGTGGTCACCACGGTGAACGCGCAAGTTCTTACCCTGCGGCACCAAGTGCTCACGCTCAACGCCACCATCCTCGCCCTTGACGAGAATCGTGCGCTTGCCGCGACGCTTGTCGCCAAGCTCGACGATGCCGTCGATCTCGGCGAGTACGGCCGGGTCCTTCGGACGACGCGCCTCGAACAGCTCAGTAACACGCGGCAAACCACCGGTGATGTCCTGCGTTCCTTGCACTTCACGCGGCGTCTTGGCGAGCATCATGCCGGCAACGACCTCTTGGCCATTCTCGACTTCGATGTAAGCCTTCTCCGGA
>Ga0315332_10002422_pt1 | contig 10407 bp, 7 predicted proteins | sample M110034915metaG_FD_203455 | JGI IMG/M metagenome (GOLD analysis project Ga0315332, IMG submission 203455) | Ammonia-oxidizing marine archaeal communities from Monterey Bay, California, United States - M1 100m 34915 | ecosystem: Environmental > Aquatic > Marine > Intertidal zone | place: USA... | reverse complement strand
ATTTTTATCAAAGCTATAGAGCCAAAGAATCTGTGCTTTGAATAACTTCTGCTCAACATCACCACCATCTAGTTCAATTGCTTTATTGATATCAGTTAATGCAAACTTGGCTTCCCCCATAAGAAAAAACTCAATAGCGCGATCGAAGTAATTTCCTGCATTATTTGGCTTAGCTTTTATCTTCGTGGTAATTGCTTTTAGCTTTTCAGATGTCTCAACGACAGCGGAGATATCCTGATCTTTTACACATCTACAACTGTAGTAGCCACCAACCTCCATTGGTTGTCTAACAATTCCTCCAAATTCATGACCAATCCATCTGATTATAGCGGTTACCTCATCAGACTTGGTACTTGTCCAGAAGTAGGCTCTTTTTCTTGGTTCAAATGATTTAAATAAACCATATTCATCCTTTACAAGCGCCCCCGATAAGTGTGCATAAAACATTAAATCTGCATTATTTCTTAATTCCTTACTTGGCTCAATTCCGTCTCCATCCCTTGAAACAAATCCAAGCGTTTCAAGAGATTCAGCTACAACGCCAGCTGCCTTATCTACTTTCTTCCATTCGTTGTCAGAAGGTAAATGCCAACCTTTTGGACAAGCTGAACTTGCCTGACTGAAAGTATAAAATCTACCGTTGTAATTGCTGTAGATGACGTCTCCGTGCATTGTCATTTTTTTCTCGCCAACGTCGTACTGCAAATTTTCTCCAAACCATTGAAGTTCATCGATCATAACCCATTTGTATGTACGGCCATCACGCTCATCGGTCATTACACCAATTTCTTTAAGTGCAACACGGTCCATTAGGGTAACTAATTCGCTTTCGAGGATAAAACCATAACTGAATTTAGTATTAGTTTTTTCATAGAATTCTAAAACCAAAGCTTTTTCGTTATCTGCATTAAATTTATACACATTCACCAAGTTTGACCCATCAGGTATGATTAACTTCTGCATGGCATGTAACTGACCGTCTGAATTGTCAAAATAAGCCTGAAATTCTGGATAATATGCAAATGAATTAGTGCCATTTTCACTAACCTGTGTAACATTCTTTAGTGGATATAGAGTTGCTATACAGTATTCTTCTATAACCCCTATAAGATTGGTGAAGTGATTTGAAATCCCTTGAAAACTCAGTGTAGAAACCTTATTGGTATGTAGAACAGTCCCAGCCGTATTCTTAACTTCAAGCTTGTTCACTTTAATATTTTTCTCAAGATGCTTTTGAGCTGCTTTATCTTCTTTAGAAACATCTTGAGCGAAAATAAATGAGTTTATTGTAAGTAGTGTAAAAATTAAAGCTAAAGTTCTCATAGTTGTTTGATTATTTCGTGTTGCTCGAAAATACTCATTTTTTAAAAAAAACGTAGTGAAACAATTTTTTTAACTTTAGACCTATGGCAATACTCGATGTTCTAAAGTATGAAGGGTCCAATGATGTGCTTGTATGGAAGTGGAGATCTGAATCCAATGATTCTCGTGAAAACGAATTACGAATGGGTTCTCAATTAATTGTGAATGAATCCCAGGAGACGTGTTTCTATAAAGGTGGCCAGCTACTGGATGTTCTTGGTCCTGGTACACATACATTATCGACAAAAAACCTACCGGTTCTTTCTAAGCTAGTTGGCTTAGTATATGGCGGTAATAGTCCGTTTACTGCAGAAGTTTACTTTGTAAACAAGGCAGTATCCATGGATGCGAAGTTCGGTTTGATGCCGTTCAATATGATGGAACCAACCTTTAAAGTGCCGATTCCTGTTTCATGTCGTGGTTCATTTGCCCTCGTCGTTGAAGACTCGAAGCTCTTTTTGACCAAAATGATTGGTACGGTAAAAGACTTTAATACGAATACACTTTCAGAACTTTTCAGAGGGGTTATTTCGGAAAACGTCAAAAGCACGATCAGCAAAATTAGTAAGGAGCAGGACTTAAGCCCCCTAGAATTAGAATCAATTGTGTTTGAAGTGGCTGGAGCTGTTAAATCCATCATCAACTCACACCTACAGGAATTTGGACTAGCATTGAAGCTATTCAATATTGAGTCTATTCCTGTAATTGAAGATAATCAGAGAGTGAAGGACGTTGTATCTAAATTCCAGGAAATAATGGCTCAAGACGTGGATGAACGTATGCGCTTGAAACGTCGTGCAGAAAACTTAGATGTGTACAAAGTGGAACGTAGCTTTGATACAACAGAAAAGGCAGCCGAGAACATTGGTGGTGGTCAAGGAGGAGATACAGGAGGTATACTCGGAACCATGGTTGGTCTTGGAATGGTAAATCCAATTGCAGAGCAAATGGGTAACATGATGGCCAAAAATGCAGCAGACACTAATCAAGACACAAGTTCTTCTAACGAAAATGAAGACATCATAAAGTTATTGAAACAGCTAGGAGAGCTGAAGGAGGTTGGTATTTTGACCGAAGAAGAATTTGCTGAGAAGAAAAAAGAACTTTTAAACAAACTTAAATAACAACCAAGCTTAGTATGAAAAACATATTTCTAATTGGAGGAATACTTGCCATTTTGTTCAATTCGTTAGCAGGAGTTGTTTTAAGTAATTACCCTTCGTTTAATTGGATTCTGGCAGATGTCAGTATTCTTGTTACGGCAGGGTTGATCTATGTTTTGTATTTCAAATACCTTGACAATGCGTTTAAAGCAGTATTTACTTTCTTGTTTCTCATCTCAGGTTTGATCCAATACCTATTATGTCTATTCGCACCATCTGAATTGGAAAACAATTGGTTCATCCTCATGATTGCCGGATTGATCTCTTTGGAGGTGCTCATTTTTGTTTTTGGAATAGCATTAAGAAAGAAGTAAATGTACGCTGAGGATATTGAAAAGCTGATCAATTTTGCACTTGTCGATGGAAGTGTTTCTGAGAAGGAACGTGCAATTCTGGTTAAAAAGGCGGTAGAATCTGGAATAGATAAGGATGAATTCGAAATGGTTTTGGACGCGCGTATCTATGAATCCAAAGAAGAAAAATCAATTCAAAATGAGTCATCGTCAATTAAAAGTGACAAACCTAAGACAAAATCGGTTGTTAAATGCCCAAATTGTCAGGGCAATATTGATGCTTTCTCAACGGTATGTGAGTATTGTAAATACGATGCAACAGGTCGTAATCCGAATGCATCAATTCAGCACTTATTCGAGTTGTTGAACGAAACCGAATCTCAGCGAAAGGAAGAACCAGATACCATCTTAGGGTCAATTAGTAACGTCTTTGCGGAAGCTTTTTCAGATGGACCCGATAAAATCGATCGTCAGAAAATGGAAATCATTTCCAGCTTTCCGATTCCGACTACAAAAGCTGACATGTTGGAGTTTTTGTCCTTAGCCTACCCAAAAGCGCAGCAAGTAGGTAACATCTTTACCAGAAATTCAGAAAAGAACAAGCTACATAACCAGTTCGCTATGGTTTGGAAGAACAAATGCAGACAGATTATCATGAAGGTGAAGTTTTCTATGAAAGACGATCCAGAAACACTAAATGAGGTGCTGCACTACGCTAAAGAACTGGATTTAGTGTAGAAGTAATCTACGATAACTGCACATTGCATATAACGTTGCGGCTAAACCAAGTTATGAAATTTGATTTAGGTAATGTTACCATTTATTTATTTCAATAATTATTCCAATTAATCCAATTGTCATGCATAAAGGAGAGAATAATTTTGAATCCATTTTTCCGAAATTAGAGGTTTTAATTTTCTTAAAAAATCCAATATATTTAAAATCACCAATTGATCGTAAAATAAAAATGAATGAAATTACCCATCCAACATAAATTGAAATCCAATTAGGGAATTCAATTGAAATCAAATCACTTAATAAAAAGTAATATGTTGCAAAAACCAATAGTCCAATAGCAACAATTGCACTTTCAATTCTTTTTGGATTAAATATTTTGTTTCCTTCGAAATTTGTTGGTATTGAATTTTCAAATCCCCAACTTCCACCAAATACCCAATTCCAATGTATTCCAGATAGAATACTAAAAATAGTGATTTCTAAAATTATTAATGTAAATATCATTTTTCTAATTAATGGTAACGTTAATAATAAAAGCCTGTTTTAATGGTGTTTATTTATTGTTGGGTTTAGTTTTTTCTCAGCTATACCGTAAACAATGTATCTTTTACTTTTAGGTATTATTGGGCTAATAATTGAATCGATAATACTTAATAATTTTCGTTGTTTTTCTGTTCTGCCAAATGCTCCAAAAAACCCTACTGTTTTATATTTAGTATTCTCAAAAGATTTAAATAAAGTATCTATTTCTTCAAATTTTAAATAGTTCCAGCGGCTTCCCCAATTAATAAAATTTTTGCGTAAGGTTTTATGTAATAAAGAAGACTCCAAATTTTCTGCAAACAATAACTTTCCTGAATGCTTTAGACTTTTGTGTATTTCATCAATGGTTTTTTGTTTTAATTCATTTTTTCCATTACCACTTATTCCTCCAAGAATAGACTTAAAAATAACTATATCAAATTTGTTTTCAAATGGGATATTCGTAGCATTAATGGAACAATATTCAATCTTGTCAGAACAAGAATATTTTTCGTGCAGTTTTGATGCAGAAAGTTCTGGAGACTCTAAATCAGAACAAATAACATTATTTCCATTAATTGCAAGCCAAAGAGATAGTCCTCCACGTCTTCCTCCCAACTCAAGACAGGTATTATGATTGCTTTTCACATCAATATTTTTTGACCAGAATTTTAGAGATTTTGACCAATTTTTCACATCCCACTCAATAATATCTTCAATTAGTTTTTTTTTCATAATCGTCGAATTAAATCTAACGTTCAGGCTAAACTGCGTTTTAATGCGGTTTAGGTATTGTTGCAGCACGTTTATCTATTTCTAGACTTTTATAAACTTTTTAGCCGAAATCCTTCGCCCGCTTTCGTTGGTAAGGTAGATTATGTAGTTGCCTGATTTCAGATCATCTACTTGAATTTCAAATCGATTTGTTCTGGTGTATCTAGATTCAATAATTTTCCCGGTGATATCAATCATAATCATCGTCACTTTTTCATTCGATTTATTGTCGAATTGAACGTTTATCATTTCCGATGCAGGATTGGGGAAAACAATTGCATTGAACTCATTGATGTTGTGAACGCTGGAATTCAGTTCAGAAGTGTCAACAAATACATTGTAAAGGGGGTGGGAAGCATTAACAACAGTACCCACAGTCCAATCGTAATCTTCGTATGGTTTTTCAATTCGGATTCGAATTTTTGCATCCGATTCCATAACCGAATGTCCCGATTTCAGTAGTGGATTTACCACCCACGAACAGGACCTCCAAACCCAGTTTTTATTACTTGTTGTGCCGTTTACCAGCATACTATCTAACCACTGCCCGCCGTCGTATATGTCTGATCCTGAACCGAACCCTTCCATGTTTCTGAATACAAATAGTTGATGTTTTCCTCCCCAAACGATATTGCCCGTCCCATCGTATTTTGTTGCGGTTGGATTAAATAACATATCTGCTCCGTTCTCTCCCGGTTGTCCAGAATCTTCTCCAAAGGCAATATTAAGTCGCTCACCAGTTTCTACGTTAATCGCATACCCTGGGAACCAACCCATTCCGGTTCCTGAACCATCGGGTACACCACTTTTATCCACTGAATTGCTCAGCCTTGCGTGCTGCTTTAAGGCACCACCAATACTTAATGTTGAGCTATCTTGAGTTTCAACTACAGGACATCTCGACCACAAGGAAGTGTCGCTGGTAAATACAATATCGACACTGTGCAGATCACCAATGTCACTGAAGACAACAGTGCTGCTAAAACTTCCGCTCACAATGGAATTCGCTGAATTTCGATTTACCATAGAATATGGAGCAGCTCCCCCGTCCAAGATGGTTTCATAATGTTCCAGATCATCTCGCCCAGAGTAATCGTTAAAAATAGCGGGATCAGGTGAGCCTCCACCGCCGAAATCTGTGCTGACTGTTCCCGATCGAATCCAGTTGGTTGGACCCGGCACATCTTCATCATTTGCAAATGTAATCCAGTCCATAGAAGGATCGTTATAGATGATATGCGATGAGATTGGTGAAGTCCAATCGTTGGAGCTATAGGGTTTCTGATAAGTGGTTCCTTTTATTGTTACTGCCAACCCCCAGGAAGGGATCAGCTGACGGCTATAAGAGCCGATGGATTGGTTTGAATAAACCGTGTCCGTGCCACCAATTGGATACATCTTCCAGTTTGCTGTCGTATCTCCTGCATCCATCTCGAAACCATAAGTACCTAGCTGTACCATAGATGCATCAATTAGCTCAACTCTTATTGGGCTGGCATCTGGTTCATACACAGGATTGTCAATATAGTTTAGTCCAGAAGTGGCAAGGTTTGCGAAACAGCTGTCTTGAATTACTATTCCCCATCCGCCATTACCTTTTCCCTCTATTCTTTGCACTGCAAAGCCAAATAAATTCAGTAATTGAGGGTCTACGAAAACGTCTTTACATACATTAATAGAACTGCATGCATTAGAAGCCGTCAAACAAACATTCATTGTGCCAGTGGCACTATATTCGTTTATTCCAAATTTACTGGTTGAGCCATTACCATCTCCAAAATCCCAAACATAATTATCTGCATTTTGAATTGGCGCGAACACAAATTCAAGTCCGTTTTGCTGATAATGAAAATCAGCGATTAATGGCTGACAACCCAAGTCCCAGCAATTATCTACATAGCTTTGAATAGTGTCTGAAGTTAGCTTTAGTTTTTCCTTGTTCGCAACATTGTCTCCAGAATAGTCTCTGGCCCATATGTACCCAATGGTTGTCTCAACAGAGGTTCCAGAATTGAAAGTAAACGGGCCCGAAGACGACAATAATCTCCTGTCTCCCATGGCATTGCCTGAAGTAACTTCATCCCATCCACCAATTCCAGGATCTATTCCACCTGTTGAATACCAGCTAGAAGTGTCCGAAAAACCAGGGAGCATATGAGATGTACTAATCGATGTTGCTGACGCATCCGAAAAATGTCCATTTCCGCCATAAAACCAGTCAGTACCGTCAAGCCATTTTCCACTTAGGTAATGGTAATAGTCAATTTCACTTATCGGATCACCTGAAAATGCTCCTATACCGGGACCAGATCTATCCATAAACAGAAAGTGCGACATGTTGTGGGTTTCGCCTGCTTCATCAATGGTTCCGTCAAAATCATTATCAAGACCATCAGAACCGTCTGCTAATGGTCCTTTAAGAATGTCAAGTCCCATTGCCGGAGGGTTTAAACCGAATGGTTTGTTACCAAAACAACCATCGTTGTCTTCATTGTCTGCGTTCCAGGTTATTCCAAGGCCTCTTGTCACATCACATTCAACAAAGTCATCTTCAATGCACCCAAGATCACCGTCCATCCAATGGCCGGTATACACATCAGTGTAATTGTTAGAAGAGCGGTTGTACATGTCATAATGGAGAAATGTTGTGTTATTTAGACTTTCATTTCCAACGTATGCAAAAGCTTGACAGTGCAGTTCAACTTGTAACGGATCCCCGGGATCGAGGCTAACTTCATGCGGTGTTAAATCATTCATGATCCAAAACACACATTCATCACCATACAGCCGCGGGCCACAACCAATGGTGCCATCTAGGTCAAATTCGGGGTAGTCGCCATCTAGAGGATTGTACAGATTGTCACTGTTTTCATCATGGAATGGAGCAAGATTTGTGGCATAGCCTGCACCGGCGTTTCCATGTGCCGGATAAGAAATTATAGCTTCGGGAATAATGTATGATGGAATGGTAACGGTTCCTTGATACCAATCTCTAAATAGAGCTACCTCCCATCTGTATAAATGCCAAACACGATCAAATTTGTTACAAATAGAGTCTGCAGTGGTGCCATCCAATTTTAAAGGTCCCGGAGAAAATGAGTTAGGAGTAAATTGTTCGCCAGATACATGAAGGTCTGTTCCGTTTTTTCCGGCAATCCATAATGCCGATGCGTAGATGGTAGTTGATGAGTCCGGCAATAGCATATAACCAGCTCTACCATTTACCAGATCGCTATGATTTGCACTTCCATTGCTAATGAGTGCACGAACATTGTTTAAACTGAGACTGGATTTGGCATCCGGATGAAGGCAGTAGTCTTGCGAAAAAGTAATGCAGCTAGTTATAAGTAAACTTAATCCTAGAACTATTGATTTCATTGTGTTTGATTTTGGTTACAGCAAATATGATAATTCAAACAGTACCTCCCAAATCATTCAAGGTCATTTTTTTACAATGAAAAATATGGAGGGTTTAATTTTGCGGTTGGAAGACAGATTTTAAGCTCCACCAGCAATGGTTTTGACATACGGCTTTTTATGTGCTACAACGTTTTGGCTAAACTGCGTTTTAATGTAGTTTAGGTTTTGTTGTAGTACGTATATTCTTTTTTTGAATTTTAAGTCTAGCTGATTTGAAAATTCTATTGATTTAGCAGTGTTAATTATACTTTATATGTATCAAAATCATCCTTAGTTCGGCTAATGCACGGAACGGGAATGCAGTAACTAAAATCCAGTATTTTGTCAATATGCTTGGGTTGAATTCCGTATTGTATTTCATCGCTTTGATTTCTCTTCTACAAATCACCTCAATCCTTAATATCTGTCTTCTGTTTAACTCCGTTTTCCAAGCGTATAATCGCGAGGTATTTATGTTTTTAGACAAATCATTGGTTATGATTTTTTTTCGTTCAAAGTTTTTTGAATAGTCGATATTTAGCTCATGCCCTTCTAGCATATTTTTAGAATACTGAAGATCAAGAAATTTACATATACATTCCAATTCCAATTCTGGGTTGGAACAAAGTTTTTCATATGTTATTTCAGTTGTCTTCCCTCCATGTTCTGCTTTTATTTTTTTAATCTTTTTCTGAAATTGTCGCCAAAGAATAGCTAGAAATGAAACTGTGAAAATAAAATTTTCTTTCTTTCTTTTCTGTCGCTTAGAAAGAACAAAACCTCGGGGATCTCGGTTCATTATGATAAAACGGGCGGAAGGGAATGCATTAGAAATTTTATCTACATACCAAGTGAATTGAGGGTTTTTATCTATAACTCTTTTAGCTGTGGGGTGATTTCTATATCTTATGCATGATGATATAATCTCAATTGCTTCAATTGCAGAGGTAGGTTGTATGTTATTTAGTTTTAGCAGTGGGTCATTAACAATTGAGTAATCTGTTTTGTGGAGCTTCTTGTTTAGCTTAACTATAAGCTTCTCAGTTTTAAGAAATTTACCATTTTCACTCTTGACGTCTTTAATTACGGCAATAGATAGTTTACTTTCTAAAAGAGATAATACATTTGGGTTAGATCTGAAACGAGTGCTAAGCAAGGTAGTACCTGATCTGGGTATTCCAATAATGAAGTCTATTCGCACGCTTAATGTTTTAATTTAATAAAGATAGTTATAATGGAAAGATGTATAAGGAGCTTAGCCTGCTTATGTCCTACAACGTTGGGAATAAAGATAGTGCACTTGAGTTTACTCAAGGCATTAGCTTTATTTTTTGTTGGGCGTAGTTATATTGTTGGTCCTTTTATGGTACAGGGAGTTTAATTTTTTTTGCAATATATTAAAGTGATAGTCGTTTGGTATGTATGAAAACTAAACTTGTATTTATTCAACTTTTCTTATTGTCTCTAAGTGCTTTTGCACAAAAAGACTCGACGCGTTTTGAGCATGGAATGACTTTTTGTGGAACAACTATTATAGGTAATTGGATCGAATTTGATGAATTAATCTTATATCCATCATATGAAGTCGCATTGAAAAAGCACGCTTTGTCAGTTGGGCCATTAATTCGTTTACGACAGTATGCTTATTGGTATACTACTACTGATGGTCCTTATATAGAAGGCGGGAAATTAACCTATAAATTCTGTCCAAATGGAAGAGATAGTAGATTTAGTTTCCATTTTAAATATGATGGGACATTGGAGTTTGAGAGGTATCAGGAAACGTTATTCAATGGAACAGATTTAGCAACTAGATATACCATTTTCGGAAATTATTTAGGCTATGGGTTTTTAGTCAAGCTTACGAAACAACTGCGGTTGGAACAAAGTATTTCTATCGGTTATTTGACAGAGAGAAGAAGTAGAGATTTTTCTGAGCCAAATGACCAAGATTATGTTGAGACTAGGCACATCCCTTCATTTTTAGCATCTGTTGGACTGAATTACGTTTTTACAAAATGACATTAGTTGCAAAGTACCATCAATCGTTTCAATTGCGCCCAACGTTTGTACTAAAGTACGGAAAACGGTTTGGTAGGTAAGGCTCTGTATCTTTAGTGCTTGTTATATGCCGTTTTTCAATATCAGCGGCAGGT
>Ga0315332_10002421_pt1 | contig 10407 bp, 8 predicted proteins | sample M110034915metaG_FD_203455 | JGI IMG/M metagenome (GOLD analysis project Ga0315332, IMG submission 203455) | Ammonia-oxidizing marine archaeal communities from Monterey Bay, California, United States - M1 100m 34915 | ecosystem: Environmental > Aquatic > Marine > Intertidal zone | place: USA... | reverse complement strand
TGGGGGGAACTTCCGGCTGTATCGAAGTTTTTAACTAACGCAGCACAGACGGCGGAGCGATCGAGGTTTTTTGAAGCCGCCCGATAGTGCAACTGTGTTCTTGCTTGTCGAACGAACCAATCGTTGGAATGGTTTTGAAGATCCACCAATTCCAAATCGGACATCTCACCTAAATCCGGGCAGGTAGATGGTTTGGAATTTTCGGGCATGATTCTGTATACTCGCCCACTATTGGGGAAATTTACGGAATTGCCACAAACGTCCGTATCGTGCCAGTCGAGAATGTAGACACCACCTTCGGGGCCGATTTCAACGCTGAAGCCAACCCAGGCAAGGTCATTCGTTGGCATGAAGTCATCGCCATGCTGTCCAATGAAACTGGAACCATTCGGTTTCATCACGTCGGTGAGCACCGCGTGTTCGTGAATATTGCACATGAAGAGTCGATTGCGATATTCTTTGGGAAATGTATCGGCGAGATAAAAACGCGCACCGCCATGAGCAGACAGATGGGTATGGTCGCGAATGGTTTTAATGTCATCGTAGATGTGTGGATTCACATGGGGTTTACTTTGTTTGTGATATACACCTCCCTGAACAATATGGAACAGGTGAGGGATCACACAGCAGGTTGCGAACCCTTGGCCATGCTGATTAAAGTCAAATCCCCAGGGGTTGGAGAGTCCACGGGCATAGACTTCGAATTTGTGATTTACCGGATGGTATCTCCAGATTCCTCCATCAATGAATTGCCGTTCGTTGTCAGGGGCATTAGGAAGACCGACATTCGATTGAGTGAATACGCCATGGCATCCGTATAGCCATCCATCCGGCCCCCAAATAAAACTATTAAGGGTTTCATGGCGATCGTTGATTCCCCAACCATCGAGTAAGACTTCCGGCGGTCCATCGGGTTTGTCGTCGCCGTCAGCATCGGGGATGAAGGTCAAGTTGGGGGGCGAGCCAACAAAGACTCCTCCAAAGCCGCAAGCGATTCCGGAGGTAAAAGTCAATTTGTCTGTAAATGTCTTTTTTTTGTCAAAGGTTCCGTCGCCGTCGGAATCTTCAAGAATCTGAATCCGGCTGACCTGTTCATCGGTATGCTTTCGGCGGGTTTGGTAGTTGAAGTTTTCGGCAATCCATAACCTCCCCCGCTCATCAAAGCAGAACGCAATGGGTTCGGCAATATCCGGCTCTGCCGCAAAAATGGAGACATCAAATCCATCGGGGATCGCCATTTGAGCGACGGCCTGATTGGGAGTAAGGAACGGAGCATCGCTGGTTTTGTGTTGCTTTTGAGGAAGGCGGTTTTTAGAGTCTGCCGGGGAGTCTTGCGCGTTGACCGACGCGGCTGCAGACGAAACAACAATAAAGCAAAAGCTCAGTAATCGTGCGAAGTTGATTGTCATCAGAGGGGTACGTTGAATGCTCATTTGACCATCTCCACTTGTTCTGTCGTTTGTAGATATTTGATGAGGTCTCGGACTTCCTGAGGTTTCATTTGATCCAGTTGTCCTTCTGGCATCATCGATTTTTCGGATACCTTTCGAGTTTCGATGTCAGCTTTTGCAATGACCAACCTCGGTTGTTCGACAGTTTTGAGAACTACTTTAGTTGCGTCCTCTTCCGCAATCACGCCGTTAACTAAACGTCCGTCGATGGTTTGTATTAAGACCATCTGATAACTTTCGGGAACGTCATAACTTGGGGCAACACTATTGAGTAAAATGTAGTCAAGGTTGGCTCGGTTGGATCCGGTTAGGTCTGGTCCAATTTTTCCGCCAGCGCCATACAGGACATGACAGGAAGCGCAAGTTTTTTCATATACCATTCGGCCGCGAGAGGCATCGGCATTTTCAAGAGCAGACCCGGAGACCATGCGTTTGTACTTTGCAATGGTCTTGATTCTGTCTGTCGTGACTGGCTTGACGTCGCCATAATAGTCGATGAAAGATTGGCCGAGGATTTTATTGAGTGACCTTGCGACATGAACGGGGATGTCTGTTCGCGGGATTCTATTTTCCTTGAGAGCGCCAAGAAGCTGTTCGGCATAAAATTGACGACTGGCTAAAGTTTCAATTACTGCGCGTCGTTGCTCTTCTGAAAATTTACTATATCGTTCCAGGAGAACCGTCGGGCCGGTTGCATTTTCTACTGCTGCGTAGCCTCGAATCGCATCGAGACATAGCTCCGGTTCTTCGATTAGAAATTCCAGCAAATCAGATGCTTCCTCGCTTTGCTGGTTTAGTAGGGACCTCAGGGCTTGTCGTCGAGATGTTAGCGCTGCTTTTTTATTTCTAACTTTTTTGAGGGCGAGCTGCTTAGCGTCTGCATCTCCAAAAAATTGCGACAGTTGAAGAGCAAGATTGCGGATTTCAGGATTTGCGCTTTGAGCAAGTTTTGCGTTAAGCACAGTCGTCCAGTTGTTTGGCGCAGCCACTGCTCGCCGTCCTTCGAGTCCGGCGATCATACCACGCATTAATGATTCCTGCACCTTTGGATCGTCGGTCTGATTTAACGTTTCAACCAGCAGTTCAAGTATTTGGGTTTCGTCTTCAGCCAGAGCTGGTGAGCATGGATAGAGGAAGGCCAAGGGAATGATTGCGATGAAGCAACAAAGCCAACGGACTGGGCTATTTAATGGCATCTGCATGTTATGATCGTGCGAAAAAGACATAGTAATAAGTACTTGAAGGCGTAGAGGTTCGGGCGTTTAGAGTGTGAATTCCGGTAGTTCTACCGGTGCGCCACCCTTTAGCGCTGATTCATGAGCACAAAGGCCGACGCAGGTCCAGTTTGCGCTGGTGCTCGCGTTCGGCCAAGGGTCGCGATTTTCGAGAAGTGCTGAGACCATTTCATGCACCATGTGCGGATGAGAACCACCGTGCCCGCCTCCTTGAACAAAAGAGAGGTGGTCGGCGTCATGTATTTCTTGTGGAAGCGTGTACTTTCGAATTGCTTCTGGAAGCAAGTGAGCAAAATCAGGAACCTCGATTTTCTCTGGAATTTCCGGTTCCGGCTTTTTGGCAGTGTGGATCACGTGGGGTTCATTCTCAATCAAAGTCCATTCAAAACTCTTCTTGGTTCCATAGACATCAAAACTCTCACGATATTGTCGAGCGACATCGTACAGGCAACGCCAGACATGGGCCGTAAGGTCACTGTCCTTGTATTTGATGTGACAGGATTCGACAGCAAACCGGTTGCCGGATTTTTCAGCGATGTCTTCCCGAACGCTGCCTGAACCAAAACAGCTTACGTACTCAGCCACGCCATTTACCAAAGCTAGGCAGGGGCTGACGACGTGTGTCGCATAGTGCATTGGGATCATGCGTTGCCAATACTCTGGCCAACCGTCCATGTCCTGCGGATGAGACGCAGCAACGTGTTGGATTTCTCCAAGCTCACCTTTCTCATACATCTCTTTGATAAAAAGGAATTCGCGGCTGTAGACGACTGTCTCGGCCATCATGTACTTCAAGCCAGTCTCGTTGACTTTTTCGACAATCTGTCGACACTCGTCGATGGTTGTCGCCATGGGGACCGTGCACATGACATGTTTACCGGCATCAAGCGCTCGAAGTGACATCCAAGCGTGGTCTGAGATGGGGCTGTTGATGTGAACAAAGTCGACGTTCGGATCTGCCAAAACTTCATCGTAATCTGTGTATCGTTTTTCTATTCCAAACTGATCTGCCATTTTATTCAGCGCTACCTCATCGCGGCGGCAAAGGGCAAGCACCGTTGTATTGGGGTGACTCTGGTAGATCGGAATAAATTCAGCACCGAACCCAAGACCAATCATGGCAACATTTACATTTTGAGTCATTCAAATTTCCGCGTGTTAATGAGGGTGGGAGATGGACTTTGTCATCATTGCAACGATGAATTATCTGTAGCGCAACTTATAAAGATGCGACTTCATAGTCTATCTGATTTTCACCACGATAAAAGTTTGTTGAATCCACGAAACAAAAAAGTGAGCTTGGAATTGCTTGGGTGGGATTCGCTGGCGGCTTGTTTTTTAAGAAATATGATCTGAACTTTAGTGAATTCGATGTCAAGTTCGTCATTGCTACTTACCTTGAGCGGGCATGCGCATTGCGTTTCGGGAATTCCATTGTTCGGGATCTCACTTTCAGGCAAAACGAGGGGGGCGTGAGTTCGATTTGCGCAGGGGTGACGCTAGATCAAAGTCTATCTGAAATCGCTAATGTTTCGTTGCTCTTGATTGAGGAATGGTGTGCTGCTACAAGCCGAAGAACGGCTCATTTGCCTGCCTTCAAATGAGTTGCAGGTAACCGCGGATAGACTGGGAGGTTTTGTGGGGAAAAGTAAGAAAAAAAGAAAGCAGAAGACGGTATCCCAAAAAGTGGTGAACATGGGGACCAGCGGAATTATAATGCCCAAGGTCGCGCGAGATTTCTTAGGTCATCGAATTATTGCAAGCTTAATTATGCTTGCTGTCCCGTTGCTGCTGTTTTCGGGGGTTGTCTCCGTCGATTTCCGGAATGGAAGACCGCATTTTAGTTTCAACAAAGATAAAGCTGCTCAGGTTGAGCAGCGAGCGAGGGCGCGATTAGAGGATTTTCGTGAAGATCAGAGCCCAAGTTTAGCAACAAATACAACGGAAGCGGTTAAGTCGTTTGTTGGTCAGCAAAAGTCAAACTTGGGTTTTCAAGACAAAGATCCTAGTGGCGTTACAGAAACTATTGGAAAACACATCAATTCCATCCGTCAGGCTGACGCCACGAATGTAATTCCGGGCGTAATTCCGGGCGTAATGCCAGATCTCAATTCTTTCAAGCCTGCTGAACCGGACGAACCTAGCAGCCCATTTTCAAAATTGAAAAAACGTTTTGATCGCTTGCGTTAGAGGCATCCAGAAGCGGATTGCATTTATTGCAGAGCATATTCGAACTTCTCATCAATTAAGTTTCTGAATGAGTGGTGGCCGTTGCCGCTTGGATATGGCGAACGCTGGATGCTTGTGAGCTGGTCGATTTTAACTCGCTATTGCTTGCATTTAGCAATTTGGCTATGTAAACGGTTTGTATGGAAGCTGTTTTTACGAGATGTCGTTAGTCATGGATGATCAGCAGAGGTGGCGGTTGGAATTGCAGGATTCCGACGCAGGGGTTCGCGCAACCGCGGCAGAGAATCTCTGTCTTGCCGGTTCTGATTCGGTGGCTGCTGCGGTCGATCTTGTGATGGCTTGTGGCGATGTTGAAGACGTTCAAAATTGGGCTGCGGCTGCTTTGGAAGACCTCGGCGTTCCGCCAGTGGATTCGGTCAATTCCTTAGAGCCGCTGGTAAACTCATCAGCGCCCCTCGTGGGCTACTGGGCAGCGACGCTTCTTGGAAGACTTGGGGCGAGTGCAAGTTGTTCTCAGGTAACGTTAGGTAAGGCCGTTTCTGAATCCCCGCATCTCTCGGTGCAGGAACGTGCTGCATGGGCTCTTGGCAAGATTGGGGCAACCGAAGTTTCCGTAGTTGAATCATTAAAAAAAGCTGCGACCTCGAGTTTTCCCCGGTTGGCAAGTTTGGCAACCCAGGCATTAGCTTGATGGTAAACGTGATTATTAGATAGAAATCGCATCAGTTAGGTTTTATAAGATTTGACTTTGATGGTTTCAGATACAGATTTTGTTTTAGTCGGCGCGGTTGAATTAAAGTGACAAAACGTGGTGAGCCAAGTAGGAAACTTGGCCGGTAATGAGATAGGCAGGAGGCCAAGCAGTGTCGAATCGGAATTCCAAATACGGTCGAAAACGAGGATCGTTTAAGATGTTTTGGTTGATAGTTGCAGTGCTTACCGGGGGAGGTGTCAGTGGACTGCTAAACCCCGATTGGCCCATTGTTGGGCCGTTGGTGACGTCGGTAAAAACACAGGCAATCGAATACAAAAATCAAAATCCATTGGGCTTAGGAAGCTCTGATGTCAGTGGTGGGCAGGCAAATCCGGGTGCTTATGCTGGAACACCTGCTCAGTCGGTTTCTGCCCTTGGGCCTAATGATAAGATTCTTATTGCAACCTTTAACATTCAAGTCTTTGGCGAAAGTAAGCTTCGGAAACCTGACGCGATGGCGGTTATTGTTGAGGTGATTCGGAAATTTGATGTCATTGCGATTCAGGAAGTACGAGCAAAGGCGGATGACATTTTGCCGAGGTTAATCGCTGAACTCAACGCAGACGGCAGTCGTTATGACTTTATTATCGGCCCGCGACTTGGGCGTTCGGTAAGCAAAGAACAATACGCGTTTGTTTATGATACGAATCGGATTGAACTTGATTCTGCATCTGTCGGCACAATCGGAGATCCTGGAGATCTGCTTCATCGAGCTCCCTTTATTGCTCGCTTTCGACCTCGGACGACGGATCCTGATCGAGCATTTACGTTCTGGTTAGTGGATACGCACACCGATCCTGATGATGTACCAGAGGAAGTAGATGCATTGGCTCAAGTTTTTCAGGTAATGCAGACAGCGCGGCCGGATGAGGACGACGTGATTTTATTGGGCGATCTTAACGCCAGTGAAAAACAATTGGGTGACATTAAAAAAATTCCTGGTATTCGGTGGGTTGTTGGCGGCGGGGTGATGACCAACACTCGGCAAAACAAAGCTTATGACAATATAATTTTCTGCACACCAGCTACTCAGGAATTTACTGGCAGGTGGAATGTTTTGAATTTCGAACAGGAGTTTAATTTGTCCCGGGAAGAGGCGCTTCGAGTTTCAGACCATTTTCCAGTGTGGGCAGAATTCGACGTGTGGGAAAGTACTGATTCGGTTCACTAGCATCGTTTTCGAACCGTAAATTTTGTACTTAGAGGGTTGAGGGAAACGCTCCGGAGCTTAAACGGCGTTACCATTCCCGTCCGCGTGATGCATTTTGCAAACAATGCTGAGGGGCTTGTTCGGTGGTTTGATTCGCCCTCCACGTGTTGGAACCTAGGTTGTCGTCTAATTGGTTGCCAATTGGGGAAAAGAATCGTACGATGAAACTCCACAGTAAACCATTTGATTTGAACGCGATTCAAATAAATTGCGAGCGTCTATGTTTTGCTAATGTGTCAGAATTTGCGGGAACTTGCTGTCAGTGAAATATCCACTGCCGTTAAAGGAAGCCGTGTAAAAATAAATTTCTTTTTTTGACAACCGAAAGCAAACGATGATTGAAGAATTGAACTCAGAAGTGGCCAACGTTGTGGCCTTTAAGTTATCCGGCAAATTGCATGACGAAGATTATAAAACTTTCGTCCCAAAGGTTGATGAAGCGATTGCCGAGCAAGGGAAAGTGAAAATGCTTGTTTGGTTCCATGATTTCCATGGATGGGACATGCACGCTTTGTGGGACGACACAAAGTTTGCCACAACCCATTGCAGCAAGATCGAGAAGATTGCGATGGTCGGCGAAAGTAAGTGGGAAGAATGGATGGCAAAAGTCTGCAAGCCATTCACGATGGCCAAAATTGAGTATTTTGACGTAAGCCAAATCGACGATGCTTGGAAATCGCTTGATTAATTGAGGGGTTTGATTCAGAGATCGGTGCCGCAGTACCGGCACCGACAAACTGAATTTAGATTTCCCACCTAGTTGTCTTGAGAGTTCGCTGGAGAAATTTTGAGTGCTTCGTTGTTTTAGCGTTTGTTTAGCGTTTAGGCATGAAGACAACTTCGCGATCGTTGGAGACTGGTTTCCCAGGGGAACATCTCCCTGCGGCAACTTCTTCCTCGAGGATCTTCAATAGTTCTTGAGCTTTGGCCGGGTTTTTTTCGATGAGGTTGTTAGTCTCCGCACGATCCTGTTTCAGATTGAATAGTTGCATGGACGGTAGTCCCTGTTTGCGAGCCTCAGGTTCTCGTGGTGTACTCCAGCCGCCACTGCCATGGGAGATGCAGAGCTTCCAAGGTCCTTTGCGAATCGCGAACGAACCGCCGATCGAGTGACTGATCAGCGTCTCACGACCTGATGATTTTTCCCCAAGGAAGACTGGGCTTAAATCAAACCCGTCTTCGCCACCGGTGTCCATTTTTGTCTGGCCGGTAATCGATTCAAGCGTTGGGAAAATGTCGGTTAAACAAGCCATGGCTTGAGAGGTCGTGCCTTCGGTTAGGTGCCCCGGCCAGCGAACGATGAGTGGTACCCGGTGTCCGCCTTCGTAGATGTCGGCTTTGTGACCTCGAAAACCTGCACTTGGATCGTGACCGTGTGTTTTAAGCACTTTGAAATTTCCTTGTGGCGAGCAGCCGTTGTCGCTAGTGAAAATCAAGAGCGTTTCATTTTCAATTCCGCACTCCTTCAGCGTGTCCATGAGTTGACCCATGTGGAAATCTACCTGCATGACAAAATCTGCGTAAGGGTTCATTCCACTGGCGTCTTTGAACGGTGGAACCGGCACGATTGGAGTGTGAGGTGCAGGAAGTGCTAAGTAAAGAAAAAACGGATTTTGGGAATTTTTCGCGCTAGATCGTTCTTTCACAAATTCCATTGATTGCTCAAATAGATGAGGCAAAACTTGGTCAATGTGAAAATCGGATCCGATGGGACCTTTGCGGTACCAACCGTAAGGATCCTGTGCTGAAGTTACGCCTTCTTCGCGATCGGGAACAGCGGTGACTTTTCCAGTATCAACCCAAACATAGGGCGGCATGTCCAGTGAACCGCAATGTGCGTAGTATTGATCGAAGCCATTGATGTCGGGGCCATTTTTGACGGGTTGTGTGAAATCGATTTTTCCATTGACCTTGTGCCAATCCCAGCCAAGGTGCCATTTGCCAATCATTCCAGTGTGGTATCCCGCGGATTTCATAAGATGCCCGAGAGTGCGTCGTTGGGCGGGAATTAAGTGCTCGCTGCGACCACTAAGGACCCCCTTGGCCAACCGCGAACGCCAGTTGTAACGACCCGTTAACAGCCCGTAGCGAGTCGGCGTGCAAACGGAACTGGGCGTGTGTGCATCCAGGAACGTAAGCCCAGTGTCTGCCATGGTTTGCAAATTAGGGGTTTTGATTTTGCAATCCGCATTGGTCGGAGATACGTCTCCGAGTCCGAGGTCGTCAGCCATCACTACAATGACGTTGGGAAGCGGTGCTTGAGGTGGTTGGTTGCCGTTAACTTCAGCATTTACACTTTGGAAGCTTAGGATGGTCAGGAAGCAAACGCCCCAAGATGCGATTAAAAATTTGGAGTTGTTTTTTTTCATTTTCAGCTGCTTGGCAATTCAAAATAAAGTTGATGGAACGCCGTTGCAGCTTACCAGTTTCCACTTCAGAAACAAATAAATTTAACCAGTACCCGTTAACCCTATAAATAATACTTTGGCATCGATGGCAATCTTTGATTGGATTGCTACGATGGGCGTTTTCCAAATGAATCACATGCCAGAAACTTTGAGTAATTAATGACAACTGAGCCGGCCGAAGCAAAAAATCAACGTTCCACCAAAATTCTCGTTATTGGTTTTGTGGTATCGATCGTTGTTTGTTACGGGGTTGCCGCAATTGGAGGGTTGGCGACCGCCGGGGCAGTTGATAGCTGGTATCGGGAAGTTGCGAAGCCGTCGTGGAATCCACCCAACTGGATTTTCGCTCCCGTTTGGAGTTTTCTTTACTTTACGATGGCGGTTTCTTCATGGCTGGTTTGGAAAGCGGATCGATTCACAGCGACCCGCTCTGCCCTCGCCTGGTTTGGCTTTCATCTCATTCTAAATGCTGCGTGGTCGCTGCTGTTTTTTGGAATGAAGCGATTCGATCTTGCGATGATTGAAATTGTCCTGTTATGGATCTCAATCATTGTCTCAATGATTCTCTATTATCGTTTCTCGAAACTCGCCGCCTTACTGCTGGTGCCCTACTGTCTGTGGGTCACTTTTGCGTCTTGTCTGAACTATGCAATTTGGTCCCTAAACCGGATTGGATAAGGAACCTGACACGCACAAATTAAGATTTTTCAGCTTTGTTCGGCGTCCACATGAAGCGAGTAAAGTCTCATGATCCAGTGCCATGTGACCGCAAGAAGAACCGCCGTCATTCCAACGTGCAGAACCTGGACGACTTGATAAACAGAAATGTGAGCAAGAATAATCCCCATGAACATCATGGATACCACCATTGCCACAATGAGTTTGGGTTCGAGCAGTTGAAGTTGCGTTTTCTTTTTTACCCAATAGAAGATTAGGCCGGCAGTAATCAAGAGACTCCATGAAAAACTGCGGTGGACTTTGTAGATCCATGTTTCCCCAAGTTTATCTGCCCATTGATCTCGTGCGAGGCCGTCCGCTACTTTTGCAAACTCGTCGGTCTGTTCACGCAACTGGCTGCCCATTAGACCTTCGCAAAACAGAAAGGCAAAAAAGAGGATGGACACAAAAAGAAGTTGCTTTTTCAGTTTGGGGTCAATCT